>ENA-OQKK01000333-OQKK01000333.1-human-gut-metagenome-genome-assembly--contig:-NODE-333-length-13146-cov-2.608418_pt1 | contig 13146 bp, 10 predicted proteins | sample MGYA00242648_ERZ504797 | MGnify/ENA primary metagenome ERZ504797 (study PRJEB26092, sample SAMD00036412) | human gut metagenome | host: Homo sapiens | study: EMG produced TPA metagenomics assembly of... | reverse complement strand
ATTGTGAAGCTGTTTGATGATTTCTACCTTTTGAGCTCCGTTGTACTTTCGTTGTCCCTTTGGCATACAAAAACACCCCATTTCCTAAACAGTATACCATACTGTCTAACAAATGGGGTGCAGTTCATTCCGAGGAGGCGGCCTTTTGGTTTCTGAAAATGGAAAAAGCCCGGTGATTTCAAAGAATCATCGAGCTTTTTCTTGGCGGAGTAGGAGGGATTTGAACCCTCGCGCCGTTGTTTAGACGACCTACGCCCTTAGCAGGGGCGCCTCTTCGGCCTCTTGAGTACTACTCCAGAGCAAAGTGTGTTGCACTTATTCAATAAAAATGGCGGAGAGAGTGGGATTCGAACCCACGGTACGTTGCCGTACGGCAGTTTTCAAGACTGCTTCCTTAAACCACTCGGACATCTCTCCTCGTGGGCACCCGCACATGCCGTACCGAATGCCTATTTAATTTACCAGATTTCAGCGGCGCTGTCAAGCCTAAAATCAAAATTTCCGCTCATTGTGCGCATTTTTGTGCGGAACGACAACTTTTCTTCGAGAAAAAGCGGGATTCCCTCTTTACTGAAACATCCTTTTGTTGTATAATAAATACAGATAAAACCTTACCGGACCCGGTACAAGCAGAGGAGTGTTGAACAATGTCGTTTCCGGAGCTGTTACGGCAATGCCGAAAGCAAAAGCACATGAGCCAGGCGGAGCTTGCTTCCCTGTTGGGCGTGACTCAGCAGGCCGTGGGAAAATGGGAGAGCGGAAAGAGCTCCCCGGACCCCACCACCGTGGCAAAGCTGGCGGAGATCCTGGACACGACCGCGGACTATCTGTTGGGTCTGTTCGACCCCACCGCGGAGGGCCAGACCGAAGAGCGCTTCTTCGGCAGCTATGTGTACAGCCTGATCCCTGTCATCGGCACGGTCAAGGCGGGCTACGGCGCGCTGGCCTATGAGGAAGACTACGGCAAGGAGTATGCCCGGGTCAAGGACCCTTCCAGCTACTTCTATCTCGTTGTGCGCGGCGACAGCATGGAACCCCGCATCCACGATGGTGACCTTGCCCTGGTGCACCGTCAGGACACGCTGGAAAACGGCGACCTGGGCGTGCTGATCTACGGCGACGAGGGCGAGGGTACCCTCAAGCGCTACCTCCAGCGCGGCAACTGCGTGGTGCTGCAGCCCTTCAACCCGGCCTATAAGGAAATGGTCATCAAGGGCGAGGAGCTCAATCACCTGCACATTGCAGGCCGTGTGGTGGAGACCAAGGCGAAGTGGTAAAAACGCCCCACCAGCGCCTGAAAAAGAAAAGCCATCCAGTATGGCTTTCTTTTTATACCCATTTTTCGGAGGTGCCCCATGGAACAGAGCCTGATGGATAAGCTGACGATCCTGGCGGACAGCGCAAAATATGATGTGGCCTGTACCTCCAGCGGCGCTTCCCGGGCAGCAGGAGCGGGCGGGGTCGGCAGCTGTTACGCCCCGGGCTGCTGCCACGCCTTTACTGCCGATGGCCGCTGTGTCAGCCTGCTGAAGGTGCTGATGACCAACTGCTGCTCCTTTGATTGCAGCTACTGCGTCAACCGCAAGTCCAACGATGTGCCCCGGGCCACCTTCACCCCCCGGGAGCTGGCCGAGCTGACCATTGAATTCTACCGCCGCAACTACATCGAGGGTCTGTTCCTTTCCAGTGCCGTGCTGGTGAACCCGGACTATACCACCGAACGGATGCTGGCGGTTCTGCGCCTGCTGCGGGGGGAGTACCGTTTCGGCGGCTACATCCACGCCAAGGCCATTCCCGGCACCAGCCCGGAGCTGCTGGAACAGCTGGGCTTTCTGGCCGACCGCCTGAGTGTGAACATCGAGCTGCCCAGTGAGCGCAGCCTGAACCTGCTGGCTCCGGACAAAGGGCGGCACTCCATTTTCCGGCCCATGAAGCAGATCGCGGTGGAGGGGGCCGCCAACCGGGAGGAAGTGGCGCTCTACCGCAGGGCCCCCAGATTTGCCCCGGCGGGCCAGAGCACCCAGATGATCGTGGGTGCTTCCCCGGAAACGGATTATCATATCCTGCAATTAACGGAAGGCTTATACAATAAGTATCACCTGAAACGGGTGTTTTACTCCGCCTACATCCCTGTGACCGAGGACACCCGCCTGCCCGCGCTGGATACCAAGCCGCCGCTGCTGCGGGAGCATCGGCTCTATCAGGCAGACTGGCTGCTCCGCTTTTACGAGTTCAAGGCAGAGGAACTTCTGGACAGGGACAACCTCAACTTCAACCCCTATCTGGACCCCAACGTGCAACTGGGCGGTGCAGCATTACGGGCTGTCCCGGTGGACGTGAACCGCGCCCCCTTTGAGATGCTGCTGCGGGTGCCGGGCATCGGCCCCAACGAGCGCCCGGCGCATCTGGCACGCCCGCAAACAGGCCGCGCTGGGGCTGGACGAGCTCAAGCGGATGGGCGTGGTGCTCAAGCGGGCGCAGTATTTCATCACCTGCCGGGGCTTTGCGGGGGCGCACCCGGGCCGCGGCAGCGCCGGGCGGGAGCGCATCACCCGGGCACTCATCGACCCCAACGTATTCAGCGGCGGGGTGGAGCAGCTGAGCATGTTCAGCCCGCCCGCCGTGGATCGGCTGGTGGAGCAGGGCGTGCCGCCCCGCACAGCCCAGAAAATGGTGCGGGAGGAGGCAGTGCAATGTCTGGCCAGAGCCCTGTAAGCCCCGCCCGGAAGCTCCACGATGCCGACGTGGTCTACCTCTATGATGGCAGCTTCGAGGGCTTTCTCTGCTGTGTGTTTGAGAGCTTTGCCCAGCATGAGCTGCCCTTCGCGGTCTGGACCCCGGAGCGGGAGACGGCTACCCTCTACCCTGTGAAGGAGATCCCCACTGACCGCGCAAAGGCCCGGCGGGTCTTTGCCAGCTTCCGCGCTAGGCTGGGCGAAGAGACGGAATCCCTCGTCACCCGGGATTTTCTCTCGGGCTGGGAGGATAAGGAGCTGCGGCTCATCCGGTTCCTGCACCTGGCCTTTGCACTGGGGCCGGGCACCGTCAAGCGGCGGGGACATCCGGAGGTGGCTCCCCTCTACCAGATGAAGCAGAGCCTGGACTGGGAAGTGGACAAGTTTCAGGGCTTTGTCCGTTTTCAGGAGCACGATGGGATGCTGGGTGCAGTCATCCACCCCAAAAACTATATTCTGCCCCTCCTGCGCGGGCATTTCTGCGGCCGCTTCCCGGAGGAGAACTTCCTGATCTACGATGCCGTCCATCAGGCGGTGCTGCTGTACCAGAACCACAAGGCTCAGCTCATGGAGCTGACCGAACCGCTGACGCTTCCACCGCCCGATGAGCGGGAGCAGCAGTTTCAGGACCTGTGGAAGCAGTTTTACAAAACGCTGGAGATCAGGGCCCGCCATAACGAAAAAGGCCGTATGACCCACTGCCCCAAACGCTTCTGGGCGGATATGACCGAGATGAAAGAGGAATTGGAATGAAACAGAAAAAAGACCGGACGCTGGAATATGCTGCCATCGTGCTGATTGCGGCCCTGCTGATAGGGCTGCTCTGGAACCATGTAAAAAACGGGCCGAAGGGCGAAATCTATCTTTACGGAGAAACGCACAGTAATCAGAAGATTTTGAATCGGGAACTTGACATCTGGGGCGAGTATTACGAAAAAGGAATGCGGGATCTGTTTGTGGAATTCCCGTATACGGATGCACAATTTCTGAACCTGTGGATGCAGGCCGACGATGATGAATTGCTGGATCTGCAGTTCAAGGACTGGGGAGGCACAGAAGGCGGCACCGAGGTCATGAAAAATTTTCTGAAACAGATCAAGGAGCAGTACCCGGAAACCGTGTTCCACGGCACCGACGTGGGCCATACCTGGGAAAGCACCGGGCCGCGGTATCTGGCCTATCTGGAAGCCAACGGGCAGAAGGATACCGAAGAGTACAAACGTACGCAGGAAAACATGGAACAGGGCAAACGGTACTATGAGATCAAGGCGACGGATGAAGCTTCTTCGGTCCGATACCGGGAGGATCGGATGGTGGAGAACTTCCGGCGCATCTATCAGGAGCTGGAAGCGGTACGCCGCACCGATATCATGGGTATCTATGGAAGTACACATATTGTGGAGTCGGAGTATCGGAACTCGGACTTTCGCATGGCAAAACAGTTGAGCGAGAACTATGGGGAACATCTCCATACCAAAGATCTGACGCAGGAACCGGAACGGATCGACGCGCTGGAAGTCAACGGAAAGACCTATACAGCCTCCTATTTCGGTGAGCAGGATATTTCGATGGTAAAGGGCTACAAGATCCGAAAGTTCTGGCGGTTGGAAGACGCATACGAGGACTTCAAGGAGCTGCCGACACCCCGTGAGATTCTGCCAGCCGACAACTACCCTGTAAAAATCCAGGCTGGGCAGGTGTTTGCTGTGGAGTACCTGATGTCGGATGGCTCGACCGAGTGGAAGTATTATATCTCGGACGGCACAGTACAGAATGGCCAACTCATCACAAAGCGGATGAAGATGGAATAAGCAGGCTCCCGGCCCCGGAACTTTGCCAAATTTACAAAAAGGTTGCATCTGCGTGGTTGAAACCCGCAAAACCTATGGTATACTATAAGAGATATCCGGGCAGGAATTTCTGCCCCACACACCCCCGCTGCGGGGTCAACACAAAAGGAGTATTGTAGCGTTATGGTTCGCATTACTATGGAAGACGGCGGCATCATCGACATTGAACTGAACGAGGAAGTTGCCCCCATCACCTGTGAGAATTTCAAGAAGCTGGTCGGTCAGGGCTTCTACAACGGCCTGACCTTCCACCGCGTCATCCCCAACTTCATGATCCAGGGCGGCTGCCCGCTGGGCAACGGCACCGGCGGCCCGGGCTGGAACATCAAGGGCGAGTTCGCTGCAAACGGTGTGAACAACCCCATCAAGCACACCCGCGGCGTGATCAGCATGGCCCGCAGCATGAACCCCAACAGCGCCGGCAGCCAGTTCTTCATCATGCACAAGGACGCTCCCCATCTGGACGGCCAGTATGCCGCTTTCGGCAAGGTGGTTGCCGGTATGGAGGTTGTGGACAAGATCGCTTCCGTCCGCACCGACTGGAACGATAAGCCCACCACCCCCGTCAAGATGAAGACCGTCGAGCTCATCGAGGGCTGATCTTCTGCGCTTCTGTCCCACACCGTCTGCCCGTGAAGTGCCCCGTCAAGCAGACAGAAAAATAATATAAGATTTTTGTTCGCCGTTTCCACAAGGGAACGGCGAATTTTTTGTGCAAATCGGCGTTAGGACGCTCGATTCATGGCACGGACGTGAGCTTGCAGCGTCCAACACGGGACATTTTTTTGATATTTTACTTCCGCTGTATCGTGATTGTTCTTGCTTGACATGAAAATACCCCCAGAGTACGCAGAGTTTTCTTTTTACTCTGTCTACTCTAGGGGTAGCATATCATGTTGAGGATACAGGCCGGGGGCTTTTCGTATATGTGTCAGAAAAAGATGAGAGGTTACTTTTTTTCGCCCTTGGGCAGCAGACCGGCGCGCTCCAGAGCCGGGCGCAGGGCCAGATACAGGATGACCACGCAGATGGTGGAGGCTACGCTGTTGATAAAGGTGACACCACCGGCAATCTTGGACAGGGCCTGTGCCACGGTGTACTCCTGGCCAAAGATGTAAATGTTGCGGAAATAGCCCAGGAACGGGTCGGTGATGACGTTCAGCAGCAGGCCGGAGCCGCCTGCCACGATGACCTTGAGCAGGTAGCCCTTGCTGTGGCGGTCAAGATCGCGCAGCTTGAACACCTTGTGGGCCACGGCACCGCAGGTGATGCCGATGATGAACTTCAGCACAAAGGTGGTCACGGCATAGCCCGGGTCACCGGCCAGGATATCGGCCAGAGCCAGACCGATCGCACCGGCCAGGCCGCCGGAAACGCCGTCCAGCAGCAGGGCGGTCAGGGCGGTGAAGGTGTTGCCCAGATGGAACGAGGAGCCGCCGTAGAACGGCACACGGAAGAACAGGTATGCCACCAGGCTCAGCGCGGCCATAACGCCGGTCAGGGCCAGCTCCTTGGTGGTAAAGGTGCGCTTGTACAGCACACTGCCGAACAGGATGACGACGATCACCACAGCCAGCAGCAGCCACATTGCAGTTGTAGACATGATTTTTTCCCTCCGATTTCTTTCGGGGCGAACCCCCTCTATCCTGCTCTGCAGGATCGTTCGCCCGTTTCAAAGCAACTTACCCATAAAACTACTTGACATTTGGGTGTGTGGTTGGTATGCTCCTATTATACGCGAAACTGGCACCATGAAAATACCCAGAATAAAGTTTTTTATGGGGTCAGTTTGGCAAAGCATCCAAAAAGGGGAGAGGTCTTATGTTTCATCTGACAACTGCACTGGATGCCGCCAGCGGGGTGCCGCTGTACGAGCAGCTCTATGAGAGCCTTGCCGCCGAGATGCGCAGCGGGGCCATTCCGGCGGGCACCCGGATGCCCGGCAAGCGGCGGCTGGCGGCAGAGCTTTCCGTCTCGGTGAACACGGTGGACGCGGCCTATCAGATGCTGGCGGCGGAGGGCTATCTGGAGGCGCGGGAGCGCAGCGGCTTTTATGTACAGGAATATCTTGGCCCTGCCCACCCGGCCCGAGGAAGTGCGCCCCCGGTGTCTGCCGCTCCGCCGGAAGCCGCCGAGCCGCCCGTCCGGTTCGATCTGTCCACCCGGGGCGTGACCCGGGGCTGTCCCGTTCCGCACCTGGGCCCGACTGCAGAAAGAGCTGCTCTATTCCTCGCCCCAGCTGCTGACCCATGGCGATGCACAGGGGGATGTGGAACTGCGGCAGGCGCTGGCGGACTATCTGGAGGAATACCGGGGCGTGCGGTGCACCGCTGAGCAGGTGGTGGTGGGTGCCGGTATGGAGTATCTGCTGAGCCTGCTGGCCCCGCTCCTGCCCGGCAAAACGGCGGTGGAAAACCCCGGCTACCAGCGCGCGAAGCAGGTGCTGGAAAACAACGGCGTGGCGTGCTGCTGCCTGCCTGTGGATGCGGACGGCCTTTCTGTTGAGGCATTGTCCGGCTCGGGCGCGGCGGTGTGCTATGTCACGCCCAGCCACCAGTTCCCCACGGGCGTGACCATGCCGGCGGGCCGCCGCACGGAGCTGCTCCACTGGGCCTCCCGTTGCCCGGGCCAGCGGTATATCATAGAGGACGATTACGATTCGGAGTTCCGCTTTGATACCCGCCCCCTGCCCAGCCTGCAGGGCATGGCCGGGGCCGACGGCCCGGTGGTCTACCTCTCCACCTGCTCCCGCAGTCTGGCCCCCGGCATCCGCATCGCTTACATGGTGCTGCCCCGGCAGCTGCTGCCCGCCTGGCGGGCAAAGTACCGGATCTATTCCTGCACCGTCAGCCGGTTTGAGCAGCAGACCCTGGCCCGCTTTATCCGCGAGGGCTACTTCACCCGGCATCTTGCCCGGGAGCGCGTGGCCTACAAGGCCCGGCGGGATGCGCTGGCTGCCTCTCTGCGCGCTGCCTTTGCGCCGGACGAGCTGACCCTGACCGGCCTGCACACCGGCCTGCATCTGTTGGCAAGGCTGAAAAATGCCCCGCCGGATGCCGCCCTTCGCGCCGCCGCAAAGGCGCAGGGCGTGGCCCTGAGCCTGCTGAGCGATTATGACCTGACCGGTGGGGAACAGGATTTTTCCGGTACGTTTGTGCTGGGCTATGGCTCCCTGAGCGAGGCATCATTCCCCGAGGCGGGCGAAACGCTGAGGAAGGTCTGCACCGCCGCCCGGGAAGCGTCTGTGACCGTGTAAGTGCCCGCCTTTGCATCCCACGCCCCGGGCAGGGCCTCGGCGTGGGGGAGGCACTGTTGTTGGCCAGAAACTCCAGTACTGTGCCCAGCAGGGTGTAATCCTGTGCGGCAAAGTCGGTGAGCAGGGCCGTGCTGCTGGCCCGCAGGGCATCCGGCAGGGTGGCGGGCAGCAGGGCGAGGTCCTGCCGGAAAAAGGCTTCCCACACTGCCGCCCGGGCAGCGGCCCGGCGGGCAGGCGGCAGGATGCCGTCCGCATCCCAGCCGGAGAGCAGAGCGTGGGCCTCCTTGGCTGAAATGCTCTGCACAGCGGAGGAAAGCCCGGTTTCGGCCAGCTCATCGGCAGTCAGTGCCCCCGAAAACCCCACCCGTACCGGCCCGTAACGGGAAGCGGTCTTTTCCAGCACGGCGGGGGACAGCGCCAGATAAAGCATATCCTCCGGCAGGCCCAGCACCTCCAGAAGCGCCTGACGGCACCGGGCGGGCCCCGCCGCTCCGTAGCAGTGGGCAAGACTGGCAGTCTCTCCGTTGAAGGGAACCGTCAGCTCCCCCGGCACGGCCAGCAGGTTCAGACTGTTCTGGGCGGCGTTCAGGTAGACCAGCAAAAAGCCCGGCTGCTCCCCGGCGGTGCAGAGAAGCAGAGTCATCCGGTGCTCGGCCCGGGGCAGCTGGATGGGCACCCCGCTCTGGGGCTGGGCGGTCTGGATGCGGGTGCGCACCATCTGCCGGGTGAGCAGGACCGTGCCGCCCACCAGCGGCAGCAGCACCAGAAGTGCCGCCCCCAAAGCCGCCCAGAAGGGCCTCCAACCGTTCTTGTGCATCCCATGTTCCTCCGTTCCGTTTTGGAACAGGGTGGGCCGGGATGCGCTTTTTTATACAGAAACCGCTGCCCGGGCATGAAAACGCCCCCTGTGCCATACAGTAGAGCACAGGGGGCGTTTGTGTATGTGGGAGAGCCTGGCGCGGGTGAATGCGGTGGTCAGCGGTGTGGTATGGGGGCCGGTGGGGCTGGCGCTGCTGTTTGGCACCGGCTGCCTGCTGACGGTGCGCACCGGATTTTTCCAGCTGCGGTATTTCGGGTACTGGATGCGCCACACCATCGGGGCCATCTTCCTGGACCGGAATGTGACTGCCCACACGGACGATGAAGCCATCAGCCAGTTCCAGAGCCTTTGCACAGCGCTGGCGGCGACCATCGGCACCGGCAACATCGTGGGTGTGGCGGCAGCCATTCTGGCGGGCGGGCCGGGGGCTGTGTTCTGGATGTGGGTCATGGCCCTGCTGGGGATGATGACCAGCTATGCCGAGAACGTGCTGGGCATCTGCTACCGCCGCCGGGATGCCGCCGGAAGATGGTGCGGCGGGCCCATGTACTATCTGGCCGAGGGGCTGGGCGGCGGCTTTGGCCGGGCACTGGCGGTGCTGTTTGCCTGCTTTTGCGTGCTGGCCAGCTTCGGCATGGGGAATATGAGCCAGATCAACTCCATCGCGGGCAATCTGCAGGCAGTGTTCCGGGTGCCGCCGGTGGCAACGGGCATCGTACTGGCCCTGCTCACCGGGCGGGTCATACTGGGCGGGCTGAAGCGGGTGGCCGCAGTCACGGAGGCCATCGTCCCGCTCATGGCCCTGTTCTACCTGTTCGGGGCGCTGACCGTGGTCTGTGTCCATTGGGCGGCTGTTCCGGCGGCATTCGCGGCCATCTTCCGTGGGGCGTTTGGCTTGCAAGCCGCCGGGGGCGGGGTGTTGGGTTACGGCATGGCCCGGGCCATCAGCTGGGGATTCAAACGGGGAGCCTTTTCCAACGAAGCAGGACTGGGCGCGTCGGTGCTGGTGCACTGCGCGGCCAACGTGGAGGAGCCTGTCCAGCAGGGAATGTGGGGGATGTTCGAGGTGTTTGCAGATACCATGGTGGTCTGCACCCTCACGGCCCTTGTGGTACTCACCAGCGGCCTTGTGGATCTGGACACCGGTGCGGCGCTGACCGGTGTGGAGGGCTCCGCACTGGTGGGGCAGGCCTTTTCCACGGTGTTTGGGGCGTTCGGGCCGCAGTTCATCGCGGTGTCGGTCCTGCTGTTTGCCTATTCCACTACGCTGGGGTGGAGCCATTACGGCACCCGGGCAGTGGTGTATCTGCTGGGGGAGCGTGCCGCCGCAGGATATAAACTGGTGTTTGCGGCCATGGTGCTGGTGGGTGCTGTGATGAAGCTGGATCTGGCCTGGGCGCTCTCCGATACCTTCAACGGCCTGATGATGCTGCCCAATCTTGTGGGCGTGGTGGGGCTTTCGGGGGTGGTGGCCCGGGAGACACAAGCGTATCTGAAACGAAAATGACCTTCTCCGTCCCTGCAGTCTGTCTGTCAGATGCGGGATGGAGAGGGTCATTCTTTATCGCTTCTTTTTATTCGGCTTCGGGGCAGGCCGCTTCAGGCTCCGCACCGCGTCACGCCCGGCGGCGATGCCGCTGCCAAAGGCCCAGTGCAGGTTGAAGCCGCCGCAGCTGCCGGCGCAGTCCAGCGTTTCACCCACAAAGTAAAGGCCGGGGCAGCCCTTGAACTGGAAGCTGGGGGTCACTTCGGTCAGGCTCAGGCCGCCGCCGGTGGTCTGGGCCTGCTTCCAGCCGCAGGGGGTCAGGCCCTCGAACAGCCAGTGCTTGGCCGCGTTGGCCAACACCTGCCAGGCGGCATCCGGCAGGGTGTCCACCGGTTTTTCAGGCAGCTTTGCCGCTGCCCACAGGGCGCGGCCCAGCTTGGGATTGAGCAGACCTGTCCAGAAATCCGCAGGTGCCTTGCCCGGCAGCAGGGGCACCCGGGCCGCAAACAGGGCGGTCAGGGCAGTCTCGTCCAGCATGGGGAAGAGGTCCAGCTCAACGGCCGGGCGCTTTGGCCCCCGCCCCGGGGCCAGATGGCCGGACAGCTGCATGATGCAGATGCCCGAAAGCCCATAGTCCGTGAACTGCACCTCGCCATTTTCCACAGCCACGGTGCAGTGGCGGTCGAGGTCCAGCAGGGTGGCAGCGGCCTTGGCCCGGATGCCGGCCAGAGATCGGTTGGGCTTTGCTGTCTGCAGGGCGGTCAGGCAGGGGTACAGCGGCTCCAGCTTTCCGCCGCACTGGGCGGCGAATCGGGTGCCGAAGCCGTCGGTGCCGAACTGCGGCCCGGCATTGCCGCCCATGGCGCAGATGACGGCATCGGCCCGCAGGGTCTGGTCATGGCCCTCGGCATCCTCGCACAGGATGGTATAACCGCTGCGGTTCTGGCTCAGGGTCTGCACAGTGCAGCCGGTACGCACCTCCACGCCCAGCCGGGCAAGGTGGCCTTCCAGCAGGGCCAGCACGTCTGCGGCCTGGTTGGAGTAGGGGTACACCCGCCCGGCCTCATCGGTGCGGGTGTACAGGCCCAGCGCCGCGAACCATTCCAGCGGTGCGGCGGCATCCACCGCGGCCAGCAGGGGCCGCAGGGCGGCGGGGTCAGCGGTGAAATACTGCTCCGGTGCAATGCCGGTGTTGTCCAAATTGCAGCGGCCGTTGCCGGTGGCCAACAGCTTTTTGCCGCACCTGGGGTTGCGGTCCAGCACCGTCACCCGCACTGCCCCTGCCGGGGCAGACTGGGCGGCGGCCAATGCGGCGGCAAGGCCCGCTGCACCGCCGCCCAATATCACGATCTGCTGCATAAGAGCACCCCCTCAGAAATCCATACATTTTATTATAACATACACAGCAGCAAAAGGATAGAAGAATGCCCCAAATTTGCAGCGAATAATCTTTGACGAAAGCCTTGACAGAAAAAGCAGAATTTGGTAGTGTTGATTTGACGGAATTGCGTGGTTTCGCAGGCTGTGGAAATGCGGCCGGAGAAGGGCAGGGAGTTGGGACTCTGCTGAGGAGAAGCTGAATATGTGGAAGAAAAAAGAAAGATGGAAATCATCTGCACGTCCATGAATCTGTTGTTTCAGTTCAGGCAGTATTGAAGCGGAGCAGGGAACTCGGAGTATCTATGACAGTCTTTTTGACAGCATTATTTATGATGGCAATAAATGAAGAAATGTCTAAAATGCAAAAGAAAAAGCCGGTTGTGTTAATGGTTCCGGTTAACTTAAGAAAGTTTTTCCCGTCTTTATCGATGCTGAATTTTTTTAATTGGATTGAGCCGGGATATAATTTTACTACACAAGATCAAAGTTTTGAGGCAATACTGAAATATACGAAAGAATTTTTTGAGACAGAACTGACAAAAGAAAAGATGTCAGCACATATCAGCGAGTTGCTTGCTTTGGAACTGCATCCGATTCTGAGGCTTGCACCTTTGGAACTGAAAAATCTATGTATTCAGGCCGGGGCAAAATATTCAGAGAAGAACACGACAGCAATCTTCTCTAATATGAGTGCGGTTAAAATGCATGCGAGTTATGTGCCTTATATTGAACGATTTGGTGTGTACACAAACACTCCTAAGTTTGAATTGTGTTTGTGTTCTTTTTCAGGATAAATTATCTATTTGCATTTACATCCAGATACGACACAGTGAACATTGAACGTAATTTTTTATCGCTTGTTAAAAGAACAGGGAATTGCATCTGAAAAAGTAAAACCTGAATTTCCAAAGACAGGTAAGCCAAGTGAACAGGAAATGAAAGTCTATAAAATTTATAGCTTTCTGTGCATTGCAATTGTTGCAGCAATGCTTGTTACGGAGTTTAATTTCCATCCTAGAATTCGTTGGACCTTATTTACAGCCGGAGGCATTGTGACAATGTGGATTGCCTCATCGATTGGATTTTTTTAAACGCTATAACCTGCTGAAAAATGCGATGTGGCAGCTTTTTATCGGTACCATTATCTGCTTTATCTGGGATGCGCAGACCGGTTGGCATAGTTGGTCTGTAGATTTTGTGCTGCCGATCATGAGTGTATCTACACTTGCAGCGATGTTTGTAACCGCCAAAGTGCAGAAAAGCCCTGTGCGAGAGTATCTTATTTACGAAATTATGGCTGCCGGATACGGATTGATTCTTCCGGGAATCTTACTCTTATGCAAAGTGGTGAAAAATCCAACAGTAAGTATGTTTGGAGCGTTAATATGTTTCCTGTTTCTTGTAGCAGTGATATTGTTTAAAGGAAGAGAATTTAAAGAAGAGATGCAGAAAAATCTGCATGTATAAAATAGTGTTGATGAAACATTAGAGCGTGTCTGAAAAATCATTCCCGCAATCTAGCACGCCCCACTTTGCGGGATATTTCACCCGAATTCAGTTGCCGTAGCCCACTACGGCGCCCTCATCCGGGCAAAATATCCCACAAATTGTGACGCACA
>ENA-OQKK01000332-OQKK01000332.1-human-gut-metagenome-genome-assembly--contig:-NODE-332-length-13175-cov-3.824647_pt1 | contig 13175 bp, 10 predicted proteins | sample MGYA00242648_ERZ504797 | MGnify/ENA primary metagenome ERZ504797 (study PRJEB26092, sample SAMD00036412) | human gut metagenome | host: Homo sapiens | study: EMG produced TPA metagenomics assembly of... | reverse complement strand
GCACATCCTGCACATCAGCACCGCACAAGAACTGGATTTGCTTGAAGACAAACCCCTGAGTGAAAAAAAGATTACGGCGGAAGCTTGCGTGTCACATCTATACTTCTATGACAAAGATTATGAGACATTGAAAGGACGTATCAAGTGCAATCCGTCCATCAAAACTTCAGAAGACCGGAATGCTTTACGCAAAGCATTGTCTACCAATCTGATAGATGTAATAGGTACCGACCATGCCCCTCACTTACTGAAAGAAAAGGAAGGGGGAGCATTGAAAGCCGTATCGGGTATGCCGATGATACAGTTTTCATTAGTAGCTATCATGGAATTAGTACGCGAAGGCATATTAAGCATAGAGCAACTGGTTCAGAAAATGTGCCATGCACCGGCCGAACTTTATCATATTGAAAGACGAGGCTACATCCGCCCCGGTTATCAAGCCGACCTCGTATTGGTAAATCCGGATCATGAATGGACTGTAACTGCCGACTGCGTTTTAAGCAAATGCGGATGGACTCCGATGGAAGGACAGAAATTCCACACACGGGTAGAAAAAACATTCGTCAATGGTGATCTGGTTTACAGTGACAACAAGGTAGACCAAAGTCATCGCGGACAAGAATTAAGGTTTAAAAGATGATTGTAAATTACAAGATTCACGAAGTAAGCGAATACATTAACTGGATTTATTTTTTCCATGCATGGGGCTTTCAACCCAAGTTTGCCGCCATTGCGGACATACATGGATGTGATTCATGCCGGGCCATGTGGCTCACCGGTTTTGCGGAAGAAGACCGTCCGAAAGCCAGTGAAGCCATGCAGCTTTTCAAAGAGGCAAATCGGATGTTGAATGAACTGGATACAGCGTATCAGACCCACGGAGTGGTCAATATCATGGATGCCAATGCCGACGGAGATGATCTGCTGCTGAACAGCAAGCGTTTTCCGCTTTTGCGTCAACAAACAGCAAAATTGAAAGAAGATGACCCGTTTTTATGTCTGAGTGACTTTGTGCGTCCATTATCATCGGGTATCACAGACAAAATAGGAGCATTCGCCACTACGGTAGATGCAGAAATGGAGCGGCTCTATGCAGAAGACGATTACAAACGTATGTTAGTGCAAACATTGTCCGACAGACTGGCGGAAGCTACTGCCGAAAAACTACACGAAGATGTACGCAAAAAACTTTGGGGATATGCACCTGATGAAAACCTAAGCGTAAAAGACCTGCATAATGAAAAATATCAAGGGATACGTCCTGCCGTAGGTTATCCTTCCTTGCCCGACCAATCCGTCAATTTCCTATTAGACGAGTTGCTGGATATGAAGCAAATAGGAATTTCATTGACCGAGAATGGTATGATGAAGCCCCATGCCTCTGTATGCGGACTCATGTTTGCCCATCCGGCTTCCCGCTATTTCTCCATCGGAAAAATAGGTGAAGACCAATTGGCAGATTACGCCGCCCGCCGGGGCATGAGTATAGAAGAAACTAAAAAGTTTCTCGCCGCCAATCTATAAAAAACGAATAAATTATGATGCTGATAAAGTTATTTCTGTTTTTTCTACTGCTACTGATATTGCCCGATATGTATATATACAAGGCATATATACGCCGTGTTTCCCAAAAATGGACACATTGGGCTTATTGGCTTCCCAGTCTGTTTCTTTTATTGGGAATGACATTAGTCTTTTCTATACATGAGCCACGTCCGGATTCCATGCAGCGACTTAGCAATTTCTTATTGATTTTTCTTTGTTTCTCCGTACCCAAGGCACTTTTCGTCATTGTTATCCTGTTTATGAAGCTCCTATATATCATCTCCGGCAAAAAACTGTATGGAGGATATGTAGCAGGAGGATTGGCTTTAGCCTCGTTAATATATGTAATATATGGAGCAACCGAAGGAAAACAGCATTTTCAAATCAGGGAGGTAACCATCAGTTCCGATGAACTTCCCAGCGGCTTTGACGGCTACCGCATTGTACAAATATCTGATATCCATTCCGGCAGCTGGACTGGCAACGGTGCTGCTTTACAGAAGGCTGTAAACCTTATTAATGCACAACATGCCGACCTGGTACTTTTTACAGGTGACCTGGTCAATAACGTGGCAACGGAATTGGACGAATTTATCCCTATTCTAGAACAGATAAAAGGAAAAGACGGAGTGTATTCCGTTTTAGGCAACCATGACTATTCCCCTTATATAAAATGGGAAACGGAAGAAGCTCAAGAAGCCAACCTGAACAGCTTGAAATCCAAACAGGCTGCCATGGGATGGAAAATACTCAATAACGATCATGTCATTCTACATCATCATGGAGACAGTATAGCCCTGGCAGGTGTAGAGAACAGCGGAAATCCCCCATTTCCCAATTATGGAGATCTGCAGAAAGCATTAAAAGGAACGGAAGGAATGTATAAAATATTAATGAGCCATGACCCCACTCATTGGCACAGAGAAGTCTTGCCGGAAAGTGATGTACAGCTAATGCTTTCAGGCCACACCCATGAAATGCAGTTCAGCCTGTTTGGCTTCTCTCCTGCTAAATTCGTATATCCCGAACACAACGGTTTATACCAGGAAGGAAAACAATCCTTGTTTGTCAATATTGGTTTGGGCTACCTGATGTTCCCTATGCGCCTTGGAGCATGGCCGGAAATTACAGTAATCACGTTACATAAAATATAAAATAGTTTTTCTATCTTTGTACAACTAAAATTCAGACAAATGAAAGTACTATATATTTTATACCAACTATTCATAGCACTTCCCATTTTGCTGGTATTAACCATACTTACAGCAATAGTTACCATTATTGGTTCATGGATAGGCAATCCGCATTTTTGGGGATATTATCCGGGAAAAATATGGTCACAGCTTTTCTGCTATGTATTACTTATTCCTGTCAAGGTAGTAGGACATCCGGAAGTACTTAAAAAAACATCCTACGTGTTTGTAGCCAATCATCAAGGGTCTTTCGATATCTTCCTGATTTATGGTTTTCTGGGACGAAACTTTAAATGGATGATGAAAAAAAGTCTGCGCAAAATGCCTTTCGTCGGCAAAGCCTGTGAAGCTGCCGGACATATATTCGTTGATAAATCCGGTCCCAAGAAGGTAATAGAAACCATAGAACATGCCCGTCACGTACTACAGGATGGAACTTCTCTAGTGGTATTTCCCGAAGGTGCACGTACTTTTACCGGGCACATGGGATATTTTAAGAAAGGTGCTTTCCAACTGGCAGATGATTTGCAACTTCCCGTAGTACCACTCACTATTATCGGCTCCTTTAATATTCTTCCCCGTACCGGCGGTTTTGTATCCTGGCATCCTATGACATTAGTCGTACATAAGCCCATTTATCCGCAAAGCCAGGGAATGGAAAACATCAAAGCAACCATGGAAGAGGCTTACAGGGAAATTGAGAAAGACTTACCTGAAAAATATCAAGGAAAAATAGACAATCCAGACCAAGACAGATAAAAAAAGGCTCCTCATTAATGGGGAGCTTTTAATTTTTCCATATTCGAACGGGCTACTGTCACATAATCCTTTACCAAGGAGTTATTTTTAAATCGGTCAGGAGCCTCCTCTATAATTTCCTCAATCAAGGGAGTCATGACAGGATAAGGAAAATTGCTGCACAACATAATGAAAACACCCGGTCCCAATACATTATCATAATTCTTCTGGATAAACTCCTTAGCCAATGCATTCATTTCAGCAGCCAGTTTCTCACGTTCTCTCGTTATCTCACGTTGAATTTCATCCGGTGCTTTTCCATCCATAATCATACGGCTCTCCTGACGCTCCAACTCGTATGCTCTGTCATCCAAAGAAGTCTTTTTTCCCACAAAATCATACAGACGATCATTCAACGGAGTTCCGGTAACTACAATACGGGCATTATCAATACTGATGGATATTTTCCCTTTTTCAATGACAAAAGGCATGATGCTCTCATCATCCATATACAAGGATGCCATTGAAGTAGAATCGGTTATACCTTCCATCTTGAACATTCCATGAATTACCTCTGCCGAATCAATACTCAGCATCCGGTCTCCACTAGGAACTTTTACAAATAGCATTTTCCCATCCAGACGAGAAACAGAAGAACTACCTTCTATCTTATACTCACTGGCACATGAAGTAAAAGCCAATAAAGATACCACAGAGAAAAAAAGTTTATTCATGCTTATCTACGCCCCATTACTATTTTTCGCATACAAAGGTACAATCTATAATTTAGTGACAAAAATATTTTATTAAAATTTAAAACTAAATAGAAGATTATTACCGAGAAGGCAATTTATAGTGCAAAGTTCCCTCTTTTTTTCTATTTTTGTAACCGATATAAGGATAAAGAAATAACAATTAGTACACAACATGAAAAAATTCAAACTTTTATTGCTCGCATTGATGTGTGTAGCATTCTTGCCGTCGAAGGCAGACGAAGGTATGTGGCTGTTGCAACTGATGCAAGAGCAGCATTTGGCAGACCGCATGAAAGCACAAGGCTTACTGCTGGAAGCAGACGACATTTATAACCCGAACCGCGTTTCATTAAAAGATGCAGTAGGCATTTTCGGAGGAGGATGTACCGGTGAAATCATCTCACCGGACGGACTGATCCTGACCAACCACCACTGTGGCTACGGAGCGATACAGCAACATAGCTCGGTAGAACATGACTACCTGACTGACGGTTTTTGGGCAAAAAGCCGCAAAGAAGAGCTACCGACTCCGGGATTGAAGTTCAAATTTGTAGAACGCATTGTTGATGTCACAGATAAAGTAAACAATAAAGTAAAATCAGGCGAAGTAAAAGAAGAGGAAACCTTTGAATACGACTTCCTGAAAAAACTGGCCGACGAGGAACTGAAAGCCAGTGACCTGAACGGAAAAGCAGGTATCAGCGCACAAGCTCTGCCTTTCTATGCAGGCAATAAATTCTATCTGATTTATCTGAAAACCTACAGCGACGTACGCATGGTTGCCGCTCCGCCTTCATCCATCGGTAAATTCGGTGGTGAAACAGACAACTGGATGTGGCCCCGCCATACTTGCGACTTCTCCGTCTTCCGCATTTATGCGGATGCCAACGGCGAACCGGCAGAATATAATGAAAACAATGTTCCTCTGAAAGCCAAAAAGCATCTGGCTATCTCACTGAAAGGTATTAACGAGGGTGACTATGCCATGATTATGGATTCCCCGGAAGCACCAACCGCTATCTGACTCAAAGTGAAGTGAAACAACGGATGCATTCCACCAACGAACCCCGTATCCGCATACGTGGTGTGCGTCAGGATGTACTGAAGAAAGAAATGGCTGCCAGTGACAAGGTACGTATCCAATACGCCAGCAAATATGCAGGTTCCAGCAACTATTGGAAAAACTCTATCGGCATGAATAAAGCCATTATCGACAACAAGGTATTGGAAACAAAAGCAGAACAGGAAGCCAAGTTCGCAGCATTTGCTAAAGCCAAAGGCAACACTGATTATGAAAAAGTAGTCAGCGAAATTGATGCCGCCATCGAAAAGAGTAATCCTATTCTTTATAACTACACCTGTTTCCGTGAAGTCTTTCAAGGAGGTATAGAATTCGGCACTCCTTATCTGATTCTGGACAAGCTGAAAGACGCAATCAAAAATAAAGATAAAGAAGCGATTAATAAAAATATTGAAACGCTGAAAAAAGTATATGCCGATATACATAACAAAGACTACGATCACGAAGTAGACCGCAAAGTGGCCAAAGCTCTGTTGCCCCTGTATGCCGAAATGGTTCCTGCCGATGCTTTACCTGCCTTCTATACTACCATCCAGAAGGATTTTAAAGGTAACTATGACGCATACGTAGACCATTGTTATGACAATTCCATCTTCTCCAACGAAGCGAATTTCAATAAATTCATCAAGAAACCTACCGTGAAAGCCATAGAAAAAGATCCTATGACTGCATACGTACGGGCTAAATATGACTTGATGGACAAGCTGGGAAACGAACTGGCAGAATCGATGAAAGGCATGGATTTATTACACAAAACTTATGTACGCGGCCTGTGTGAAATGTATTCACCGGAACCCAAAGCTCCGGATGCCAACTTCACCATCCGTCTGACATACGGCAATGTGAAATCATACAATCCCAAAGACGGCGTACACTATAAATACTACACTACGCTGAAAGGTGTCATGGAAAAAGAGGATCCTACCAATCCGGAATTTGTTGTTCCCGCCAAACTGAAAGAATTGTATGAAGCAAAAGATTTTGGACGTTATGCATTGCCCAACGGTGATATGCCTGCTTGTTTCCTGACTACCAATGATATTACCGGCGGTAATTCAGGTTCTCCCGTCATCAACGGTAACGGCGAACTCATCGGTGCCGCTTTTGACGGCAACTGGGAATCACTGAGTGGTGACATTAATTTCGACAACAACTTACAGCGTTGTATCGCAGTGGATATACGTTATGTATTATTCATCATCGACAAATTGGGCGGATGCAAACACTTGATTGACGAAATGACTATTGTTGAATAATGAAAAAGATACTATTACTCTCGCTATTTACTTTCACAACCCTTGCCGGCCATGCCGACGAGGGGATGTGGATGCTGACTGATCTGAAAGAACAGAATGCGGCCACCATGTATGATATGGGACTGGATATCAGCATTGATAAAGTATATTGTCCGGACAGCATCAGCCTGAAGGATGCTGTAGTGCATTTCGGAGGTGGTTGTACCGGTGAAATCATTTCTGCCGAAAGTCTTGTGCTGACCAATCATCATTGCGGTTACAGCTATATCCAGCAACACAGTTCGGTAGAACACGACTATCTGACTGACGGCTTCTGGGCTATGAGCCGCAAAGAAGAACTTCCCTGCAAGGGGCTGACTGTCACCTTCATAGACAGAATTCTGGACGTCACTCCTTATGTAAAGGAACAACTGGCCAAAGATGAGGACCCGGAAGGATTGAACTACCTGTCCCCCTCCTATCTGAGCAAAGTAGCCAAACGTTTTGCCGAACAAGAAAATATAGAGATCACTCCGTTCACCGCTTTGGAACTAAAGCCTTTCTACGGAGCCAACCGCTATTACTTGTTTATAAAGACCATCTATAAAGACGTCCGTATGGTAGGCGCTCCTCCTTCCTCCATCGGAAAGTTCGGAGCTGACACCGATAACTGGATGTGGCCCCGTCACTGTGGCGATTTCTCCATGTTCCGCATTTATGCAACACCCGACGGTAAACCTGCTGACTATAACGAAAGCAATGTACCCTTGAAGGTGAAAAAACATCTGACCATCAACCTAGGAGGAGTCAAAGAGGGAGACTTCACTTTCGTAATGGGATTTCCCGGACGCAACTGGCGATACATGATTTCGGACGAAGTGGAAGAACGTATGCAGACTACCAACTTCATGCGTAAGACCGTCCGCACCGTACGATTGAATAATCTGCTGGAAGAGATGCTGAAAAGTGATAAAGTACGCATCCAGTATGCCAGCAAATACGCCTCGTCAGCCAATTACTGGAAGAATGCTATCGGTATGAACGAAGGACTGGTTCAGCTGAAAGTACTTGATACGAAAAAGAAACAACAGGAAAAGCTTCTGGCTTACGGACGTGAGACGGGTACTGACGCCTACCAGAAAGCCTTCGATGCTATCCGGGAAATCGTGAGCAAACGCCGGGATGCCGTATATCATCAGCAAGCCATTTACGAAGTTTGCAAACTGGGAACGGAATTCTATAAGATTCCTTCCACAGACAAAGTCCTGCAAGCATTGGAAAAAGGATATAAAGTACCTCATGCTACTAAAGAAATCAATCCGCTGGATCATGCATTAAGCACACTGATCAAACAAGCCGATAATTTTTTCAATAAAGACTATAATCCCGAAATAGACCGTAAAGTTTCCAAAGCTTTGCTGAAGACTTACGCAGAATTAATTCCGGCCGAACAGCGCATCAGCATCTTTAAAGTAATAGACAAAGAATTCAAAGGAAACATTGACGCCTTTGTCGATGCTTGTTTTGATACATCCATCTTCCGAAGCCGTGAAGCCTTTGACAACTTTGTGGCAAAGCCGGATGCCAAGACATTGGAAAATGACCTGATGGTGCAATATGCCAAATCAGTAGACCAAGGTTATACAGATACCGATGCAGCCATGAAAGCCGAAACCGATGCTTATAATCTGGCCCATAAAACCTGGGTAGAGGGTATGATGAAGCTGAAACAGCATGAAGGCACTCCTATTTATCCGGATGCCAACTCCACGTTACGTCTCACTTATGGTAAAGTAGGTTCATACAGCCCCAAAGACGGTATGGAATACAACTATTACACCACGTTGAAAGGAGTGATGGAAAAAGAGGATCCGAACAACTATGAATTCGTGGTTCCGGCCAAACTGAAGGACTTGTATAACAAGAAAGACTTCGGGCGCTATGCCATGAAAAATGGTGAAATGCCCATCTGTTTTGTTACAGGAACAGACAATACAGGAGGTAATTCCGGCTCCCCCGTTTTCAATAACAAAGGGGAATTGATCGGTACCGGCTTTGACCGCAACTACGAAGGACTGACCGGTGACATTGCTTACAATCCCCAGTTACAACGTGCAGCCTGTGTGGATATCCGCTATACCTTATTTATTATTGATAAGTTTGCAGGAGCGAAACACTTGGTAGATGAAATGACCATTGTGGAATAACAATACCGGACAACTATTTTTTAGAACGCGGACCACACGTAACAAGTGTCGTCCGCGTTCTCCTATTTTTCACAAGATAAGCCTCTATAAACGCGGACAAAAAATGACACTGGTTCCTTAACGTTTTTCCTTCTCCAACTCCTGCGGAATACGGAAAGCCGTATAAAGTTCCAGGACAGCGGCAATGGAAAGACAAACAATCCAATTCGTTACGTTTCATGGTAAACATCAATACTCCTGTAAAGACCAGTGCGACAGCCCCGAAAATCTGCTGTCTACGCAAACGCTTGATGATAAAATCCTTCCATCATAACGATTCCCCATGACCTGCACATAGCCGAACATCACAGCACCCAGCGTATACAGATAAGGCGCAAGCTCCCACCGGGTGATTTGCAACACCGCACCTGCCAGCAGCAGGACTGCCCCTGCCATCGAAATTATATTATAAGATTTACTCATTCTTCAAACACAAAAATATCCTCGTCAGGCTTCTTCATCAAATACTTCTCGCGTGCTATTTTCTCCAAAGCCTCAGGATTCGTGGTCAGTTCCTTCAGTTTCTCCGTATCTTCCTCATATTGCTTTCTATATTTCTCTATCTCACTATTCAGCGCGCTGATCTCACTGCGATGCTTTACCCGCTGAATCAAGCTGTTCTCATCCAGAAAACCAATAACTACAATAAAGATCAGCACCGTAATCATATACTTATGGCGCCGGATGTAGTTCCAAATAGTCAGCAATTTGCTCATACAAAGAATCCCTTTTTTGATTTTTGCAAAGATAGAAATATTTCAAGCAATCCTACCCATAAAAACGGATAATTTATGTACTTTTGCAGAACTCATATTAGAAAAAAGAACTCCGCTTATGGAAAATTATATCGTATCGGCACGAAAATACCGTCCCGCTACATTCGAATCGGTTGTAGGGCAACACGCGTTGACCATCACCTTAAAAAATGCTATTGCCACCGGCAAGCTGGCACATGCCTACCTGTTCTGCGGACCGCGTGGAGTGGGAAAAACAACGTGTGCACGTATCTTTGCCAAGACCATCAACTGCCAGACCCCCACTGCCGAAGGAGAAGCCTGCAATCAGTGTGAGTCTTGTCTGGCATTCAACGAACAGCGTTCTTACAACATACATGAGCTGGATGCCGCCAGCAACAACTCGGTAGAAGATATCCGTTCGCTGATTGAGCAGGTACGTATCCCGCCACAAATCGGCAAGTACAAGGTATATATCATTGATGAGGTCCATATGTTGTCGCAAGCCGCCTTCAATGCTTTTCTGAAAACATTGGAAGAACCGCCTCATCATGCCATCTTCATCCTTGCCACAACGGAAAAGCATAAGATACTGCCGACTATTCTGAGCCGTTGCCAGATTTATGACTTCAACCGCATCGGCATCAAAGACACTATCGACCATCTGCAATACGTTGCCAAACTGGAACATATCAACGCCGAACCCGAAGCCCTGACTGTCATCGCACAGAAAGCCGACGGTGGTATGCGCGACGCTCTTTCCATCTTCGACCAGGTAGTCAGCTTCACAGGTGGGAACATCACTTACAAAAGTGTGATTGAAAACCTGAATGTCTTGGATTACGAATATTATTTCAAGCTGACCGATTTGTTGCTTGAAAACAAAGTTCCCGAATCCATGCTGCTTTTTAACGACGTATTGAAAAAAGGATTTGACGGCAGTCATTTCATCACCGGACTATCCTCTCATTTCCGGGATTTGCTGGTGAGCAAGGACCCTTCCACCCTGCAATTGCTGGAAGTAGGCGCCGGTATCCGCGACCGCTATAAAGAACAAGCACAAAAATGTGACCAGAAATTCCTGTACCGTGCCATGAAGCTATGCAATGATTGTGACCTGAACTATCGTGCAAGCAAAAACAAACGTCTGCTGGTAGAACTGACACTGATTCAATGCGCCCAACTCACTCTGCCCGACGCCGATGATGCAAGTGGTGGGCGTGGCCCTAAGAAGATATTAAAACCCCTATTTACGCAGCAAGCGGCTTCCACAGCCGCCACGCAGCCACAGCCTCAGGCTAAAACTGCCGCTGCACAGACCGCAGCAACCGCCGCTCCTCAGCCACAGGGTACAAGTACAGCCGGCAGTATGAACGCAAGCCGTCCAAGCCCGCTGCCTCAGACCAGAGAAGAGAAAAAAATCCCGGTGTTCAAGGCGGGCTCACTCGGTATATCCCTGCGCCGTCCTTTGCACGAACAGCAAGCCGCGGAGAAGCAAGAAGCAAAAGCGGCAAGCACCGCTGCCCAAAACGATGCCACATACGAAGATTATATTTTCAATGAAAAAGATCTGGACTATTACTGGCGTGAATTTGCAGCCGCCCTGCCCAAGGAAGAGAAGGCTAACTCCGCACGAATGATGAACATGCATCCGCATTTGTTGAATGACACGACTTTTGAAGTGACAGTAGACAATGATATGGTGGAAAAATATATGGTACAATTGATACCATCGGTTCAGAATCACTTACGCGAACGTCTGCACAACCGGAAAATTACCATGACGGTACGTGTCAGTGCCCCTACCGAGAACATCCGTGCTTACAGCCATGTGGAACGTTTCCAGATGATGAGCAAGAAAAACCCGAATCTGCTGAAATTAAAAGAAGCACTGGGATTGGAGTTATCATAAAACCTATTTAAATAAAAAAATACCGGGAAATCCTTCAAATCCTTCATATTTACACAATACATTGTTTTTCAATGTGTTGTCGTGAAGGATTTTGAAAGGGATCCTTCATAAATGATTCATTGAGCGTAAGCGTTTCCGCGATTCTATCTTGTCGCCCTTTTTTCATTCTTATATTTTTGCCATGTATAAAAATGAATCATTATGGATTTAGCAGAAAATCGATTTGGAAAAACTTGGAAACATTTCCTTGAAGTATTGAAAGTAGACTACAATTGTTCTTTAGCCGATGTTTGCCGCGATCAGCATACCACTTTTGGAAGTATGAGTTCCTGGATGTCCAGACGGGGTTATAGCGTTAAACAAGCCAAGGCAGATGTGGTCCGTGATTATTATGGCGGCGTTGAACCCTCCCGACCGACAACTTCCTCTCCTTCATTCACTCAAATAGCCCCCGTCATGTTGTCGGAAGAAGAGTTTAGTCTTTCCGGGATCACAATCACCTTTAACAGTGGAACGACCATTTCGGTCAAACGGGCCACTCCCGGAGGTATTATTAAAATGTTACGCGATTACGAAAGAAAGGAGGGAGATCCATGTATTCTCTAACATCAGCCAATCGCTACTATCTGTACCAGGGCTTTGTCCGTATGAACCTTGGCATTGACGGTTTATTCAAAATCATACGCTCAGAGATGAAAGATTTGTTTCCCATATCAGGAGATGTCTTTTTGTTCTTTGGCAAGAACCGATAGGGTGTAAAAATACTGCGTGGGAACGGTGACGGCTTTCTTCTTTACTACAAGCGTCTCAAAGGTGGAAGTTTTGAGCTGCCGACATTCAACCCCGATACAGGCAATTACGAGGTTTCCTATCAGATTTTGTCTCTTATCCTAAAGGAGTGTACGGCTGCGAAAACGCTTTAAAATATGATAGAATCGGTTGTCCCTTAATAATTTACATCACAAATATTGTCCGATTTTCATGGCTATCCCGTTGATTAAGAAACAAAAAATAGATAATAAACAAATGGCACAACAAAGAAAGAAGGCATCCTTTTTCAGACACCTCCTTACATTTCAGACCGACTATAATCTGCATTGCAATCCATGATTTATATACAATCTCTAATGCTCATGCACCTTGCAGATATACTATGTGGATTACGAGAACTCATAGTACCGGATACTATTTATTTTCCTGCAAGGTACAGATACTGACCCTGTTCCAGTCAGGTTCAGAGAACATATCCCCTATGCCTTGTCCTTCCGCAGTAATGCGTGAGGCGGCTATCCGGTATTTCTTCATAAGAATGGATTTAACCGACTCCGCACGGGCACAAGCTATTCTTTCGTTCACCTCAATACTTCCTTCCGGTGAAGAGTATCCTTTGATCACAACCTTGGATTCAGGATGCCTGTTCATATAGGAGGCAATCCGTTCCACATTGGGGAGTTGTGAAACGTCAACCTTGGAACTACCCTGGCGGAAAGTTACAATAGACTCTAGTGTCTTGGCTTTTTCAATAACAGTTTCAATGACCGGTTTCTTGCTCTGACATTCAGCCAGCTGCTTCTGGAGCATGCCCGCACGGCCAATTGCTTCCTCTGTTTGTTTCCGGCTGTCCAAAAGTTGGTCGCGCAGTCTGTTTACACTTGTATTCAGGTTGTCCACCTCTGTCTGATTATATTCCTTTACGAGAGTTGCATGGTGCCTGCCGGAACTTCCCTTTATATAAT
>ENA-OQKK01000331-OQKK01000331.1-human-gut-metagenome-genome-assembly--contig:-NODE-331-length-13217-cov-2.899542_pt1 | contig 13217 bp, 14 predicted proteins | sample MGYA00242648_ERZ504797 | MGnify/ENA primary metagenome ERZ504797 (study PRJEB26092, sample SAMD00036412) | human gut metagenome | host: Homo sapiens | study: EMG produced TPA metagenomics assembly of... | reverse complement strand
CAAAAGGAAATACAATTACTTATAAGTATGACAGCATGGGACGTGTCATAGAAGAGAGTAATAAAGATTTTGGAACAAAGCTCTATGAATATGACAAAGCAGGAAATCTGAAAAAATATACCGATGGAAATGGAAATGCAACCGTATCCAAGTTTGATTCTCTTGGACAGGTGCTTCAGTCCAAAGATGCAGTTGGTAATATAACCAAATATGAATATGACGCATTAGGAAATGAAACCAAGATTACTTATGGAGATGGAAGCAGCCATTCCAAGGAATATGATAACTGCGGAAGACTCGCTAAAGAGACAGATGAATTAGGTGCAGTTACCACTTATACTTATGATGCGGCAGACAATCTGGTATCAAAATCAGATGACAGTGGAAGAACCTGGACTTATACCTACGATAATACAGGAAACCGCTTAAGTGAAACCAACCCAGAAGGTGGAACTACCACATATACTTATGATAAAGCAGGAAATCTGGTATCTTCTACCGATGAAGAGGGAAGAACAGATACTTATGCTTACGACAAGGCAGGAAATCTGACTACATCCAAAGATGCCCTTGGATATACCGTATCCATGAAGTATGACTTAAATGGAAATCTGGTATCCTCTACCGATGAAAATGGAAATACCAGTACCATGACTTACGATGGTAATGGAAACATGACATCGGTAAGCGATGCAAAGGGCAACATTACAGCAATGAAATATGATTCCACCGACAATCTGGAACAGACGGTGGATGCCCTGAAAGGAAAGACCACTTACGAATACGATTCACAGGGCAACAGCACAAAGATGACAGATGCCCTCGGCAATGCGTATAGTTATGTGTATGATAAAGAGGGAAATAACACATCCATAATACTGCCGACAGGGGACAAGGTGCTGATGGAGTACGATGCCATCGGACAGCTTGTAAAATGTACGGATGCACAGGGACTCGTAATTACCTATCAATATGACGGAGCAGGCAACCTGATCCATTCCTCCGACAATGGTGGAAACAGTATGGATTATACTTATGATGGTGCCGGAAATGTACTGACACAGACCGATGAACTTGGCAGGACAGCAACATACAAGTACGATCAGTACGGCAGACTCCTGAAACTTACTGAAGCAGACGGAAGTATCACATCTTATGAATATGATGTTATGGACCGCATTACAGCGGTAACGGATGCGGAAGGTCATAAAACAACCTTTACCTACGATAAAGTCGGCAACCAGTTATCCATGACAGAAGAAGAGGAAGCCACATATAAATACGCTTACGATAAGAAAGACCGGGTTATTTCTCAGACAAATCCACTGGGAGCATCCAGCACCTTTAAGTATGACGGAAATGATAATGTGACGGAATCTGTCGATGAAAACGGTACGGTTACCAAGTATGCTTACGATAAAAATGACAATCTCGTATCTCAGACAGACGGAAATGGAAATACGACAACCTACCAGTATGATGAACTGGACCGCAAGATCGGTGAGACTTCTCCGTTAAAAGAAACAAATGAATACCGTTATGATGCCATTGGAAATCTTACCAAATCAAAAGATCCGATGGGACTCATTACCGAATACAAATATGACAGCCTGAGTAACATGACGGAACAGATTTCTCCAAAGGGAGCAGTTACCAAATATGATTACGACAAGCATGGCAATGTCATTTCTGTAACGGATGCAAAGGGAAATGAGACACAGTACAGTGTTGACCTGAATGACAATGTCACAAAGATGACACAGGCGAATGGTGGAGAGTATACCTATAGTTATGATAAAGCCGGACGTCTGAAGAGTATGACCAGTCCACTGGGTTATACTAAAAATTTCTCTTATGATAAAGTGGACAACGTGGTAAAAGAAAGCGACAGCTTAAAGAGTACCACTACTTATACTTACGATAAGCTCCATAACATGAAGTCTTCTACCAATGCACTGGATGGAACAACCAGCTTTTCTTATGATAAGTATGGCAATCTGGTGAAGGAGACAGATCCGCTTGGACGGAGCAATACCTACAGTTATGACCTGGCAGGTCAGATGACTTCTGCAGCTGATCCGCTTGGTAAGATAACTGCTTACACTTACGACCCGGCAGGAAATATTACTGAGATCACCAAACCGGGTGGAAGAAAGACCAGCTATGGATATGATAAGAATTATAATGTTACATCTGTAACAGATCCGATGGGCTATGTTGCAAAGACAGTCTACGATAAAGACAACCGTGTAACAGAAGAGACCGATGCACTGGGGCAGAAGGAATCCTATACCTATGATAAGGACAGCAGGGTAACTTCTATTACAGACAAGCGTGGATTCACAACGGGATTTGATTACGATGCACATGGGAATATTCAGGTTGTTACAGATAAGACCGGATTAAAGAGCCATCTGGAATATGACAAGAATGACAACCTGACCAAAGTAACTGATGCCCTTGGCGGTGTAACAACTTATGGTTACGACAACATGGATAACCTGGTGACCTTCACCAATGCAGCAAATAAGACAACGAATTATACTTATGACTTAGAAGGCAACCTGACATCCATCAAAGATCCGGCAGGAAGAACGGAGAAATTCGACTATGATGAAAAAGGCAGACTGACCGGACATACACAGGCAAGCGGCAAGAAAACCACGTATGATTACGACAAACTGAATGACCTGTTGGAGAAATACTTATCAGGACGCAAAAGGCGAGACATCCGAAAAGGACGTGACCTACGCATATAACAGTGCCGGGGAACGGGTATCCATGAAGGATCAGACAGGCAAGAGCAGCTACGAATACGATGCACTTGGAAGAATCACCAAAGTGACAAGCGGTTCGAAAAAGGATGTCAGCTACGTTTATGATGACGCAGATAATCTGCAGGCAATCGTATACCCGGATGGGACAAAGATCAGCTATGAATACGACTTAAATGATAATCTGGTAAAACTGACAGACCGTAATAGAAAAGTAACCACTTACAAGCATGATGCACTGAACCGTGTGACAGAAGTTACTAGAAGTAATGGAACAAAGACGGAAGTATCTTACGATGCAGAAGATCATATCACAAAGATTGTGAATACCTGTGGTTCCTGCGGCAAAGTAATCAGTACTTATGAGTACAAGTACAATGATCAGGGATATGTAGTTGGAGAAACAGCTACGGAACTGGAAGCTGGAACAAGAAAGACGCCAAGCTGGGAAGACTGGTACAACTGGGGCGATACACAGAAAGAGACAGACAAAGCAGACTGTGAGCATCAGGAAAAAGAGATCCAGACGACACGTACCTATGAATACGATGACAACTGGGAACTGAACACGCTGTACAGAAAAAGCAGAGGGCGGTAAAAAGACAGTCCATAATTATACTTATGACAAGATTGGAAACCGGACCTCTTACGAGAAGATCGAGGATGGTGTCAGCAAAGCAAAATATAACTATAAGTACAACGATTCCAACCAGCTCATCAAACGCACCAATGCAAAGATCTGGGGCGATCCGGGAACAACCTACAGCTATGATAAAGATGGCAATCTGATCCAGGAATGTGATAAGACAAACAGTGCAGATCCGGTTACTTATGAATACACAGCAGAGAATCGTTTGGCAGTAGTAAAACAGGGTGGAACAGTCCTGATGGCAGCCATGTACGATGGAGATAACAACCGGGTATTCGAACTTGATAACACCTATAAATGGGAAGACTGTTATGGCGATGAAGTCCTGATCCCGGAGAACCAGCGTACAGAAGATGGAGACAGTCCGAAAGAACAGCTTGCATCTCTGGTAAAAAGGCAGTTCAAATGCCAAAGGATACACACTGACAGAGTATATCAACGACATTAATCGTGAGAATACAGAAGTCCTCGCAGAGTATGGGGTAGACGAGAAAGTCCGTCAGGCTTATACTTATGGAGAAAGTGGAATCGGAGAACGTATAAGCGTTGATAAATCCACAGAAAGCAGTTATTATTTATATGACGGAAGAAACAGCGTGACCGGAATCCTGACCGAAACAGCTAATCTGACGAACAGTTATCAGTATGATCCATACGGAAACCTTACATCAGGAACAGCAGACGGTGTCAATTACTACGGTTACAATGGGGAGTCCACAAATGTAAAAACAGGACTTCAGTATCTGCGGGCAAGATACTATAACGCAGAGAACGGAACCTTTACAACTGAAGATAGTGACCTTGGAACGACAAAAAATCCACTGACCAGAAACCGCTATGCATATACATCCAATAATCCGGTAAACTATGATGATCCGACTGGACATTCATGGTGGAAAAAAGCAGTGAGTGCGGTGAAGAATGTTGGTAAGAAGATTGTTAATACAGCGAAGAATATTGCAAAAAAGCTGTAAATACAATAAAAAAGGCTGTTAGCTGGATTCAAAATGCAGTAAAAAACCCCAAAAAGGTGATACAGCAAGCAAAGAATGCTGTACAAAATAAATATAGACAGACACAGAGCAAACTTACTAATGTTTACGAAAAAATCGTATCAAAAGGTTCTCGGCTGATAAGATATGCGAATCAAAAATATACAGAAAAGAAACAACAATTTACAGATTTTGTTTCTTATGTGTCAAGAAGAACGAAACAGATTAGGATAAATATTAGTAGAGAACTTTGTAATATTACGGAAAGAGCAGTTGACAAAAAAATAGTAAGTAATGAAAATGGGAAACTGCAAGTTACATCACCATTAAAGAATGCAATGGATGCATTTAAAGAAGCAACAAAAGAAGGTGAATTAGATTACACAATTGATTTGGCAATAGGTGCTGAAAAAGATAAAGATGGAAACTATCACATCAAGCAGAATTATTGGCAAAGTAATAAATTCGTCGGATATAATGATTTATATGATGGTGTCTTTAAAGCTGCTGGAGTAGTTAATGGATCGGCACCTGATATTTATAAAGAAGAATTCATGATGAATGGTGAAACCTATATTATATGGGCTTGGAAAGGAGATTATATTAATTTAGGAGCAGGTGCTGAAATTGGAATCTATAAAAAAGGACATCGGTAATCATTATTTTACTGCAACAGGATTGTCACAAAAAAATGCAATTAAGTTTAAAGGATACAAAAAATAATAATACAATTTTTGACTATAATCCGACAGAACGTCAATGGTGGGTAAATGGATTTAATCCTAATCATCAAGGTGTACAAGCTAAAGAGTTAGAGTCGATTACAGTAATTCAGTTTTCTGATTCTAAGGAAGATCAAGATTTGTTCAAGGCATTTAGCAAAAACAATGGAAGGAAAAAAAGAATGGAATATAGATGAGGAAAAGAAAACAGCAACATTAACGTGGTAGTTTGATTAATATACTCCAGTTAAAGAAAAAGTTAACTGGAGGATGAAATAAAAAGAGGCTATTTGCATGACTAAAAAGATTAAAATAATAGGTTTTTTTATGTGTAATAAGTTTTTTATTAGGAGGATGTGGTATTAAAGATAAAATTAAATTACATTTTATGAGCGAATTCGATAAATCTAATATAGAATGTAGAAAAAATAATCGATGCAATAAATACGCATGATGAAAGTGCAGTTGAAAAATTATTTTCAGAGAATACACTTGAAAAAGTTGATGATTTAGAAAAAGGATATGAGTATCTTTTTGATGAATATCAAGGTGAAACAGAAAAAATCAAACGTATAGATTATAGTAGTATGACTCATTATGGAAATAAGTTTGATTTGACCAGAGAAGTTTGTGCAGAGTTTTTTAGTTACCACAAAAAGAAAAAAAATATGATTTTTATGTAGAATATACGATTGTAGAAGGAAGAAAATCAAAAGATAAAGGAATATCTAAACTAGTAGTAAAATCGTTTGAAAATGAAGATAAACCCGTATGTAAGACGTATGAAAAAAATGGAATATACTGGCCTGGTTGGGATGAAGGAGGAAAGGAAGAGTGAAAAAAATGATTTGGACATTAGGAATCGTATTTTGTATTGTGGTATTAGTAATAGGATGTTCGAAAAAAGAAAATTCAAGAAAGGAAAATATAGAGGAGCAGAAATATATCAAAACGTTTGGTGAATATTGTGTTTCTAAACAATGGATTGAAAATAAGGAACATTCAACGGATGATATGTTTTTCTATGTAAAAGAAGGAACAGAAAAACAGAGACAACCAGATAATATAGCAGTTAGTATCGGAGAAAATAAATACAGTAAAGAAGAAAGTGAACGTTTTAAAGAAGCAATTCAACAACAAATTTCTGAACAATTATCAGGATATTCAGATGTGACATTAACAGCATCGGGTTTTCAGAGTGGAGACAATACAGTATATTTATTTACAGTAGCAGAAAATGATACGGGATTAATAACGAATCAGTATTACATTGTTGGCGAAAAGAAATATTGCTTAGTGCAGGAAAGTAATTTTGATAAATCTGAAGAATGTGATGAAGTTACTAAAAGTTTAGTCGAAAGCTTTAAGTGGAAATAGTGTAAGTAACTAAATAAAAAAAGAAAATAGAAGAAGTATTAAATGATATTTTATAAATAATACAAGATTTGGACAACATAAAAGAATTGCAACAGAATATGAATTAGTGACATTAAGGTCAGTCTTGGAATCATCATGGTGTGGAAAGACTGACCTTGTTTTATTAGTATATTTCATAAGCGTTAGTATTGTAAAAAAAGATGGTGATGATATAATAAAAACGTGTTAGACACTTGATGTTATGTGTAGTGTGATAATGTCAGAATCAGGCAAAGTCAACGACAGGACAACATTGTAGAAAATAACATATTTCAAAAAATAATATTGGTAAGCATAATAATATTTAGGTAATAGCGTGTAATAGGTTAATTTGAAATCATTACTGAACATTACATGACATAGTGAAATATATTATTAAACGGAAGAATTTCGTGGGTAATAACCCAATGGTTGGTGCTACAGTAGCAGTAGCCGTTTCTGTTCAGCAGGCTGCTGATGCAGGCAAATTCTAAATAGAAAGCTTGATTTTATAGGCTTTTTGGAGAGTCTTTGGAGAAATCCGAAGGCTCTCTATTTTTTTATGTCTACCAAGTTTACGTGTTAATCCTAAGCCAAAGTATACGAGATGTCTACAGAATTTTTGTAGAACATAAAATTTTGGATTGACATATTTTCATATGACAGGTAATATAATATTAAAGACAGGCAACTTGAGTGTCTGCCAAGCGGTAAAGTAAGGTGTTGTGCCAGAGAGCAGTGCCTTATGAGCTTTATAAGGGTTTAACATTTACCACAATCTGGCTAGAGGTTAATCCTCGAAAGAAAATGTTATAAGGGCTCTGCTTTTGCAGAGCCTTTCTTAATCTAAAGAAGTAGTGGAGAACTGTAATGAGAAATGTTATAGATTGTATAAATGCCTTTATTCCGCTATTATCGACAGAATATGAGCTTGTGTTGGGCAGAAAAGGTGTTGCAGTTACATTAAATTAAAATAATATTTTTTTACATAAGTCATTTGGACTAACAATCTAGATGGCTATTTTTTACCCATTACCAATAATGCTAAAAAGATATTATCAGAGGCACAGGAGCAATTGTATACCAAGTGTGAGCAGATAAAGTCGCAGGTATCTGAGGTGAAAGAGCAGAAACAGAGGATTTATTTATAGCATTAATCTATTATGGAACAAGTTTATTGTTTATTGTTATAGGAAATTACCTGCCAAAGATTAAGCAGAACAATACGATAGGAATCAGGATCGTATGGACATTGCAGGATGAAGAAAACTGAAATGCAACTCATAGCTTTAGTGGAAGGATACGGAGGACATCAGGTATTTTATGTACGCTATGCACATTACATTTGATAAAATCTGTGAGTAAAGAAGCTTGCATAAAAGCTAAGTAAGTTATTAATAAAATTGTGTAATTTATTTCTCATGGAAATTCATCTCCTTTCTGTTTACGATGTCATTATAGAATACGAAAAGAATTATTACTTGCCAGAATAACAGAATATATAGTCAAAAGTTGCTTAATACAGTGACAGATTAAAATATCCTGCAATACTGTCATTGGTCAGTTTATTTATACAATTTAATATTGGAATATTTTACAACTATGACACAAGTATGCAACATAATAAACGAATGCTTTTGATAGAGTAATGATACACAATATCAGTTACAAAGAAGCAGGAGGGTAGAAAGTGGACATGACACAAAATAAATGTTGCAGACATGGGACAAATTTACGTCGAAGGAGACGCAGGCGCAGAAAAATACGGCATTCCGTTATATTTTTATGTAGTAGCATAGCTGTGATTGTATTTGTGGCTGTGGAAAGCCGTATGATAAGATCCGGTGATGGCAGGACAAATAAATATGATGTTGAAGCCGGAAATAATACATATGATAATGCTGTTATAGAAAATAGCAAAATCTCTGAAAAGAATAAGATACAAAATAATCAGTCGATGCTTGATGATATAATGAACAGTACCCAATATCCAAAACAACTAAAGGACCTTGCTTTGAAGAATGAAGAGGCACTCGAGTTTGTGTATGATTATCCGGCGGAACATGTGAAGGAACACACAATTGATTTGACAGAAGAAGCGTCTATGGATAGTGTTCCGTTATTTGTGCAGTGGGATAAACGCTGGGGCTACGAAAAATATAGCGGCAATTTCTTTGCAGCAAGCGGATGCGGTCCCACTACACTTTCGATGGTAGTGGTTTATCTGACGCACGATAGGGAGGCATCACCTATTGCAGTAGCAAAGTATTCAAAGGAAGCCGGTTACAGTGTGGATGGATCGGGAAGTTCATGGACGCTTATAAGTGAAGGCTGCAGGCACTACGGCGTAAAAGCAAAGGCAGTGGCGCTGGATGAGAGCAGAATGAAAGCAGAGCTTGATGAAGGACATCCTATTGTGGTAAATGTAGGACCGGGAGATTTTACCGATACAGGGCATTTTATGGTTACAACAGGCTATGATGATGAAGGATTTTCAATAAATGATCCAAACAGCATTGAAAAAAAGTGGCAAAAGGTGGTTATTCAAAAATATATCATCTCAGATTAGAGCTGTCTGGAGTATGTATGTGTGAGAATATATTTGTATAAGTGCCGGTAAAACATCCTATTATTGAGTTAAATAACAGGGTGTTTTTTACAACTATGACACATCTTTATGCTATAATAATTTTATCATAATCATAGAAGAGGAGCAGCTTATGACCAGTATTCTCATAGTGGAAGATGACAACGACATAAATAATTTAATATGCAACACCCTGAAGGCAGAGGGATATCAATGCGAAAGAGCGTTTGATGGCAAGGAAGGGGCGGACAAAATTGAGCAGAACAGATATGATCTGCTGCTGCTTGATATTATGCTTCCTGAGATAAATGGTTATGAATTGCTTGACTATGTCAGGAGAATTGGGGATACTCCGGTCATAATAATATCTGCTATGGGACAGGTTGATGAAAGGATACGCGGGCTTCGTATGGGCGCGGATGATTACATATGCAAACCATTTCAGATAGGGGAGCTGCTTGCGAGAGTGGAAACCGTATTAAGACGCACTCAGCGCATGGCAGAGCGTCTGGAAATAGAGGATGTAGCTATAGATCCTAAATCACGTACGGTGACAAAGGCAGGTGAGCAGGTAGAGCTCACAGTAAAGGAATTTGACCTGTTGTATGAGCTTATGAAGAATAAGAATGTTGCACTCAGCAGGCGCAGGCTTTATGAACTTGTATGGCAGGAGGAGTATACCGGGGAGACAAGGACACTGGACTCACATGTACAAAGACTAAGAAAAAAGCTTGACTGGAATGAAAAGATTGTCACAGTTTTCAGGATTGGCTATCGTCTGGAGGTTCGCGGATGAAATTTTTCTATAAAATGTTTCTTGGAATGACAGTGATACTGGCTGTTGCACTTGGAATGATAGAATATGTGACTCTATCATATTCACTGGAGCATGCAGTGAAAAGGGAGCAGGACAGTGCACTTTCACAGCATCAGATGATAAAATACTCGATTGAAACTGTCATACTTAATATGAAGAGTGAGGATGTGGATAAGGAGCTTACAGATATGATGTCGCAGTCGGCAAAATCCATTGTTGGAGATGAAGGAGGAATGTATCTTGCCGATGATGATGGAAAAAGGATATATGCCAATTCATGTAATTATGAGCAAAAGGATATAAAGGTAAAGGATGGTACGCTTACATACAGTATAGTGTCAAAAGAGAATACTAAAGATACCGGTGAAAAGCAAAGCAGCAGATATATCCATGTCAAAAGCAGCTTTAAACTGAATGATAACAGGTATATTCTGATAACGGAAAGTGATATTACACCGGTTTTCGATGAGTCAAAGGAGCTTAGGTATAGATGCAGCGTGTACTACATTGTTATACTTGCTGTTGGTATGATGGTCATATTGATACTTTCCTGGATGATTACAAAGCCTCTTGCCGGATTAACAGCCACCACCAAAAAATTTGCAGATGGCGATTACACGGCAAGAAGTGATGTGAAGACAAAGGATGAAATAGGTGAGCTTGCAAAGGCTTTCAACGAGCTTGCGAAAAACCTTGAAAGCAAAGTTTATGAACTTCAGATGGCGGCAAAGAAGCAGGAGGATTTTACTGCAAACTTCGCACATGAGCTCAAAACCCCAATGACATCAATTATAGGATATGCCGATACCCTGTATCAGAAAAAACTGTCTGAGGATGAGGTGCACAGTGCTGCCGGAGTCATACTGAATGAGGGCATGAGGCTTGAAGCATTATCATTTAAGCTGCTGGAGCTTATCACTCTTGATAAAAATGATTTCAGGCTTGAAGAAACAAGAGTATCTGAGATTATAGCAGACTGTGTGGAAACCGCACATGAAGCGGCAAAAAAGCATAATACAGAGATTGTGTACAGTGCGGATGAGGCATGGGTGTGGCTGGAATATGATCTGTTTAAGACCATGCTTCTTAATCTGATAGACAATGCAGTGAAATCAGGAGGCAGCAAGGTAGAGGTATCAGGCAGACTTATTTCGCACAGTATTTATCGTATTGCAGTTTCGGACAATGGAAGAGGAATACCGCCTGAGGATATAGAGCGCATTACAGAGGCTTTTTATATGGTTGACAAGTCACGATCAAGAAGTGAGCATGGAGCAGGGCTTGGGCTTGCACTTGTATCAAGGATTGCTAAGCTGCATGATACAAAAATCCATTATGAGAGTGAGTCAGGTAAAGGAACCAGGGTGTATTTTGACATGAAAGCGGAGGCATTGGATGAGAAGTAAGCATTTATCAGTGCGCAAATGTATTGATAAAAAACCGGATAAAATCAAGGGAATAGTGTGTATATGCATTATTCTGGCAGTTGTATGTGCGGGAAATATGATACAGAATTATCTGATTTCACTTAAAGCAGCAAAAATTGCCAAAACGAGTACCACGATAAGCAACGCAGATATAAGCCCCTACAGCCACTCTATTTCAGCTGAAGAGAGGCTTACAAAGATGATGTCTCTGATGCAGGACAATGTAAATGAGCTGTGGAATGGGAAATATAGTGAGAAAAGGGAACCGTTGGATACTGAGATTCCGGTGGGACAGGCTTATACGGCTATTCAGACTTTTCTGAAGGGTGCCTGTGAGCTGCAGAAGCAGTCAGGTATTATGCAGATGCTCGGTGAAGACGATATAGTTATGCTCCAAAGCCTTGAAAGTAACTATTCAAAGGATACTGACAGCGAAACAGAACAGACATATGAAGCAGCTCCTTGGCAATATGGTGCAGCAGTTGCTTTGGATGATAGCTTTGACAACACAATATCAGATTATTTGTAACATCGGATATAAGCAAGGAATTATCGGCGTGGATATTTATAATATCATTTGAAGATACGAGAATGCTGGCTGCTGTTGATGCGGTGCTTGGAGTACCGTTTTATATTACATATTATTGTGCAGATGTGGATAGCCCTAAGGCACAGGCTGCAGTGATGAGAGATTTATATGCAAAGACATATGGCAGTGATTATTCTATGGGTGATCCAAAAGAGTCTGAATCAAAAATAGATTCTTCCTTTGAGACAAATATAATAGAGAATTTTTATTATGGGAATAATTATACGCAAGGGGATGATGAATATACCGGTTTTGAACCTTATGTATACTCTTGTTCATCGGACAAGCTGCAGATGGAATATCAGGTTATTACAAGAATCCAAAGATTTGAAAAAAAGGGAAAGCAAGTGTCATCATATAATTCGCGTGTTAATATATGTCTGTACTAACCGGACTAAAAAGCTCTCTGTGCAATGCACGGGAGCTTTTTATATGTAGACCTATATTAATTTGTGCTGTCTGCATCAATTACAGACTGAAAGAAGCAGGAGAAAATTTTGACACTCATTTCATAATAATTATAACAGTATCATTTAGTGCATGATTTGTATAATTTATTACATTGCTCTTTGCAAGGGTTTTGTTATATCTTAGATACAACAAAGCAGTTATTGTTCTTGGTTTTATATATCAATAATTGGAAAGTGAGGAAAAATATGAACGCTGATATGAAATGGCTTGATAATCCGGAAGTGTTTAAGGTAAATCAATTGGAACCACATAGTGATCATTGCTATTATCTGGATTATTCAGACATGAAAAAGAAAAAAATCCATTATTACAGTCATTAAATGGTCAATGGGAGTTTGCTTACAGCAAAAATGTGATGGAAAGACCTGTTGATTTTTATAAGGAAACATTTGATGCATCAGGATTCGATAAAATTATGGTTCCCGGACATATTGAACTGGCTGGATATGATAAAATACGTTACATCAACACTATGTATCCATGGGAAGGAAAAGAGTACCACAGAGGAGCATATAGTATGGAGGCAACCGGAGCAGAAGAAGGAATGTTCTCAGAAGCACAGTACAATCCGGTAGGCTCTTATATCAAATACTTTGATTTGGATAAGAACATGTGTGGAAAAAGAATACATATCTGCTTCGAAGGTGTAGAAGAAGCTATGTATCTGTGGCTTAATGGTCAGTTTATAGGTTATGCAGAGGACAGCTTCACACCTTCTGAGTTTGATCTGACACCATATATTAAGGAAAGGGAAATGTTCTGGCAGTGCAGGTACATAAGATGAGCACGGCGGC
>ENA-OQKK01000330-OQKK01000330.1-human-gut-metagenome-genome-assembly--contig:-NODE-330-length-13285-cov-4.225186_pt1 | contig 13285 bp, 11 predicted proteins | sample MGYA00242648_ERZ504797 | MGnify/ENA primary metagenome ERZ504797 (study PRJEB26092, sample SAMD00036412) | human gut metagenome | host: Homo sapiens | study: EMG produced TPA metagenomics assembly of... | reverse complement strand
AATTCGTATATCGGCAGATACAATCAGCGCCATTACAGATCGTGTACTTCCGGAAATAAAGGCATGGAAATCACGGATGCTTGATTCTGTTTATCCTATAGTCTGGATGGATGCCATCCATTATAAGGTAACGGATGAACGTGGTTGTGCTGTTACACGTGCAATCTATAATGTGTTGGGTATTGACCGGGAAGGACATAAGGAGCTACTCGGAATGTATATATCAAGAAATGAGGGAGCAAACTTCTGGCTCAGTGTTCTGACAGATCTCCAGAACCGTGGAGTCGAAGATATTCTTATTGCCTGTATAGACGGCTTGAAAGGTTTTCCTGAAGCAATCCAAAGTGTTTATCCCAATACAGCCATACAGCTTTGTGTTGTACATCAGATTCGTAATTCCATCAAATATGTAGGCTCCAAAAATCAAAAGGAATTCCTGAAGGATTTGAAATGCGTTTATCAGGCTGTAAATAAAGAATCGGCAGAAAATGAACTTCTTAAGCTGGAAGAGAAATGGGGCGAACAGTATCCTGTTGTAATCAGGTCCTGGCAGGAGAATTGGGATAAGCTGTCCGAATATTTCCAGTACACTCCGGCTATCCGTAAGCTTATATATACAACAAATACTGTTGAAGGGTATCACCGTCAGATTCGTAAGGTAACAAAAAACAAGGGCGTGTTCCCGTCGGATACAGCCCTTGAGAAACTGGTTTTATCTTGCATACCGTAATATACGGAAGAAGTGGACTATGCCACTTGCCAATTGGGCTACAATCTCACTGCAACTGGCCATAAAGTTTGGAGAACAATTTAAATTATTGTAATTTTACGCTCGTCGGGACGGGTGGTCCCGCCCCTTGGCGCTGGCCGTTCCCCGACCGATAAGTTTTCTAATAGGAAATAATGCGTGACACAGTTTATTTTACACTATCTAACTTTTGTTCATGAAAACAAGTGTGTCAAAAGCAGGTCAGCTTATCCTGTAAGCATTACCAAACTTTTGACACATTCTTTTTTATCCAGCAAGCTTCGCAAAGCATGTGGCACTTATTTGTAAATGGCCTTTTTTTCCAGCCAGCAACGTATTCTTCATTAAAGATACAATAGTCATAGGTCCCACACCACCCGGAACGGGAGTGATATAAGAACATTTTGGAGCCACTTCATCAAATTTCACATCTCCGGTCAGTTTGAATCCGGATTTCTTTGTGGCATCCGGCACACGGGTAGTACCCACGTCAATAACCACCGCACCTTCTTTCACCATCTCAGCCTTCACAAAATTCGGCTGACCCAGTGCAGCAATGATAATGTCAGCTTCCTGACATTCTTTTACCAAATCCTTGCTGCGGCTGTGACAAACAGTTACAGTGGCATCACCCGGATAAGCTTTCTGCATCATCAGGCTCGCCATAGGCTTACCCACAATATTGCTACGGCCCAATACTACACACTTCTTTCCCTGTGTTTCAATATGGTAACGTTTCAGCAATTCCAGAATACCATTAGGCGTAGCGGATACATAGCAAGGAAGGCCAATGGACATACGTCCTACATTGATAGGATGGAAACCATCCACATCTTTACGATAGTCAATGGTTTCAATCACTTTCTGCTCGGAAATATGCTTCGGTAAGGGAAGTTGTACGATAAAACCATCCACGTCAGCATCCTCATTCAGTTCTCTGACCTTTGCCAGTAATTCTTCTTCCGTCACATCTGCTTCATAACGGATCAGACTGGATTTGAAACCACATACTTCACAGGCCTTTACTTTAGCCGCCACGTATGTCTCACTTCCCCCGTCGTGTCCAACGAGGATTGCAGCTAAATGGGGACGCTTGCCACCTTTAGCCACGATTCCGGCAACTTCCGCAGCAATCTCCTGCTTCACCAGTTCCGAAATAGCTTTTCCATCAATTAGTTGCATACTCTTTATTTATAAATAATCCATTGAGCAACAAATGTAGCATAAATCAGCCACGTTGCATAATAAAAAAAGGAGAAAGTTCCGCACTTTCTCCCTACCTGTTTATTTAAACCTTACTTTTTAAGTTTCGGCATCATCTTACCCATCTTGCTACCGGTCACCATCTTCATCATCTTGCGGGTCTGGTCAAACTGCTTCAGCAAACGGTTTACCTCCTGAATGCTGGTTCCACTGCCTTTGGCTATACGCGTACGACGTGTTCCGTTCAGGATTTCGGGATTTGTACGTTCCTGCGGAGTCATGGAATAAATAATCGCCTCAATGCTCTTGAATGCATTATCATCGATATCAATGTCTTTAATCGCTTTACCCACACCCGGAATCATGGAAGCCAACTCTTTCAGGTTACCCATCTTCTTTATCTGATGAATCTGGCTCAAAAAGTCATTGAAGTCGAACTGGTTTTTGGCAATCTTTTTCTGAAGGCGCTTTGCCTCTTCCTCGTCATATTGCTCCTGCGCACGTTCTACCAAAGACACGATATCACCCATGCCGAGAATACGGTCTGCCATACGTGCAGGATGGAACTGATCGATAGCATCCAACTTTTCGCCGGTACCCACAAACTTGATAGGCTTATTCACAACGGTACGAATAGAAAGAGCGGCACCGCCACGGGTATCACCATCCAACTTGGTCAGCACAACACCGTTAAAGTCCAGACGTTCATTAAATTCACGGGCTGTGTTCACCGCATCCTGACCGGTCATTGAATCGACAACGAACAATGTTTCATCCGGATTGACCGCTTTCTTAATCGCCTCAATCTCATTCATCATCTGTTCGTCGATAGCCAGACGACCGGCTGTATCGACAATAACCAAATCATAACCTTTCGCTTTTGCTTCATGAATAGCGTTCAATGCAATCTGCACCGGATTCTTGCTGTCCAATTCACTATATACAGGAACCTCGATTTGTTCTCCCAATACTCTTAACTGTTCGATAGCAGCGGGACGATAAACGTCACAAGCCACCAACAGCGGCTTACGGTTCTTCTTGGTTTTCAGCATACGGGCCAGTTTACCGGAGAAAGTAGTCTTACCGGAACCTTGCAGACCTGACATCAGGATAACCGCCGGACGACCTTCCAACACCAATTCGGCAGTCTCACCGCCCATCAATGCAGTCAGTTCATCATGTACAATCTTTACCATCAACTGGCTGGGCTTCACAGCCGTAAGCACATTCTGCCCCAAAGCTTTTTCTTTTACAGTATCAGTAAAGCCTTTGGCGACCTTATAGTTCACGTCAGCATCCAACAAAGCTTTACGCACATCCTTCAATGTTTCCGCTACATTAATCTCGGTGATTTTTCCCTCACCTTTCAGAATCTTAAAAGACCGTTCCAGTCTCTCACTTAAATTATCGAACATATATCTTTAATTATAAATTACGAATTATGATTGCCTGTCCTTCTTTACTAACCTTCAGAATAACAACAGGGTGCAAAAATACAAAAAACTTATGAACCTTATATCTTTTTATTCTGCCATTTTGCTTTTTTCAAATAAATAATGCTGCTAAGCAGTAACAAACTATAGTACACCACCTCTATAGAAAAACAAACAGAAACCGGTGCTTTCACCACTATGCCTATCCATAGAATGTAAAGGGCGTAGAATACCAAAGTCCCCATTTCAAGTATCAGAGCAGCCTGCGTATTTCCAGTTCCCGAAATGGCATTGAAATAGATATTCGCCACTGATGCGATAATCATCGCTCCGGCAATGACATACAACGAAGGCACAGACTCTACCAGCAACGCCGGTTCGTTGGTGTAAACCGAAAGCATGGCATGAGGAAAAAGCACCACCACCGCCACACAGACCACCATAATGAGAAACGACATCCGGGCTATACGCCAAATCAAACGCATGACATGGGTTATCCCCCCCGCACCAATCAGATTGCTGACCAATGAATTGGTAGTAGTAGACAATGCCTGAACCGGAATGAGCATCACAATATAGATACTACGCACGATATTGGCAATCGCCAGCTCGCGTTGACCCAACCGTTCTATCGCGATGAAAAAGACAAACCAAGTAGCCATGGCCAAAAAATATTGTATCATGGTAAAACACGAAATACTCAGAATTTTTCCCAATAAAGAAAAGTCAATCTTCTGCCAGTGATTCAAGCCGAATTTCTTAAAATCCACCTTTGCGTAGGTATAAATCAAGAAAAAAGCCAATGAAGCGGCTTCAGCCATCACCGAAGCGACAGCTGCTCCTTTAATCCCCATCTCCGGCATTCCAAACTTACCGAAAATCAAAATATAGTCCAACAGCACATTCACCAATGCCATGACCACAGCATTCATTGTCAGCACCTTAGTACGTGTAATGCCAATATACAGCGCACGGAACATCACGTTGACAAAGGCGAAGAAAAAGCCCCAAATACGCCAGTTGAGAAATTCCATGGTAGCATCAAAAATGGAATCAGATGAAATGAGCAAGCGGACAATGGATGGGGCCAAAAGATGTGTCAGCCCAAACATGAGCACCGCCAATCCCAGCAAGAATGTCCCTCCCTGTATCATTACGGGACCCACATCTTTGTAACGTCCTTCTCCATTACGACGAGCAATCAAGATTTGTGAACCGACACTAAAACCGAAAGCAATAGTGAAGACACAGATATAAAACAATCCACCCATGGCGGAAGCTCCCAACTCGACTTCTCCTACCCTGCCCAGGAAAGCAGTATCTGTCACATTGATAATGTTTTGCGCCAATAATCCGAGAAAAATCGGATAACTTACGTTCCATATTTCTTTGTTGGTATACATATATTTTTTTTGCATTGAGTAAAAGAGTTGCAAAGATACTACATTCTTTTCAATCCGGTGTTCTGAATGGAGTGAAGAAACCGTAAACAGACCAGGAATTTACTTAGCGGACAGGCGTGCCGGAACAAATATATCACAAAAGTATCAGCACGCTCCCTCATTCCACAGTTCCTACCAATCAATCACACAAATAAAAAAAGGATATTCATCATCCAAGTAAATAGTTTCTATTGAAACAGTTGATTTTTTCAATAGACGACACAAATAATTGCACAAAAGGTTTGCCCGTGTGTTATTTTATCCTACCTTTGCGCCCGCAAACAAAAATCAAGTAATAAATGAAGAAACTATTATTAATTAGTGCAGCGACACTAATCGTTTCAAATTCAACTTTCGCAGGAGGTATTTTAACCAATACAAATCAACATGCAGCTTTTCTCCGTATGCTATCCCGTGGTGCTACAACAGAAATAGACGGTGCTTTATCTAATCCTGCCGGCCTGGCTTTCTTGCCCAAAGACGGATTCCATGTAGGATTGAGCATTCAGAGCGCTTATCAGACTAGAAATATTGATGCCAGTTTTATGACATACAATGGCGTTAACGCCACAGGTCCTACTGTTGCAGACAAGCCTTTTGAAAAATATTACGAAGGAACAGCCGCCGCACCGGTTATCCCCAGCCTCTTCGCCGCATATAAAAAAGGTGAGTGGACAATTTCAGGATTCTTCGCCATCACTGCCGGAGGTGGAAAGGCGTCTTTTGATGACGGACTGCCTATGTTCGACGCCTCAGCTATGGCAGGTATTTTTCAAGAAGGTTTAAAAGCAGAAAAACCTACGATTATAACTCCTGATATGTATGATATTACAAGTGCCATGGACGGTAAACAATATATTTATTCTTTGCAGCTGGGATTATCCTATAAAGCTACCGAATGGCTTTCCGTATTCGGTGGAGGTAGAATGAACTACTTTACCGGTGGCTACAAAGGCTTTCTGAACGCTATTGTAAAAGGAACAGACACAAACCTGTTGCCTCTTGCTCTAGACTGTGACCAAACCGGCTGGGGACTTACTCCTGTTATCGGTGTAAATGCTAAACTGGGTAAACTGAACATTGGTGCCAAATATGAATTCAAGACCAACTTGAATATCGAAAACAATACAAAGAACTTACAGTATCCACCCAGTGCCAAAGATATGGTAGCCCCCTACGAACACGGTGTGAATACTCCCAATGACATCCCAGCCATGCTCTCTATCGCAGCCGCCTACGAATTCCTTCCGGTACTTCGCGCTTCTGTAGAATATCATTTTTATGATGACAAAAATGCAGGTATGGCAAACGGCAAACAAAAATATCTGACTAAAGGAACCAATGAATACTTGGCAGGTATTGAGTTTGATGTAACCAAGCAACTAACCCTCAGCTGTGGTGGACAAATCACTGACTACGGACTATCAGATAACTATCAATCAGATACCAGTTTTTCTTGTGATTCTTACTCTTTGGGAGTCGGAGCCAAAATAAAGATGAACAAACACCTCAATTTAAATGTTGGTTATATGTGGACTAATTATGAGGATTATACAAAAAAATCAACCAACTATAACGGAACCGGACTACCCGGAACAAATGTATATAGCCGTACCAACAAAGTGTTCGGTTTAAGTGCAGATTATAGTTTCTGATTCCTGTATATGAAATAAGAACAAGACCATGTCCAAATAACTGAGGTATGGTCTTGTTTTATAAAAAACTCCAAAGAAACTGATAATCCTTCAGCTGCACCCGTAACTGTTTCAGCGACCGGGTGATATGAAATTCTACAGTCTTTACAGAAATATCCAGCCGCAAAGCAATTTCCTTGTTCGGTAAATTTTTCATCCGGCTCAAAATAAACACCTCCCTGCTTGTAGGAGGCAATTCACTAATGGCTTCCTGCACCAAAGCTTGAATCTCATCACAAAACAATTTATCGGGATCACAAGCCTCCAAAGTCGAGATACGCAAAGCCAGTTCTTTCTGCCGCATATCTCCTATATGCTGCTCGGCACGCATACGTACCTCCAAGTGTTGCAAATGATTCAATGAACGATTTTTTATGGCAGTCAACAGCAACGCAGAAATATTGGTATCCTCCTGTAACTCATTCCGGTGCTCCCATACATTAGTAAAAGCCCCCATTACAATATCCTCAGCCTCTTCCCTGTTCCTGACATACGAGTAAGCAAACTGAACAAACTGTTGCTGACGTTTGCTAAACACCTCCGTCAGTTCTGACATAAAAACATTCTTCGTCTCTTTCATTTAACTAATTTTCTGTTTCCGTTTTTAGATCTTGACATAAATACCTTTCTTGTATAAAATATGAACAATACTCCAACAAAATAATACATACAACAAAGCATAGGCTAATGAACCGGGATAATTTCCCAACACCGGAACCAGTACCTTTTCATAAATAAAGACACTTGCCCCCGTAGCACCCAATAGAATCCCCATTATTTCCGCAAACACATAGATAAACAAAGGGTTCACTCCGAACGACCGGAAAAAAACGCACCAACCTTGATAGCCTTTTATATCAATGATCCAGATAAGCAGAGCCAAAAAGCTGGATGCCAATCCGCAGGTTGTAATGACAAAAGTAGGCGACCACACTTTCTTATTGATAGGGCAGCCGTAACTTAACAAAAAGCCGGCAAATGTGAGAATAGTACCCACCAAAAACAATCGTTGTATCTTCTCGTCATTATCTTTAGCAGAAAACAATAACTTTCCACAATAAAACCCTACCATTACATGGCACACCGCAGGAAGCGTACTCAATAGTCCTTCCGGATCAAACGCCATTCCACCATCATGGTACATGTGGGATGTACCCAATGCCCATACATCAAAACGGGCCACTATATTAGTGGCCGACAAGTTAAAGCCGTCTCCCATAGCCAATAAAAGAAAATAGACGGCCAAAGTCACCAAAATGATAGCGGGAAAATATTTATGCTTCACCGTTATAGCAACCAGACTAGTCACACCGTATCCTATAGCAAGCCGTTGCATGACTCCTAAATAACGCAACTCTTCAAAATTCAGATGATGTGTAAAAACCGATTTGGCCAGAAGATTCAAAAACAGACCGATACAAAAAATAACGACTGTACGTTTCACAATCTTCCGTAATGTAGCATGAGAATAAGTAAAATTATATTTCCGCAAAGAAATATAGGTGGATATTCCCATAATGAACATAAAAAAAGGAAAAACGAGATCGGTAGGGGTTAACCCGTTAAAGGCGGCATGCTCCAACGGAGTATACACATGCCCCCATGAACCGGGGTTATTTACAAGAATCATGCCTGCAATAGTGATGCCTCTCAAGATGTCAAGAGCAAGCAACCGTTTGGGGGTATTTGCTGTCATGCGCGTTAGATTAATAAATTGGTTAACTCGGACAAAGATAGCATTCTATTAGCAATAAAGAAACAAATCTGTGAAAAATATTTTTATATTGTAAACATATTAATCTCTCTGAAAAACATGTTTATTCCGTTTTTATTGCTATTTTTGTCCAAAAAGAATTTCTATACCCCCTTTATTTAAAAACTTAACACAGATTTATTATGAAGAAAAAGAGTCTGCCAGTATTTTTCGTTGGGTTATTAATGTGTGGATGCCAAATGAAAGAAGTAATCAATGAGTACAATGTAGTTCCATTGCCTGTTACCATGAGCGAGCAGCAGGGACGTTTTTACCTGAACAGTGATGTTCCTATCGTCGTTAACGCCTCACAAGAAGTGAAACACATTGCTTCCGGCCTGTCAACCACTCTCCTGGATATAGCCAGTCTCAAGCTGAAACCGACTGACGAGTTACATGAAAATGTACCCTCCATTGTTTTTGACAGCATTCCGGGGATGGAAAAAGAAGCCTACAAGTTATCGGTCACCCCTCAACTGATAAAAATTACCGCATCGGCGCCTAACGGCTTTTACTATGGATTACAAACCCTGTATCAACTGTTGCCGGTGGATGTCTATTGTAAAGAAAGAGCACGTAATGCCGAATGGAGTGTACCTTGCGTTGAAATAGAAGACGCCCCGACATTCCGCTATCGCGGAGCCATGCTGGATGTATGCCGCCATTTCGCATCTATAGATTATATCAAAAAATTCATAGATGTATTGGCTGCACATAAAATGAACACCTTCCACTGGCATCTTACAGACGACCAAGGCTGGAGAATTGAAATCAAGAAATATCCCAAACTGACTGAGATCGGCTCTCAACGTTCAGAAACCATGGTGGATTATTTCTATACCCATTACCCATTCAAATATGACGGTCAAGCCCCACGGAGGTTTTTACACACAAGACGAAATAAAAGAAGTCGTTGCATACGCTCAAAGCAAATATATCACTGTCATTCCGGAGATAGAGTTACCTGGACATGCCTTGGCCGCTATCCGCTTCCTACCCTGAATTGTCCTGCACTCCGGACAGCACCTACGAAGTTTGCAAATTATGGGGTGTGTTTGACCAAGTTATTCTGCCCTACCGACACCTTCTTCCAGTTTATGGGAAAGGAGTCATGGACGAAGTGGTGGAATTATTCCCAAGCTCTTATATACATATAGGTGGTGATGAATGTCCTAAAACAGCTTGGGAACAATGTGAACATTGTCAAAAACTGATACGTGAACTGGGATTGGAAAATGACATCACTCCCAATCCCGTAGACGGAAGAAAGCATACGAAAGAAGAGAAATTACAAAGTTATATCGTAAGCCGTGTGGAAAAATACCTGAACAGCAAAGGACGTAATATCATCGGTTGGGATGAAATACTGGAAGGAGGGCTTGCCCCCAACGCCACAGTGATGTCATGGCGTGGTGTGGAAGGCGGAATGACCGCAGCCAAAGCCGGACATGATGCTATTATGACTCCTAATCCTTACGCTTACCTTGACCATTACCAGGAAGAACCGGAAATAGCCCCTGTTACTATCGGTGGATACAACACACTGAAAAAGACATACAGCTATAATCCTGTACCGGCTGATGCAGACAGTTTGGTAAAACAGCACATCATTGGTGTACAGGCCAATTGCTGGGCAGAATATATGCCAACTGAGGATAACCGTGATTATCAAATCTTCCCACGCCTGATCGCTATATCCGAAACCGGCTGGACTCCGATGAAGAAAAAGAATTTTACTTCATTCTGCAACCGCATGGTTGAAGACTTCCAACGTCTGGAAGCAATGGGCGTAAAACCTTGCCTCAACTTCTTTGATGTAAATATCAACACCCGTGCCACCCAAGAAGGTGTACTGAATGTAGAGCTGGAAACATTCTATCCGGGAGCACAAATCTATTATACGACTCATGGTGAGCAACCATCCATACATGCCAACTTATACAATCGTCCATTCCCATTGGACGGCACATACGACTTGAAAGCCGCTGCTTTCGTTAATGGCAAACAAATCGGTAAGGTTACTCATAAACAGCTTTACAAGAATTTAATCAGTGGGAAAAAATATGAAATCATGCCCGAACCCAAAGGTATGAAAGGTGATATTTTAGGAGAAAATGATATATTGGGCGCAGACACTGTGACTTTAGGACTGACCAATGGAAAACGTGGAAATAATGCCTCCTCCACCCCGTGGGTAGGTATCAGCCCAGACAATAATGACAAAGTTACTTTTATAGTAGACTTTGAGAAAGCCACTATCCGTAAAATCAGATTCGGTACATTGTATAATGCAGCAGGTGGAATATTGCCGGTGAGCAAAGCTGTAGTCTATGTTTCCTCTTTAGACAACAAATTCGAGAAAGTAGCCGAAAAAGAATTCACTTACGATATCAAAGAAAATACGTTCAGAGGCTTCGATGAAGAAATAGAATTTCCGGCACAAGAAGCGGTGAAGGTAAAAATAGAATTTACAAGCGGAGGTAAAATACGCAATGGAATTGATTGCTATAGCCCGCATGATAAAAGCGAGGTACCCAGCACAATAGCTTTGGACGAAATAGAAATCTATTAATTACCTATTTATATAAGGAGAATTAAATTCCATTGTAATCCGGCTCAAAACCTTGTTTTCTATTTCCTGATTGAAAACTTAGCCGGATGACAATGGAATTTCATTTTAAAAAGCACAACAAACGAAACAGGAAAAATGGTATAAAAATCTGTAATCTGGGTACAATCTTATTTTTTTCAACTCCATACTTTTGTACATAGAATTTATATTGAAAGACTTAAAATATGAACGCTATGAACAAAGTCATTTTACTTTTAATATTCAGTATTTTAACAACAACCAGTATGGCACAAAAAAAGATCAAACAGACAGCAGGACGCGACCAATTAGGAACATTCGCTCCTAAATTCGCGGAACTTAATGACGACATTCTTTTTGGAGAAGTGTGGAGCCGCACCGAGCAACTCAGTCTTCGTGACCGCAGTTTAGTCACAATCACCTCACTCATCAGTCAAGGAATAACGGACAGTTCGCTTACATTCCATCTCCAATCAGCCAAAAACAACGGTATTACGCGTACGGAAATTGCAGAGATCATCACTCATATCGGCTTCTATGCAGGATGGCCGAAAGCATGGGCGGCATTCCGTCTTGCCAAAGAAGTATGGAATGAAGATATCTCTAAAGATAAAGATGAAAAAACACGTTCCAACGCGAAATGATTTTTCCTATCGGAGAACCAAACACCGCTTATGCACAATATTTCACTGGTAACAGTTACCTCGCCCCTATCTCTCGTGAACAGGTAAGCATTTCCAATGTCACCTTTGAACCACGCTGCCGTAACAACTGGCACATCCACCATGCAACTCAAGGTGGCGGACAAATGCTTATCGGCATAGCCGGTCGTGGCTGGTATCAAGAGGAAGGTAAAGCAGCTGTTGAGATTCTTCCCGGCACAGTGATCCATATCCCTGCCAACGTAAAACATTGGCACGGTGCAGCCGCCAACAGTTGGTTCGCCCACCTTGCATTCGAACTTTCCGGAGAAAACACATCCAATGAATGGTTAGAACCCGTAACTGATGAAGAATACGACAAGATTCAAATGTTGCCTTGAATGAGGCAACAAAAATAATTTGTATCGGTGCAGACTTTATATGTAGAGGCGCACAATTCTTTTACCAAGACACACGTGCGTATTTTCAAATAAATTATGTAATTTTGCCGACTGTTTATAATAACCCTTTAAAATATGAAGAAAATATTTATTTTTATTCACATTTTTACTGCTATCGGCAAAAAGTTTTGCTCAAGACAAAGATTTCAATTACAAGTTCTACGGACAAATCCGCACCGACTTCTATTACAATAGTCGTGCCAATGAAGAAACTGTTGACGGGCTCTTCTATATGTATCCTAAAGATAAAGTGTACGATGCAACAGGTAAAGACCTGAATGCGACAGCTAATGGAAGCTTTTATACTTTATATACCCGTTTGGGAATAGATGTGCAAGGTCCCAAGTTGGGAAGAGCAAAAAACCTCCGCAAAAGTAGAAATGGACTTCCGCGGATCAGGAACAACCTTCTCCACTATACGTCTGCGCCATGCCTATTTAAACCTTGATTGGGGAAAACCGTCTTTACTGTTGGGACAAACCTGGCATCCGTTATATGGTGACGTTGCTCCACAAATTCTGAATCTGAATATGGGAGCTCCTTTCCAACCGTTCAGCCGTGCCCCACAAATACGATTCCGCTACAAAGCTGGTGATATACAACTGACAGGCGCGGCTATTTGGCAATCCCAATACCTGTCTCAAGGTCCTGATGGGAAAAGCCAGAAATACATAAAAGAAAGTTGTATACCCGAAATCTATATTGGTGCAGATTACAAAAGAAGCAACTGGCTAGTGGGAGCAGGCATTGAAATGATTTCATTAAAACCTCGTACTCAATCGGTAGTAGAAGATGAAGTTTACAAAGTGGATGAACGTGTCACTGCCCTGTCTTACGAAGTTCACATGAAATATACTTCTCCCCTATGGTATGTGGCAGCAAAAAGTATTTTGGGTTCCAATCTTACACAAGTATCCATGCTGGGCGGATACGGTGTAAAATCCACTGATGCCCGTACGGGAGAACAAGAGTATTCCCCCAACCGGAATTCTAGTTCATGGCTGAACATTGCATACGGTAAGAAATGGAAACCGGCTGTTTTTTTAGGTTATATGAAAAATTTAGGAACGAGTGACGAAATAAGTAAAATGTATGGTACAGGAACCAATGTAGACCAATTGGTAAGCACCAGCGCAGAACTAACCTATAATGTGCCTCACTGGAAATTGGGAGTTGAATACAATCTTACTTCCGCATGGTATGGTTCCATGAAAAGTTCTAACGGAAAAATTATTGATACTCATTCTGTTTCAAACAACAGACTGGTAGCAACAGTTTTGTTCATGTTCTGAAAAGTACAAAATAAAGAATATAAAAAAA
>ENA-OQKK01000329-OQKK01000329.1-human-gut-metagenome-genome-assembly--contig:-NODE-329-length-13302-cov-3.014801_pt1 | contig 13302 bp, 10 predicted proteins | sample MGYA00242648_ERZ504797 | MGnify/ENA primary metagenome ERZ504797 (study PRJEB26092, sample SAMD00036412) | human gut metagenome | host: Homo sapiens | study: EMG produced TPA metagenomics assembly of... | reverse complement strand
CCGTACTGCTATCCATGTTCATTGTAATCACGGCAGAGGTCAACTCTATTTTCTCATAGTTCACCTTACCGTCACCATACAGATGGGCGATATCCGCCCTCAGTGAATACGATAGAGTCATTTGCTTCATAAATAACAGGCGCATCCAACGGCTGTTTCTTTTTAGGTGCAACCGTATCGATAGACAACGTATCTACCAAAGCACTATCTACTTTCAGGGAATCATTACCGGATGCAGAATTCCGCTTTCTGCGTTGAGCACCTGTACTTAAAGAAAGTGACAGGCATGCAAATAGTAGTAGGAATGTTATAAATCTATGTCGTTTTAGTGGCGTCATTCACAAATCATTTACGCTTTTGAGGGGCAAAATTAAGCATTATCCGCCAATAATGAACTATTTAGCGGATATTTAATTTATTTTTAAGGCTTACAAGAAACATTCGCACCAATGGTTAAAACGGATTATCCCATCTTCCCCATAACGTGAAATACTCTTTAACGCCTTCTCCACGCTCTTTTCCCTGTCCAGATGCGTCTTTGAGAAAAACTTGTCGGCAAAGCAAATAACCTGTTCTTCCAGCGAAACCGGAACCATATTCCGATGAGGAACAGGCAACTGCTGGTCAATAATACTTTGCAAAGACATACCCGCTCCCGTATGTCTCTCACAGACCAATGCATGACGCGGAAATCCTTCTTTCCGCATCAGATCAGCCCCCAAATATCCATGACAAATATAAGGATAAGATCCGAAACAACAAATGCCCTCAGCATCCGTCATAAAAATACCAATATCGTGCAGCATCGCCGCCTCTTCCAGAAACTGCTTGTCCAGATTCAATTCCGGATGCTTTCCGGCAATCCATAACGCCTTATCGGCCACCGAACGGCTATGCGCCAGCAGGATATGTTTCAGTTCATTATCTTCAGGATAATATTTATTAATGATAGCAAGTGCGTCCATTCTCAATTAAATTCTTATTTTTGTGCAATATTACAAAATAATCGCCACATATCATGAAAACAAAATACATTTTCCTATACTGCCTCTTGTTTATCTGCAACGCCGTGACCGCGCAAAAGGTTATCACCGGAGCCGAACAGATGGACCGTCTCTTACCTATATTAAAAGGGAAGCGTGTGGCATTGGTTGTAAACCAAACCTCCAAAGTAGGAGAAACCCATCTGTTGGACACCCTGCTTGCAGCGCATATACAAATAAAAAAGGTATTCGCTCCCGAACACGGATTCCGGGGTGACGCCGATGCCGGAGAAACCATCAGGAACGGAAAAGATACCCGCACGGGAATACCCATCCTGTCCCTTTACGGTAAAAATAAGAAACCTACAGCCACACAGCTACAGGACATAGACCTGATTGTGTTCGACATTCAGGATGTAGGTGCCCGTTTCTATACCTATATCAGCACCATGCAGTATGTAATGGAAGCTTGTGCCGAGAACCGGAAACAACTGGTCATCACAGACCGGCCCAATCCTTGTGATTACGTGGACGGCCCTGTGCGACAGAAAAACCAGAAAAGTTTTGTGGGTATGCACGCCATCCCCATTTTACACGGTTGCACTGTAGGCGAGCTGGCTCAAATGATCAATGGCGAAGGCTGGCTGCCCAACGGCAAAAAATGCGCGTTGACCGTCATCCCCGTGGAAGGCTGGAAACACGGACAACCCTATTCGCTTCCGGTAAAACCCTCTCCCAACCTGCCCAACGACCAGGCAATTGCCTTATATCCTTCACTCTGCCCGTTTGAAGGTACAGCCATCAGTGTGGGCAGAGGTACTCTTTATCCTTTTCAAGTAATCGGTTCACCGGATATCCGCATCTCCTCCTTTTCTTTCAGACCGGAAGCCTTGGAAGGCTTTGACAAGAATCCGATGTATAAAAACCAATACTGCTATGGCAATAATCTCCGCCATATCACCGCCCCGAAAGGATTCTCTTTAAAATACATCATCACCTATTATCAAGCTTATCAAGACCTTGGGAAAGCGGACAAGTTCTTTACCCGCCCGCAATGGTTCGACCTGCTGATAGGGAACCGTACCGTAAGGGAACAAATCATGAAAGGAGCCAGTGAAGAAGAAATCCGTGCAGGATGGCAGAATGAACTGGAAGCCTACAAAAAGATGAGAGAGAAATACCTGCTTTATGAATAATATTTCCTTCCAAGCTGACAGATTTCGTCAAAAAAGGAGACAACAACCCAATCTATTCAGGACACGCAGCACCATTCCTCTGCATCCACCAAGCCCCAACCACAAACGGCTTTCCAACCGCCAACACATGGAATCCGTTTCAATCTTCTTTCCGGAAGGCCTGCATACCTTTCTCACCACCCCGATGATATCCGTGTCCTCACATTCCTCATAAAAACGGCAGACGCCATCCCCCTGCATCAGATAACGACTGTCTCTTTTTTGAATAATCCGATGCAATACATACCGGTCTGTCTGCCGGAACAGAATGACATCAAAAAGTTTCAACTCCTCCTTATCATACGGCCCCTACCACCACTTCATCCTTCCCATTTCTCAGTAAAGGCATCATGGAATTGCCTTTCACCCGGAACTTACACACTCCTGCCACTTTTGATTTCCGACTCCACCCACGCAAAGAAACATTCATTCGCTATCCGCTTCATACCCATCTCCATATAAAGTACGACATACTAATTTCACCGCCTCCGCATCGGGCAAACACTCCAGATGATAAACAGGAATGGATGAAACCATCTTTTCCAACAGACTACAAACCCCACAGTATAATTCCTCCTCGTATGCAAATGCAGGAGGAGCAGACGGATGCAAAGCTGCATAAGCCTGCAAAGTGTTCAATCTCCGTATCTTGTTATACGGTGCTTGTGACAAACGTACACATCCGGCCAACGGATAACGCTCCGCCTTATAACAAGGAGTCTTCCCACTCCACGGGCTGCCATATACCCACACGCCCCCCTCTTCATAACGCACAATGGGACTGTCATCATTCAGCAACTTACTTCCTGCTATATTTTCCCTCCACAAACGGGTATGGGTACTTTTTCCGGTTCCGCTTTCACCTAAAAAAAGAACCGCTTTCCCCTTATAAACAATACAACTGCCATGCAAGGCAACCGTATCTTTCCGTACCGTCATCAGGCCATACCCCATCCATAAGGCAAACCTTAAAAGACGGGGAGAATAATGACCATATAAACAGATACCTCTCCCGGTTCCACCCATCGTCCGGAGATAAAGCGACGGTTCTCCCTGCGGAGCCAGTTCCAACAAAAAGCTATCCCCACTCACACCAAAAGTACCGGTTACATCTTCATATCCGAACCCATAGGACTTTCTCTGAAAAGCCGGAAAACCCCAACCGTTTCCCTCCCAAACAGTAAAATCCGGCAACCAAGCACCCTCATATACATCTTTTGCCGAAACCAGATCCGGTTGCCAAACAAAAGGCTTGAAACCGCTGATACCATCCACCGCCTCCATCAACCTTTCGTCCGGCAATGCGAAGCAGTGGCCACCTATTTTATAAATTCGATCCATTGTCTTTTCCATTTAATCTGATTACACGATGACAATATGCCAACGAGCTTTCCCGATGGGCTATCGTAAGAACAGTCAGCCCCCTACACTCCTTCATCAGACCGAGAAGCATTTCATTGACAGCCCGTTCAGTCTCATTATCCAATGCAGAAGTAGCCTCATCCAGTAGAAGCACCTCCGCTTTCTTATACAAAGCACGGGCGATGCCTACCCGTTGTTTCTGACCTCCCGAAAGCCTTCCTCCCCCTTCACCCAAAGGAGTATCCATTCCTTGCGGCAATTCATCCACCCAAGCATCCAATCTCACCAGCCTCACTATCTCCGCTACCCGTTCCTTATCTATAGACCGGCATCCCAAAGCAATGTTTTCCGCCAAGGTCCCATCCAGCACAAACACTTCCTGTTGCACATATCCCACCTTGCGATGCCATTCCTGCCTCGGCACATCGGCAAGCGGCCTGCCATCTATCCGAATAGCGCCTTTATCTGGAGTGATAAATCCCAAAAGCAGATTAAACAAGGTAGATTTACCCACGCCACTCTCACCACAGATACCTACATATTCCCCCTTACGAATAGTACAACAAAAGTCCTTTAGAACCTCTTTACTTTCAGGATAAGCATAGGTGAGGTGTTCTATCCGTATCTCTTTTTGAAAAGAAAACGCTTCCTGCCCCCATGATGGAGAAACTGCTTCCATCCCCTTATCCCCCAACCCTTCCTCTATAATCCGCAGAGAATAGACCGCATTCTGTACTTGTGTCCAACCACCTAAGATGCCGCGCAAAGCGGGTAACAGCCGGAAAGCCGCCAAAGCAAAGACACCTACCAGCGCTTTGATATCCCCTGTTCCGAAAACGGTGAGCAAGGTCAGCCCCGATATGACCGCCATTTCGGAAAGGCAAAGAGGAAGATGCTGTATCGTTTCCAGTTTCAAACGGCTCTCACTGATTTTCCTTACCTTCTGGGCGAATGCCTGCTGAAGAAAAGGAAACGCCGCATTCAGTTCCAATTCGGCATACCCTTTCATCGTTTCCGTGACCAGCCGGGATTGCTCACGACGAGCCTGCTGCTCCTGCTCACCATAACGGCGCATCGGTTTCCTGATCCCCCATCCGTAAATCAGCATGAAAGGCAGAAAGGCAATATACAGCATCAGTACCGTCAACGGAGCGTAAACCAACAAAGCTGCCGTCACCCAAAAACAGCAGCCAGTTCTCCTGTCATGCGAAGCAAGGGGGAAAGAAGGTTTAAAGAAAAAAGCATAACAGATATAGTTCACCTCATATCCCAGCCGGATACTCCCCCTGCTGCGTATAAACAATAATCCCCGTTGATAGTAAGAAGTAAAGAGAGAAAAGCTGAGCCGACGGTAAAGAGACATCAGAAAATGGTTTTGAAAACGTGAAAGCCCCGCTGCCAAAGCGTTTTTCACCAAAATAAAGACTATTGCCACCAGACAAAATAACAGGGCGGCATCTTTATCCCTCCCGTCATCCAACAGAAAAAACAAGACAGGCAACAGGGCAGCGAGTCCGGCAAAGTCAAGTAATGCGCAAAGAAATACGGCACAAACCACCCTTATCCCCATTTTCCTTTCATCAGGCAACAACAAACGGCAGATTCTTTTCAACATAAACCGCTTATTTTCGTTCCGTCTGGAAGATGGTATGGGGAGAGCGCAGATGCAACAGAATAGAATTTCCAACCCATTTGCACAGTGAAATGCGCAACACGCTGTTGCACGCACGATGAGTATGCAGCATACGTTTGGTTTTATAAACCAGAATGCCCCATTTATTCTTCGCCGGAACTGACATCGTATAGGGTGGCCGGATGATTTCCCGTAAGATTTCCTCCGCCAACCCTTCTCCTCCATATACAGGAACGGAAGTTCCTAAATAATCATTACAGAGGCGGGTCATTGCCAATATCATATTTCTAAAACGAATATCCGTCACTTCCTCAGGAATATGCAGGCCGTATCTATTCAGCAGGCAAGCCCAGTCGCAAAGATGATGAAGTGCCAGGCCGCGTGCATAATGCTGGGCGGCATGAAAAGCGAGAAATACGGTATTAAAGGTGGAAGATGGGATTAAAATGGAGCATTTTCCGTCCAATTCCGCCGATACGGGTTGTAGCAGTTTTTGAAGGAGCTTATCCATCTTCACTGCTATACGGTATGTTTCCGAATTAATGTAAGGTTTTATGATTCTCTATCGGAATACCTTTATAAGTAAAACATACTATGACTTTTTCGGATTGTTCAAAGTCCACCTCTATTCCTTTTTCTTCCATTAACCGGTCTGCCAGCCGGTTGGCCTCGGCATCACTTTTCCGGGAATGGTCTGCCGAATAAGTGAAGATGTCTATATCTCCCCTTCCCTGTGCGAAGGAATGGGATAATAGGTGGAGAGGCCCACTCCTTTCAACTGGACCGTGGTAATGCCATGCGTTTTATAAAAAGCTGAAAGTTCGGCTATGGTATGGCAGTACCGCAGGTAGCGTTTTTCATAGTTCTCTACCGCCATCGCCCAGTTTAACTTCAAAGCCTTCGGGGGTTGCAAACAGGCCGGCAGAGTTTGTATTCCGTCCCATGCCAAGGCCATCACTCCCTGTTCCACTGCCAGCTTATAGCAACTCTGCCAAGATAACAATGACACATCGGCAAAAAGGGCAGAATTGACCGGAATGGTGTTCAAGGCTGAACACAGCAGAGCAAACAGCATTTTTTCTGATTGGTTCAATTCCATCGGTTCAGTCTATTATAACATTACATTTTTTCAATGAGCTAACCCAAGCCATTGCATCTTGCCGGGCTTGCTGCACCGGTATATGATAGGTTTTAGCCAAGAAACAACCTACCTCGTCTACAGAAAATTCCTTTCCGCAAAACTTGTTCCATAGAAAACGTGCGGAAGAGTTCAGCGAGATAATTCGGGTGAAATCCACATCCGGTGTACCTTGATTGATTATAATGGTTTCTCCGGCTATATGGCGGAGTTTGAAGTTAGAGTTGAGTTTCATAAGCAAAATATAAAGTAAAAAGACGGCTGTCCTATCGATAAAACAGAAGGACAGCCGAATTCTTATTATTCAACGTATTTATTATAGTCAGTACCATTCACCAAAGTTTTGTCACCAACTTTTATAGTCATTTCATTAGTCACATCTACTATCCCTACAAATGGACTAACGGGAGTATAAGTTCCTGATTTCTTTTGTTGACTGGCAACAGCACTGAAATTCAAAGCCGCCTGTTCCTGAGAAGTCAGCAAATCAGCAGAGCAATTATTGAAAATAATCACTCTATTATGGGTTGTATTATTTGCCACATCTCCAATAAACTTAGAAACATATCCCAAATTGCTTGTACAATCTCCGTTCAACGCCAATGTGATATTACTGGTATGACAATCTGTAAAGGTTACACTATCATACAAAGAACCTACCAAACCACCATAAGAAAATGATGCCGCAATGTTAGCCGTTTCTACCTTACAACCGGTTAATGTAGCTGTTGCATCTGATGTACCTTTGTTTTTTTCGATGTAACCGATCAAACCGCCTACACGGAAAGAGTTGGTCCCTTTAGTCAAAATTTTCACATTCTTAGCTATACAATTGGTATAAGTTGTGCCAGTTCCTTTGGAATATCCCACCAATGAGCCCACCCATTTGGGAGATTTTTCAGCAGAAGGCTCAATCGTTACCCTGTCAAGCGTTATATCCTTAATTGCAGCATTTCCATATACTGCTGCAAACAACCCGATACAAGCTTCGGGAGTATAAATGGTTGCTTGTTGATTTAATAAATACTGGCTCATATTCAGGTTAGAAATCGTATGTTTTCCTCCATCAAATGTTTTGCCGTTTATAACCATCCCCAACCAGGGCTTATTATTCAAATTAATATCTACACACAGTTTAGCATCAGCATCTACTGTTACAGGAAGAGAAGCAGCCGTTACCGAAGTCGGCGCTTGTTTAGACTGGAACCAAGCCAGTTCGGCCGCACTTTTAATTTGATAAACATTACCCTCCTTCTGAGGTTGGGTCTTGGTTGTTCCATCCCATGTATCCCTAATCAAGGTAAAACGATTGTAATCTGTTCCTTTTACTAAAGTCGTACTATTAACCGTAATAGTTCCCCCATCCACTTGAGCAGGAATGAAAGGACTCGTAGCATCAGCCAAAGAATAATGTTTCGCCGCTGAAACAGCAGCATTTATCACCTCTTGTGAAGCATCTTTTGCGTAAGTATAATCTGCAATATCACCATAACCAAAGGACTTCAAGTTTTCTTCGGTGAAAGAAGCATCCACACTGCAATCACTATCTATAGTAACCGTACCCACCAGGTTAATATCTCCAATAAACTTGGACATATAACCACTCCAAACTTTAGGACCATAAAAATCACTGGAAAATGCTCCGTATTTTGCACTGGAATTTTCATTGACAGACAACTTGATATTATCCACATCACAGTTATTGAACGTTCTATCCGCACTTCCTTGCACTGTTCCTACCAGACCTCCGATAGAGAAACTACCTTTTATTGTAACGTTACTTGCTGAACAGCCTTTCAATGTCACTGCTTTATCAGTACCACTCATCTTGCCAATAAATCCAATCAAACCGCCTATACGGTAGGCATCCGCACTGTTACTCTCAATCTTCACATTTTTAGCATGACAGTTTTCATACGAAGTTGTACCGTAAGAGTATCCCACCAAAGCACCACTCCATTTTGCATCGGCACCATTACCGGTTACTTCAAAGCCGTCTATCGTGATATTTTTAATCTGAGAACCCGGTTTAGTTGCCGCAACCAGCCCTACACAGGCATTGGGAGTATATTTACTCTGCTCCGAAAGTACAAAATTATCCACCCGTATATTAGAGATGGTATGATTTGCGCCATCAAAAACAGCATTTTCACCCAATACCATGCCAATCCACGGCTGTTGCTTCATGTCAATATCAGCACATAGTGTAACATTTCCCGTCATTGTAGCAGGCAGATCTTTTCCGGTTGTTGCTTTAGGAATTTCTTTCGACTGATAGTAAGCCAGTTGTGCAGCCGTATAAATTTTACCATCCGTGGGTGTTGCTTCCGCTACAGAAACGCCATCCCATTCTGATTTAAAATTAAACTTATCGGTATTACTGCCGCCCACTTTCTCAACAACTCCAGATCCATAGGAAGTTACTGTAGTTTCACTGGAATTTCCATCAGCCAATGATATATTTTTCACTGTACCATATACTTCTACATTACCGCCGGCTATGACAAGTTCTTTCACTGTCACCCCTTCTTTTATGATAAGAGTATGATCTGCTGTTTTGGCAGTCACTTTTGCATAAGTGGCTTTACCGTCAACTGCATCCAGAGTAACAGTAGAAGTAGGTAACTCAATCTTAAAAGAAGGTTCCGAAGATACACCACCTGCTTCTACAGCGGGAATGGCCACTCTTACAGTTTTGGCAACAGAAGATCCTTCTCCTTCAGAAGATTCCTTTATGGCAATTTCATTGGAAGCACTGATTTTATCAAAAGAAATGCTGACAGCCTCATTTTCCGAATTACTCTTTTTAGGCAATGCTATTTCCGGTGATTTTTCACTGTCCGGAACGTCTGCTATCACTATCGCATTGGAATTTTTCAATGCTTCGGTGGCTTTCGCTACGCTTTCTACTTCCGTAGGAACCTCGCCTATTACTTTATCGATAGCGACTGTAGCATAAAGTCTTACCCCACGTTCTGCCACGACTCCTTTACCATCATCCCCTCTGAATGTTTTGATGCTGAGTGTATTCTTATTATCTCCTGCTACTGAAATATTCAGTTCCGGATATGTATTGACAGGGATAGGGAAGTAGAATTCCAAGTCCTGAAGAGCATCGGAAACTGCAAAATTAATGGTAACCACTTTATTATCTGTTCCACTCACCTCTGTCACATTACTATTCGTTAAAGTTTTTAAAGTAGGTATTCCTTCGGCAGTGAAAGTAATTTCTACATTACCCGCAATATCCGGAGCATCTGTTCCTTGAGATGTCAAGATAGCCCGTGTATATCCGGCAGGGATGTTTTTCACTATAATATAGATTAAAGCCCCTGCATTCTTGAATGAAACTTGATTTTGTGCATCTTTACTTATCAGGCACGCCATAGGTGCCCCATTGTTATCTTTCGGATTTTCAGATTTATACGTATAAGAAACAGGCATATCATAACTTATCTTTGTCCCATCATATGTTACATCTTTGGAATAAGGATAGTAAGCTACCTTCTTCTCTCCTTCACAGGAACCCGAAAACTCCGCACTCTGTGTACCCGCCTCACTAGAAAGGGTATATTCATTATTTACATATGAACCAGAATTGTTCGATTGGGAAAATATACCGATTTTATCTCCGGCACTCCACTTTACAGATGCCCCATCCATATAAGTTCGTGATTCGACGGATGGTATCGTAGCAACCAATATGTCATTGCCTGTTCTTCCATATCCTTCCTCAAATGTTTCATTTGAGCAGCCACTCATTGCAAAAATAAAAGCGGCAAAGGATAGATACATTATATTTCTCATGATGATAAAATTTTATTAATTCAAAGGCCTGTCTACATAATCAGGAGCACTTACTGCAAATCCTTTTTCCACTTCTACTTCGATAACCTCCACTTTAGGAGCCTCATACATTTCCATATTGTTTGTTTCCATAATTTCCGTACAATAAATTTAGATTTTAATTTTTCAATGATTCTGTTCAGACATTATACGCCCCAATTATACCATAGAATATTTTTCATTGAAAGATACTATAATTGCCGTCTGTGGGCAGAAGACTCCTGGCGGTCCGGTGACATATACTGTGTCTCCGCAACCTCGACTTGACAGATAACGGGAAATAAGGATTCGCATTCCCGCTTGCAGTGTTGTTTTCATACGTCTGTAAATGTTAGATCAGTCTATCTTGTCAAAAGACTTTGCCTAACTCCCCCTCCTCTGTTCGGCGGTTAACAATAAAAAAGCGTGAGGGCTGTATCTTGTTTATCCTATCGTCGGGCCTTCGCATTGCCTTGTACCTAGATAAACAACAGCCACCCACGCCATTAGGTATATAGATGCCACAGTAATGGCAGGTATATAACACAGACGTGAGCGTTGTTGTTATCATCTTCAGGTACAGTTCAAAGTTGCGAAGTTTGACGATAGAAGATAATTTCAATAACGCTTCTTAAAATATGTAACTTTCTACTACGCCATAGTATAATAGTCGGTACAAATATAATAATTTCTTAAATAGGAAAAACGTTTCTTAGCGATTATTTTTAATAATTGCTACCACAAGCATTAAAAACACTTCTGTATTTCACAATAAATCGACTCAACATAACACCAATATTAATAGAAAGTTATAAGCAATTATGCCCTCATGCTCTCACTAAGAAGTTAACATATTGATAATGAATACTGAATGAATGATGATAGCATATTTCAAAAGTATCTTTGCCTCATGCCCTCATTCTACAGAACAATAAAAAGAGTATATCTATCTGATAACCAACAACATGAGCACATACAAAGTCTTAATTCAAAAGTTTGTCAACCATCGCATTTTGAGCTTTTTCATCACAGTATACTCTATTTTACAAACATCCGATTACATTTTCATGCTGACAAGTTCTACTCATCGTACTTTCCTATTTGTTCTTTCTATTATTCGCAATTGCTTACTCACTAATGTGACTAACTCTAATCACAAACGTGACTAAAGTTAATCACAAGTGTGATTAAATCTAACCACTAACGTGATTAAGCAATTTCCCATAGTAAAGAACTGCAATATGAATGACCGATTATCATATAATGATCTCTATATAAACTATCAAGAACTCCCTAAAATGCAGTAGTTACCGTTGTTTCTCCTAGCAAAATATGATAAGATTCGTGTATATAAAAGGGATCTTGTAGGCATTATGCCATTTTTCTTCACCTAAAACGGCAAAATAGACTCTTTTCTCACCTGAGTGATTTTGAAACGAATTCAGCTATATCACATTGAATATAAACATATTAGATAATAATCAGTATAATTAAACAGTGAGAGCATGAGGGCAAATTGTTTCTTACAAAAATATGCTACCATCATTCATTTAACACTCATTATCAATGGATTATATACATAATGAGAGCATGAGGGCATATTTGCTTATTAACTTTCTTATTGTTACATAAGCGTTCTTTAGAAATTAAAAGTTTTAGTTACGTATTCGTTCATAAATTTAGAGTGTAACGGTATGAAAAGAATGAATATGCTTACAAACAGAAAGTCATATAGGCAGGTAGATACACCACCCCTTCCTTTACACTCAGGTTTTTAGGATGAATCACATAGCTCCCTCCTATACGCTGACGAAAACTCTCGTTGAACCGGGTAAGAGAACGGATGGAATATTTATCATTCGATTTCACCTCTATCGGAAATATTTTATATCTCAGTTTGCTGTGGTTCGACAGGATAAAATCTATTTCCATGTCGTTGCGATGCTTCTCTTGATTATATCGCGTGTAGAAGTACAGTTTGTGCCCGGCAGCCACCAACATCTGGGCAATTACGTTCTCGTAGAACATACCCTCGTTCACCGACAGTTTTCCCAATAAGATTTCCCGATAAAGCTCACCGTCAGAAATCTCATTTTCATCAAATGTATGACTGATAAGTAGTCCCGTATCCCCCATATAACATTTCACATATGTTCTGTCCTCATTCAGCGAAAGTCCCACGTTAGGGTCCGAGCAGTTAAAGCATTCATTGGCAATCATCGAATCGGAGAGCCAAAAGAAAGTATCATGATATTTTGGAAAGCTCGCCCCCTTTTCAATGCGATTCATCACTACACGTCTTTCGGAACGAGAAAGAAAAGCCGGAATCTGGTCAAATATACTTAGTACACTCGACCTGTAGCCAGACTTTATCTTCTTTATATCATTCCGGTACAGTGTCAGTATGTCTCTTTTTTCCATATCGGCCATTTCGAAGTTCCGGTTGTTCTCCAGATACGCCGACAGACTTTTCGGCATACCGCCCACAATCATGTATTGGCGGAACAGCAGCATAGCCTTGGCGTGAATCCCCTGTTCCAAAGGTACCTTTTTATCAAAGCATTGGCGGATATATGCCATCAATGGCTCTTCATTCATAGCCCAAGCAAACTCCTCAAAGTCCATGGGGTACATAAGTAGTGTCCTCTCCTCAGAAGGAATGGTAATATCATTTACATTCTCCTTTATGGAGATTAGCGAGCCCGTCTCTATATAGTCGAACCGTCCATCTGCAACCAGATACTTTATCGCTTGCCGGGCTTTCGGAAACTGTTGTATCTCATCAAATATGATAATGGATTCTTTTGGATAAAGCCTCACACCATATTCCGAAGAAAGAATAAGGAAAAAGTATACTAAATCAATAAAGAAAACGGTGAACAAATTAGTGCTATTTGCAACAGGATGTTCACCGTTTACTTTTTTAATCACTTATTAATTTATCTCGCTTAGCAGAGAAATCTGTTATAACAGGTTGCTTGCCAGTTCACTCAATTCACTTCGTTCACCTTTCAGCAAATTGACGTGTGCAAAGATATTCTGGTCTTTCATACGATCAATCATATATACCAAGCCATTGGACTGACTATCCAGATAAGGTTGGTCAATCTGCTGGATATCTCCCGT
>ENA-OQKK01000327-OQKK01000327.1-human-gut-metagenome-genome-assembly--contig:-NODE-327-length-13311-cov-5.349666_pt1 | contig 13311 bp, 8 predicted proteins | sample MGYA00242648_ERZ504797 | MGnify/ENA primary metagenome ERZ504797 (study PRJEB26092, sample SAMD00036412) | human gut metagenome | host: Homo sapiens | study: EMG produced TPA metagenomics assembly of... | reverse complement strand
CACCTGACTTCCGATTATTCTTTAGAAATAAGAAACGATTCGGTATATTCCTATCTGCCTTATTTCGGAGTGGCGTATAACGTTCCTTACGGAGGTGGAAAAGGATTAAATTTTAGTGCTCCTTTATCAGAATATACTTCAACATATAGCAAAAAGGGAAATGCTAAAATCACACTAGAAGTACGGAACGAGGAAGACAATTACCTTTACAATATCACCATTTATCCCAATGGCAGCAGTAACATACAGGTCACCCCCACAAACAGACAATCTATTTCTTTCTCCGGAGAAATGGATCTAAAGAAGAAAGAATGAACCATAAATAAAAAAGGGGGATGTCAAAACTAAAACAACCTATCGAACTATATGATCAGGTCATTTTAGTTTTGCTCCCCTCATTAAATTACAGCTATTATTTACTTATTTCTCTAACCGGCTAAAGAAATTCTCAATGGCTTCCTTATTGACAAAAACTCCTTTTACTCCGGTCACTTCCACCGTATCCATCAACAAAGCCAAGCCCTGATAACCGTTTTCATCCTTTGCCAGTACTTCCTTCTGATAAATTTCAGCTGATTGGCAGGCTTTACCATCTTCAGGTAATTTCTCGAACCGGCCAAGGTAATAATTGCCTTCAAAGAAATTATGTGTAGATTCTGTCAACTGGAATCTGCTGGATTCGGGAGCATAAAAAATATTCCCACTAATAAATGTACTATCCGGATATCCGCCCCATGAATCCAAAGTAATCATAGTACGGTCGATATCAGCCGCAGGTTTACGGTTCACATGAATAATGTTACGGGTAATGCGACTATCCTTTACAGGACCTGCCAGATGAACAGCCGGTGAGAACATCCCGGCACGAGTCGGTTCAGGCCGCACTCCGTCACCTATACTCACATTGTAACGGACTATAGTGCCCAAGTTACCTACATTAAAAGATGCGTCGGCCGTGCCGTCATTGCAAACCAATACCAAGCCACCATAGTTATCATGACTATAATTGTACTGAATGACCGTTCCCCGGCAATTCCAATCCGAATCAAATCCCTGTGCATCCCACGGAGCTTTATGACCACTTACCTCATTAAACTGCACCAAAGTATTATCACAACTCCACGGCCAAATACCTGCTGCCGCCTCTGTGTCAGGAAGCATATCAGGACAGTCACGCATTACATTGTATTCTATCAAGGTACTGTCACAACCGATAGGTACAATACCATCCCCTGGTACTTCCTCTATCAAATTTCCCCGTATCACGGTATGCTTGCTGGGATGCCAGTTCTGCCGGTCGCTATAAGCAGCCCAAATCATAGCATTACGGGTACATCTCAAAATATGGCAGTTCTCTATGGTTAACCTATTGAATGTTGAAATTTTCTTTTCACCGCCATTCACTATATAAATACCGCACCCTCCGCCTTTTTCTTTTACCAACGAACCATTGACATCCCGTACAGTCACATTATTGACAACAATGTTCTGCGATACGCCATAATCCATACACTCTATCTTCAAGCCCGAACGATAAGGCAGAGGCTGCCTGCCTGTATTCACGATTTCCAAATTCTGCATCGTTATATAGTCCGAATTACAGATACGGGCTGCATACAAGGAAGTATCATATCCCACAATGCAAGGTTTCCGTTCACCATCACCATAAGCATCTATATAAATACGATCTTCGGGTATACCCTGTCCGGTGATTTCAAGTTCGCCATTAAAAACCTCACCGCGCTTCAACAAAACTTTATTGCCCGGCAGTAATTTCACACCACGTAGCTTTTCCAGACTTTTCCATGCTTCATCCGGGGCTAACCCACTATTATTATCATCACCGCCGGTAGCATCCAGATAATAGCACACTGGACTATCAGAACATGCTGCCAACAGGAAGGAAAATAAAAGAAGGATCATTGTTTTTCTCATTTCTCTTCCGTTTTTAAAAAGTTATCAATTTTATTCCAGAAGTTGTCAGAACAACCAGGCTTCACCACAGATTACGCAAATTCACACAGTTTTTTGATTTAAAGGTTATTTGCCTCCTACTTCTTTGTGACAGTCCGTGTACCCTGTGATGAAAACCTGCACTCCACATTACTTCCACAAGTCGTGCTGAACCAGTTTCTTGTTAGTATCCAGTTCGGCAGTCGGCAAAGGCCATACATAATCCCTCTCACCGTTGAACTTACGTGCTTCATAAGCCAAGCCATACATAGTGCGTTCATTCTCTATATTGGCTACCGCCTTATCCAATTCCTTCCAACGATAAAGGTCAAACAAACGCAAACCTTCAAAAGCCAGTTCCACACGACGCTCATGCTTAATGACTTCCAACAATTCATCTTTAGAAAGAGAAGTGCCTTCCACTTCCTCTACTGTGGGCATGTTCACATCCGCACGTTGCCGCACTTCATTAACCAAAGCAGTTACATCACTATAAACATAGCCTCCTTTCTGTACCATCGCCTCCGCCAAAGATAATAAAACTTCGGCATAACGCACCACATAAAAGTCTTGTCCATTATCCCAAGAGTTAGAAGTATCCGTAGGATCAAAATACTTATAAACATATACGGTAGACAGAGAAGCGGCAGCTCCGCCATATACATTGGCATACGGATTTGAAGCCGAAGTATCTATACCTCCTTTACCGTTCCAAAGCATACCGGGAACAAACAAAGTGCTATATAAACGCGGATCACGATTCTCAAAATGAGCAGGATTAGGCTTGCTGACATCCAAGCCACCCCCACCGTTCAGTTCGGCTATCTTCGTATCGGTAGTCGGTTTACCGTCTTTGCAATAATAAGCATCCGCCAAATCTATAGTACCATTCATTGCTTCCAGCGGAGTATTCCAATGCGCATTAAAAGCAGCACCTTCACTCATACCCGGTCCTTCATAACGGACTGCAAAAATGATTTCAGGAGAAGTTTCTCCACTTTGAGTAAACAGTTTGGCATAACTCGGATCAAGCGAGTATCCCAAACCCTGCACCTGCTTATAAGCAGCAATCGCGTCATCCCATTTTTCATTATACAAAGCCACACGCCCCAGTAAGGAAAGAGCAGCTCCTTTGGTGATATGACCCCGTGAAGACGCGTTTTGCGGAAGTACTTCAGCCGCATCCTGCAAATCAGTCATAACATGAGCCACAATAGCCGCACGGTCCGTCTTTTCACATTCAGCCTCGTCAATGGTCAAAGGGGCGGTCAGGAAAGGAACATCCTGATACGTCATAGTCAAGTTTATATACATCAATGCACGTATGGTCTTTGCCTCAGCCTGATAAATCGCCTTTTGGGAAGCATCCATATCCACTCTATCAATATTAGCAATCAGCACATTACAACGGCTGATCACTTCATAGCAATCTTTCCAATAACTGCCAATGATAGAAGAACTTGGGGTATGAATTCCCATAGCCATATCATAACCTTCCATCCAGCCACTCCAATTAAAATGCCCGCCATTATCTGATATACAATCCATATATAAAGGGCCCAATGAATATTGGTCGGAATTATAAAGCTGATTGCTCTGCAAAGCATCATAACAAGATGCCAACGCCATCAAAGCATCATCCGGCGTCTGCCAAAATGTATTGGATGAAGATTCTGTCAATGAGTCCCTCTGCAAAAAGCTGTCAGAGCAAGAAGTCAGCAAAGCTCCTGACAACAGAGCCAGCCCTATAAAGTTATTAATTGATTTCATAGTTGTTGCTTTTAAAATTTAACGTTAACACCAAATGAATAAGTTCTTGTATTGGGATGTACATCATTACGGGAATCTGTACTCAGTTTTTCAGGATCATAATCGTCCAAGGAAGTGAAAGTAAGCAAATTAGTTCCTGCCAAATAGAGTCTGATACTCTGAACGCCCAACTTGGTCAAAAACTCTCTTTGCCTGAAAGTATATCCGATTTCCAAATTCTTCAGACGCAAATAATCACCTTTTGTCAACCAAAATGAAGAATAGTTATTATTAATAGTTCCTCCCAAACGAGGCATGCTTCCATTCGGATTACTTTCAGACCATCTGTCCAACCAACGGCTAGTCTTGTTTCCACCGTTGGAAATAGTAGTTTCATCCCAATTATAACGATATACACCTGCAATGCCTTGCCAGAATGTATTGACATCAAAATCTTTATAAGAGAATCCCAGATTGAAAGAATACTGCATTTTAGGGAACGGATTTCCGATAATAGTACGGTCAGCATCATTTATATTACCATTATTGTCTATATCTTCATACATGATATCACCTAATTGCGGTTCCTGGTTGTTTTGCATAATCTTCTGTCCGTTCGCATTTACACGGTCCAAATCTGCCTGGGTACGATAGATACCGATGGCTTTCAGCCCATAATAAGAGCCGATGGCTTCACCTTCACGATTGATCGTATTATCCTTAATGTCTTCTACCCCTTTCATATCAGTAATCTCATTTTTCACACCTGAAAGCGAGAAACCTGCCTGCCATGCCCAGTCACCTTTCTGATCGAAATAATTAGCAGCCAGTTCCCAACCCCGGTTACGAACCTTTCCCGCATTCTGATAAGGAGCATCCAAAGATCCCAGGAAAATACCCGGCATAGCGAGCTTCATCAAAATATCCGAGGTATTTTTCTCATACCAGTCAAAAGTGACATTGATCTTTCCACCCCAAAAAGCAGCATCAAAACCAAAGTCTGTAATAGTAGTTGTTTCCCATTTAATGTTCTCATTAGGTATCTTGGCAGTCTTCATACCAATCTGTTTGCTATCACCGAAATAGTAACTGCCACTAGCCGCCAATGTAGCCGCATAAGCATAGTTACCAATTTCCTGATTACCCAATTTACCCCAGCTACCACGCAATTTCAATGAGTGGAGGAACTTCACATTCTCCATAAATTTCTCATTTGTCATGATCCATGCACCCGAAAATGAAGGGAAGGTAGCATAACCGATGTGCCTTGGGCATACGTGACGAACCATCGTGACGGACATTCATCTCTAACAGATAACGGCCTCCGTAATTATAATTCAAGCGTCCGAAGAATGACTGCAAGGAACTCTCTTCCGCTGATCCGGTCACATGGTCATTCATAGTACCTCCATCCATTTCATAAATATTATCGGTAGCGAATCCCTGCTTGGACGCCTCATTCTTGTCCCAACGGGTAGCCTGGATAGAATGGCCTGCCAACAGATTGAACGAATGTTTTCCTACAGAAAAATCATAGGTCAGAATATTTTCATTAATATAAGTCGTTTCCAGATAATGATAATCTGTCAGTTTATTGGTACCGACTGTGGTCAGCGCATTTCCTTCAGCATCGTATCTTATATTATTCTTCGGATTGAAAGTAGTCACATCGTTCATATAATATTTATAAGCCAGACTTGAACGGAACTTCAATCCTTTTATGATATCAATTTCACCAAAGAATTTACCATCAAAACGATAATGCTTGTTATCTTTATAGCCCATATTCAAAGCTTCAATCGGATTTTTGAATACGGATTGGGAAATATTGGGATTTCCATCCAAAAATCCATAATGTCCGTTAGAATAACGCACAGGAACAGTAGGACGGGTAAACCAAGTAAGGTAGCGCATCAAACCTTCACCGGTAACACTGGTAGTAGGCTCATCAATGTTCTGACGGCTTCCCGAAAGATTCAGACCTAATTTTACAATACCCAATTGTGCATCCAGATTGGAACGGAAATTAAAACGTTGATTGGCCGTTTCACGCAAGATACCATCCTGCTGGAAATACTGAGTGGAAATCATGTAATGTACCGCTTTACTACCACCGTTCACAGACAAATGGTGTTGGTGCATGGCTGCTGTACGAAACATTTCCTTAGCCCAATCGGTATTGGCAAAATGATCGGGGTCTGATCCGTTTTGCAACTTTTGTAACATTTCATCCGTGTATGCTTTGGAAGGCCAGCATTCGTTATACATCTTCGCCCATTCATAAGAATTCACATAATCGGGCAGCACGGTAGCTTCTTGCAAAGCGATACTACCGGAATATGTAATGGTAGGTTTCTGCTCACCGCCCCGTTTGGTAGTCACCAGAATAACCCCGTTGGCAGCACGTACACCATAAATAGAAGCCGAAGCCGCATCCTTCAATACGGAAACACTTTCAATATCATCTGCAGGGATTTCCGCAATCTGGCTTACCGAGCTTTCCACTCCATCGATCAAGACCATCGGATCATTGTGTTCAAAAGTTCCTACACCACGGATACGGATTTCGGGACTGTCATGACCGGCCTGGGCACCATTGTTGGTCAACATAACACCCGGCAAACGACCCTGAAGCATATTGGCAGTATTCGCTACCGGCATAGAAGCTACATCCTTGAAATTTACAGCAGCAACAGAACCCGTCAGATTTTCCTTCTTCTGCACGCCATAACCGACTACTACCACTTCGTCAATCATTTCCGTATCTTCCTTCAGATTTACATTCAGCACCGTATTGTCTTTCGAAATACGATATTCCTGATCGGAATATCCTATAAAAGAAATGACAATAGTAGAATTAGAAGCCACCGTGAGATTGAAATTACCATCCAAATCAGTCACCGTTCCATTGGTTGTTCCTTTTTCAACCACACTGGCACCGATGACCGGTTCGCCTGTGGCATCTTTTACAATACCGGAAACTTTAAACTTGTCTGCTTGCAGACTGGAAGCGCTCACATTCATCGCAGGGATGAAGAAGCAGAGACACAGCAATAGGCTCAGTACCCGGAATGTACTGGTTTCTGTCAGAGTTTTCATGTTCATAATACTTTTTTTAAAGGTCTAACAAATAAAGATAATTCGTTTTATTTGCCAGCAAAAGTAAGAGGAACAGAAAAGAAACAGGGAGAATTATTACCGGAAAAAGGCTGTTTATTCCCTATAGAGCCTATTTCCGGTAATAATCAGCCATCATACTTCATCATATACTCTGTAGGAGAAAGTCCGAATTTCTTCTTAAAGCAGGAACTGAAATATTTAGGGTCGTTGAAACCTACGGCATACGCCAAATCGGCTATACGGATTTTCTTTTTCTCGTCTATCAGCCGACAAGCCGCTTGCAAACGGACATTGCTGATAAATGCAGAGGGAGTAAGTCCGGTCAACAGTTTCAATTTATCTGCTAGTGTAGTCCGGGCCATACCCATCTCCGCCATAAACTGTGCATGTTCAAAATCACAATCACTCAAATGGGCATTCACACAATCCACCGCTTTCCGAATGAAAGCTTCGTCCATCGAGGTGTAATTTAATTCTTTGGCTTCAAAGACCAACTGCTTACGAAAATCCACCCCCATACGTTTGCGCCGTTTCAACAAGTTATCTATCTTGGCAAACAAGACAGAGAGGCGGAGCGGTTTACAGATATAACCATCGGCCCCAGACTCATACCCTTCCACATGGTCTTCATCACTAGTCTTGGCCGTTAACAAAATCAATGGAATATGGCAGGTCTCAAATTGAGTCTTCACCCGGCGGCACAATTCCATACCGTCCATTTCGGGCATCATAACATCGGAAACAATTAAATCCACTTCCTGTTTGGCAAGGATCTCCAAAGCTTCCGTTCCATTAGCGGCCTTCAGAATATGGTATTTGCCATGCAACAGACGAACCATCAAAGCCAATAATTCCTCATTATCCTCCACTAACAAAATAGTCGATGCTGCCGGTTTCTCTTCCAACATATCAATCTCCGAGACATTCTCCATTTCATCTGCCGATAAAACAGCATAGTCCACATTTTCAGTATTCTCGTCTACCTCATCTTCAGCAAAAGCCTCACGTCCTATAGGAATTTCAACCACAAAAGTATTCCCTTCCTCCTTATCGCTAAATACCTGTATCGTTCCATGATGCAACAATACCAAATCTTTAGTCAGCGACAAACCGATACCCGTCCCTATGGTATGGAATTTACGATACTCCCCTTCATAGAATCTCTCGAACATATGATCCAATTTCTCTTTTGGAATCAACTCGCCGGGATTGTTCACACTCAATTTAAAAGTCCTCTTTTCCTCATCATGAGCCTGCGACACCACAATAGTTCCTCCTTCAGGAGTATATTTAGCGGCATTGGAAAGCAGATTGTACACCACTTTATCCAATTTATCCACATCAAAATATCCCGAATATTCTTCAGACAAATCAAATTGTATGGACAATTTCTGCTTTTTAACCAAAGGAGCGAAAGCCGACACTGATTTTTTCAAGAACATACTGACATTTCCATGCGAAACTTTTAACCGCAACTTGCCATTCTCCACTTTCCTGAACTCTAAGATTTGCTGAATCAACCGGATTAACCGCACAGTATTATCAGCTATCACAGAACAAACCGACGAACTTGCCGGTACTTCTTGTTTCAGTTCATCCACCGAAGCCGATATAATAGAAAGCGGAGTCAGCAACTCATGAGTGATATTGGTAAAGAACTGTAATTTAGCATGATTGATTTCCTCCATTTTCTGCCGTTCTATCTTCCCCATCTCTATGGCCTGTTTCATCCGGATACGGTTTCTGACAATCCGATAAGTATACCATGCCAATGAAACGAACAACAAGACATAAAGGCAATAAGCCCACCACGATAACCAAGGCGGCGGAAGAATAGTTATACGCAGACATTTCATATCCGGAGACCAGATTCCATTCTGATTGGCTCCCTTTACACAAAAAGTATAAGTACCTGCCGGAAGATTGTTATAATAGGCAAACCGACGTCCAGCCTCAACGGACAACCATTCCTTGTCATATCCCTCCAACCGATATAAATAACGGTTCAACTCAGGATTGATATAGTTCAATATTGAAAAATCAAGACTGAAATTATTCTCCCGGTATCCTAATACAATTTTATCAATAAAATCAATAGCTCTGTTTGCAGCAATCCCCTCTCTGACGGAAAGAGGATAGGTACGTACCGATACATTATGTACCTTTATATCTGTAATTACTACCGGAGAATAGGCAGTATCCTGAACTATTTTATCAGGATAAAAACTGTTCAATCCACGGAATCCTCCGAAGAAAAGTTTCCCATCCGCCCCCTTGAAGCAAGAATTCCGGTTAAACATATGGTCTTGCAAACCATCATCTACCGTATAGGTATGTATTTTCGGTGCAGCACCGTCCAAAGGTATATCAATGTGATACATTTCCGCATTGGTAGTAAGCCATAAAGTATGCTCATCATCCTCCAGCATGCTGAAAACAACATCTCCATTCCGGAAATAATCATTCAAGACTGAAACAAAACGATCATTCTTCCGGTCATACAAATCGAGTCCGTTACCATTCGACCCCACCCATACTCTGTTGTATCCATCCACACAAACACTCATCGCCCCGACAGTGGATAATGTACCATCCGAAGGCGTATAAAACTTAACCTTATATGTTTCTCCGGATGTATCTATCCGCCATACCCCTTCATTACTAGTCGCTATCCAGATAAAGCCATCTTGATCTTCCGCCATTTTGAAAATAGAAATTTGGGGCAATGCCTGATTTGTCAAAGTCACCAGTTCATTCAAAGAATGAAGTCTTGATTCCGTATCCAAGATAAACACTCCCGAACGTGTCCCCAACCACAGATTCCCTTTCGAATCTTCCAACAAAGAATAAATACAAATATCACTCAGCTCCGGATTGGTAACGGTATTTATCACGTGTGCTTTCCCGGCTTTGACATTATAGAACCACACTCCGTCATCCCAAGTGGCAAAACACAATTCATTTGTCCTTTTACGATAAATAATATCATTGACCGTCGATGTATATCCCATATTCTTCAATACAGGATGAGAGCGGTAAGGAACAATGGTATGCTGTTTCATATCATAAAATACCAGACCGAATCCCATGATTCCCATCCACAGATTCCCATTATCCTCCTGATAGACACTGCGGACAGAGCTGGTAGGGCAATGCTCACGCAAAGCCTCCAAAGAATCATAATTAAACCGGAACTTATTTGTATTTACAGTACAAACACCTCCTCCCAACATACCCAGCCACATCAGCCCGTCTTTACTGCACAACAGAGAGTTCACCTCATTAAAAGGTAAATCTCCTTGAAGGTTGCCCGGAACAATATTGGTAAAATTCCCGTCTCCCGATTCATCTTCCAAAATACTGACCCCACTGCGTGAACCGATCCAGAGCTTCCCGGAATTTTTATCCTGAGCAATGGCGTAGATAATATTATCCAACAGAGAATGAGAATTTCCCTTGATGTTCCGGAATGTTTTAAATGAGAAATGTTCCGAATCATACGGATTAATGAGTTTCACCAGTCCATACCGCCAGGTACCGATCCAAATATTCCCGGCTTCATCCTGAAATATGACATGCGCCGAATTACCAGGGTTAATCCCGTCGTAAGTATAATACAATTCCTCTTGAGGACTATAACGCAGCAGCCCCTGTTCCCAAGTACCAATCCATATTTGACCTTTCCGGTCTTCGACAACAGACTTTATATCCATGTTTTTTTCACAATCGAAAGTACGGCTGCCGGCTTTTCTGCGAAACAATCCCTTGTTGCTTCCCACCCATAAATCTCCGTTACTTGCATAAAGGATACTTTCTACATTGCTTACCTGTAACAAAGGACTGATTATTTTCTCTATCTCATCCGTTTCTTTATGCAACACGTATAATCCATTGTGCGTACCTATCCACAAATTATTCTCCTTGTCTTCGGCCACCATATTCACAAAACTATCAATGGAACGTCCATGATTCACTCCATCGGGTTTATATACAACAATAGAATAACCATCGTAACGCAAGAGACCATTGTAGGTCGAAATCCATATATACCCCTGGCTATCCTGAAATAACTTCCTGACTTCATTGGTAGGGAAGTTCACCGAAGTGGAAATGGATTTAAAATGATAAGTATTCACCTTATTATCAGCCCAAAGCAAAACAGGAAAACAAAAAGATATATTACTCCAAGAATATATTCGCAGTTACGGTGTGCCAAGTGCATAGATTCAACTTTAAGATTTGATGCAATATTCGCAAAAAAAAGACATTTTAAGCAAATATTCCATAAGATTTGTTCTAAATTTCCCCCATTTGCATACATAAGAAACTAAAATTATACCTCCAGAAACACTTAGAACAAAAAGGTTAGAGGCTGTTAAGATAAAAAATTGTATATTTGCCGATAAGTGTGACCTAATTTTAAAACAGAGAAACATGCATTACAACGACCAAGGCGCTGATTTTAAATACCTAATTGTCAATGAGCGTGACAAGCGTTTCGGCTTGTCGGTGACTACCGTCGGATTCCAGGCTATCAGGGCCGGAAGCGTTTATCCACCACGCAACCACCCGGACGCCTATTATTTCACAGCCCAGAAAGGACGTGTGCTGCATGAATATCAGTTGGTATATATCACTAAAGGACGAGGAACTTTCGCCAGCGACACAACCCCGTCTGTCGACATATCCAAAGGGCAGATACTTTTCCTGTTTCCCGGACAGTGGCATACCTATGCGCCGCTGCAAAAGACAGGATGGAACGAATATTACATCGGTTTTGAAGGCCCGATTATAGACAATCTGGTAAAAAACAGCTTTATCTCAAAAGAAAGCCAGATTCTGGATATCGGTATCAATGAAGAACTGGCCAGTCTTTTTGCCCGTGCACTGGAAGTAGCGGAAGCAGACAAGACCGCAGCGCAACAATATTTGTCCGGCATCGTTTTACACATTATGGGAGCCGTACTTGCTATCTCGCAGAACAAACGCTATGAGGTGGACAATGCGGCACAAAAAATAGAAAGTGCCAAAATCATCATGCACGAAAATGTGTACAAGGATATAGACCCGGAAGAACTGGCCATGAAATTGGGAATCAGTTATTCCTGGTTCCGCAAAGTATTCAAAGAATACACCGGTTATGCGCCCGCCAAGTATTTCCAAGAGCTGAAACTGCGCAAAGCGAAGCAGCTGTTGATTGAAAGTTCCATGTCAGTGAAAGAGATATGTTATGAATTGAATTATACCTCTACTGAACACTTTTTCTCGGTATTTAAAAAGCGTACCAATTTCACCCCTACCGAATATCGTAACTTCGGACGGGGCGGAAAAGAAAAAGAGAATGAAAACGAATAAAGAAAAAATGAGAAAAATAACCATCAATCTGGCTGCTGTGGCAGCCTTTTGCATTGTAGTTGCATCACCGGCCTTAGTAAGCAGCAGTTGCGCTACTCCAAAAACGGAGCAGGAAGATACCACTATCATACGGGAAGATTCAGGTATTACGGCATTGAAATACAGTAGTCCCGAAGTTCCCGCCAGTATTGAGTTCTGTGGCAAAACCATTGATTTGAGCCGCTTTGACCGCCACGAGCGTATGGACCGTGAACTATTGGCATTCACCTATATGCACAGTACTTCCTTGCAAATGCTGAAAAAAGCCAACCGCTATTTCCCCATTGTAGAACCCATACTGAAAGAAAACGGAATACCTGATGATTTTAAGTACCTGATGGTAATAGAAAGTAATATGAATCCCACCGCCCGTTCTTCTGCCGGAGCTGCCGGACTATGGCAATTCATGCAAGGTACGGGACGGGATTACGGATTGGAGGTAAACAACAATGTGGACGAGCGTTACCATATTGAGAAAGCGACCCGTGCCGCCTGCCGCTACCTGAAAGACGCGTATGCAAAATATAAGGACTGGGTGGCTGTCGCCGCCTCTTACAATGCCGGTCAGGCACGCATTGCCAGCCAACTGGCCAAACAGGATGTGGACGACTCGTTGGATTTGCAACTGGTAGAAGAGACTGCCCGGTATGTGTACCGCATTCTTGCCGCCAAACAATTATTCAATGCCCCCACTACTTTCGGTTTCCGCCTGCGTGCATCGGATTTGTATCCGCCTATTCCTTATACGGAAATCACTGTGACGAAAGGAATTGCAGACTTGGCACGTTTCGCACGCAGCAAAGGAATCAATCTGGCCATATTAAAGAATATGAATCCCTGGTTACGGGAAACATCCTTGTCCAACCACAGCGGGCGGACTTACGTGATAAAAATCCCTACCAAAGAAGGAATGATTTATGATCCGAAAAAGACGGTGGCGCATGATAAGCGATGGGTGATAGAATAACTTTCTATCATACAGCATTCCATAATCAATTTACCAGTTTTCCTCCACAGTATTTACAATAAGCAGCCCCGTCCTCATGTCCGTCCTTACCACAATGCGGACATTTCAGGGCCACCCTGCGTCTATGT
>ENA-OQKK01000325-OQKK01000325.1-human-gut-metagenome-genome-assembly--contig:-NODE-325-length-13333-cov-4.975314_pt1 | contig 13333 bp, 17 predicted proteins | sample MGYA00242648_ERZ504797 | MGnify/ENA primary metagenome ERZ504797 (study PRJEB26092, sample SAMD00036412) | human gut metagenome | host: Homo sapiens | study: EMG produced TPA metagenomics assembly of... | reverse complement strand
CAAGTACATCCGCAAGGAGCGCTATTCCGGTGCTATGAGCAGGTCTTTCTATGTAGGCGATGAGCTGAAACAGGAAGATATCAAGGCAAAGTATCAGGACGGTATTCTTAAACTTTCAGTTCCGAAGGAGGAACCAAAGAAAGTTGAGACCACAAAACATATTGCTATTGAAGGATAAACTTAATTTAAATCATCTTATGAGAAGCCGCACAGGTCTATGGCCTGGGCGGCTCTTTTTCTTGCTGTAAGCAAAATCCATATTTATTACAGAAATTATCTGATTAATGGTAATTTTGACCTATTGCGCCATTTACTAAAGTAATCTAAAATTATATAAAATAATTGCTTTTATTTAACGATTAAGCTAAAGCCCCGGACTGTTTGATATAGTTTACGATAAGGCTTCGTCAGCGTGGAATGATGTTGAAAATAATGGAGATTATTATGTTATAAAGGACAAAAGTGAATGAAGAGGGAGGTTTATACAATATGGCAGAACCTATGGAACAGCCGAATTACGTGTTGCAGTTTAAAGAAGGCAGTTATGTGCCAAAGCATGAATCTAGAACACCATTATACAAGGTTGAGATACATGGAGTGACGGAGGCTACATTTTATAAATATAATAAGGATGGTACATTAAATTCTGTACCGCAGCAGAATATTACATGTGATGCATATTCTGCATTTTATACAAGTGTTTTAATCCGGAAATTGATTTTGCAAAGGTATTTGAGACACATACACCATTAAAAATAGAATATCAGGATGCGTAAGAAATAATATAAGGATAAGTAGGAAAAACTTTTCTAGAGGAGGAATTATGATGGTGGAAACAAAAGAAATTTCGGAATTGACGCGGTCGAATCGCATTGCGATGCTGTCACATATCAGTACGGTAACGGTTATGGTGTTTTTTATGATATGGGAAAGCGTAAGAGGACAACTGTCTCCGGTATATATGACAATCGCTACGGTCGTTGGTGTCATACCTTTGATTGGCGAGGTGATTTGTTGGAAAAGTAATACGGAACATGCGATGATCAAACATCTGGTTTCCTATGGATTTTCATTGTTTTACACAATATGTCTTTTTACATCACCGACAAATCTGATTTATGTATTTGTAATTCCGATGATTTTTGTTGTCACCACTTACAGTGACACACGTTATCTTCTTTTGATTAATACAGGTGCCATATTAGAGAGTATCATTGTTGCTGTGATCGGTGCGACAAAAGGCGGTTTTGGGTATCATGGAATTGAAGCAGCAGTTGTACAGATTGTTGTTATGATCATGGTTGGAGCGTATTCTGTTTTGACTACAAAAGTGATTCGCGAAAACACAAGAAAGAGATTTACAGAAGTGGCGCAGGCAAAAGCAGAGGCTGAAAATCTTCTGGAAAGAAATGAGGAACTTGATCAGCAGCTTTCCGGCAATATTGCAGATATCAATGTACGTTTCGAAAAGCTGACAGCGGCATCTAAGACAACGACTGAGGCAATGCAGGAAGTATCTGCAGGTGCTACTGATACCGCAGAACATGTGCAGAATCAGTTGGAACAGACACATGCAATTCAGGATAAGGTGGATGAAGTTGCAACCGCTGTGGAAGAAATCGGAAACAGCATGACACTTACTCTGAAAGCGTTAGCGGAAGGCAAACAGGATATCGAGCACCTGGCATCGGAAGTTGAAGCTTCTGTTGATAATGGAACCGAGGTTACAGAAAACTGGAAAATCTGAACCAGTATATGGATGAAATGAATTCCATTGTAGAACTGATTGGAGGAATTACGAACCAAACAAGTCTTCTTGCATTGAATGCGAGCATTGAAGCAGCCCGTGCCGGAGAGGCAGGAAGAGGATTTTCTGTCGTTGCAACAGAAATTTCCGGTATGGCAAACGAGAACCAAAGAAGCAACCGTACATATTACAGAGTTGATCAGCAACGTGTCCAATGCAATCATGGAGGTGGTCGGTGTTGTCTCCAATATGGTAGATGGAATTAATGAAGAGAAGACCGGTGCATCAAATGCAGAGAAAGCTTTGAGAGTATCGAGGACAATACGCGGGCAATTCAGAAAAATGCAGATACTCTTTCAAGAAGCATTTCCGAGTTGCAGAATGCAAATAAGGAAATTATAGATTCCATTCAGACAATCTCAGCGATTTCCCAGCAGGTATCGGCGCACGCAGGCGAGACGATGCAGGCAGAGGAAGAAAATTTGAATGTAATGCAGGATGTAAGTGCAATTATGCAGAAGCTGGCAGCACTGGCTGCCCATTCATAAAGGAAAATAAACAAAAATCATTCATGCCATTTATTAGCCTAATCGGATGATCAACCGAACAAAAAGAGAAGAACCCCCAGCAGCTGGCACTACTGGGGGTTCATTTCATAATAGTATCATTATTATATTTTCTCAAAAGGGGATTAACGGACGGCTGATTTAGGCACAGTAGCGTGGCAAAGACGATGAAGTAATGAAAAATAGTGAAAAAATAGTGTAATTTTAGTGGAAAAACAATTCGCAAAACGATATAATATATGGATGAAATGGAGGTGGAACATGTGATTAAAGTTACTCTGACAAATGAAATTTTAAAAAGAATATCGGAAATAGACGAAAAACGCTTTTCACTTAGTTCGATAGAAATGCCACCTGTTACAAAAAACAGGCTAAGAAAAAACTCCAAGAAAAAAAGCTCCTATGCTTCTAATAAGATTGAAGGAAATCCATTGACTGAAAAACAGGCAAATGAAGCTATTGATAGTGATCCGCACAAACATTTTTTAAAGCCGGAACAGGAAGTGCGAAATTACTTTTTGGCCTTAAATGTTTTAGAAGAAAAGCTGAAAAAGAAGGAACGTTTTTCAAAAGAAATGATTTTAGAAGTGCAGGCAATGGTTGAAAAAGGTGCTTCAAAAGAAAAGATAGGCCTAAGAGGTCCTATGCCACCAGGGATGCTATTTGCAGTATATGATTCCGAGACAGGCGCAGCGGAATATATTCCGCCAGAGTACATTGATATTCCGGATTTACTGGAAGAGCTTGTTGAATATGTAAATACTACAGATGACCATCCGCTGATTATCGCTGCTATAGTTCATTATCAATTGGTTACCATTCATCCTTTTGAAGATGGAAATGGCAGAACCGCCAGATTAATGTCAGGATATATCCTTGATTATTATGGATATGGTTTTAATGGAATAGGTTCTTTGGAAGAATATTTTGCCTATGACCCAGATGAGTATTATGCATCACTGCAAATGGGATTACCGGCATTGTATTATTCCGGACGAGAAAATCCTCCTCATCCGGAAATTTGGATCAATTATTTTTTAAGAATGATGGTATTGTATTCTAAAAAAGTATACGAATTATCAAAAGAATCCGAGAACGATGAGTTAGATGGAAGCCTGTCCTATTTAAATGCAAAAGAAAAGGAATTCTTAGCCTTTCTGTTAAAAAAGCGATTATATGAGTTTACACCAATTGAAGTAAGCAAAAATGCTTGGTGTAACTAACAAAACGATTATTAATAGATGTGCAAAGCTGGTAAATAATGGTTTGTTAATTCCAATCATTGTCAAGACACGGATCCGATCCTATCGGTTAAGTGATTTTTCTAAGACAAAAGAGAAAAAGATTTTGAAAAAAATATCATAATAGATGCATGAGATGTACAAAGACAAATGATAAAGAACTCTTTTTCCTTTTTCATAATAGTATCATTATGGTATAATACACCAGTTTACAACTTTATAATTAATAGACTTGCTGACGAATCAGCTGTTTTAAAGCCTTTAGTTTAATGGTTCTTTTTCCTGCCAGGCACAGAAAATCTGCAAGTATTCCGGGAAAACCTTTATCTAAGAAAAAAATACAATATTAACATGAATATCATGAATATAATATTGGAGGCTGTGAATATTCCCAAATACTTCCCTCTCAGATTCCTGTTTTCTTTTGCAATATATTTGAAACTTATAAGGCTTGCCATGGATGCAATCAGAGTGCCGAGACCTCCAATATTGGTTCCGACAATTAAAGCCCGGTAATTATCTGTAAAGCCGGATAAAAGAAGCGCAGCGGGAACATTGCTCATAATCTGACTGGCAAGAACAGCAGTAAGTGTTTCCCTTCCTGCCATGATTCTTTCCAGAAAACTGCTGAATTGCGGAATCCTTCCAAGATTTCCGATAAAAATAAATAATGCGATAAAGGTGGCAAGCAGGGAGTAATCCACCCTGCTTATATTTTCCCTGTTTCTTAGCAGCATATATATAAGAACCAATACAAGAGGAATCTGGTATGGAATGATACGTGCAACAGTGAGCAGGCAGATTGTAAATAAGATCAGGTAAGCGACCAGGTATTCCATGTTCAGTTCTTTTCTGTCAGAGAAGCCCATAAGAGTTTTATCTTTTTCGGAACCGCATACGTGAGGTGCTTTGGCAGTGGCTACCTGTATCCATATCAGAAGAAGGATAAGTGATGTGGCGGAATAGGGAAGCATCAGGATTATTAATTCTGCCGCGGACATTCCTGCTCTGGCATATAGATAAAGGTTCTGCGGATTTCCGATTGGTGTGAGCATGCTTCCGAGATTAGCAGCGATTGTCTGCATGGCTACTATTTTAAGAAGCCAGTAATTGCCCAGTTCCTTTGGCAGTTTATGCACAATGATCAGTGCAAAAGGAACAAAAGTAATCAATGCCACATCATTGGTGATCACCATTGACAGGAAGAAACATAAGAGTACCAACAGCCTGATCACACCCACAGTTCCCGATGTTCCCATCAGCAATTTTTTGGCAAGTATATCAAAAACACCAACAGCCTTCAAACCAGCTACAATTGCCATCAAACAGAAGAGGAGCCCGAGAGTCCTGAAATCGATATAAGTAAAATAAGCCTTATCCGGTCTGACCCAGAACATAGAAAGAAGCGCCAGGATCACTGCAATTGACAAAACGGTTTCTTTCCTGAAAAAAACATATAATTTTTGTAACATAATATTTCCTTTCCGGTCTGATACGACCCCATATAAGTATATCACAGAAACATCCAGAATAAGAAGAGTCAATATTTTGGTCGTCTCGTTTTTCTTTTATGCAGCTGGAAGGAATTTCGATTCCTTCATAGCTATATTGGGGATGTTTGGTTCTGTCAATAATCATTTTCGGATAAGAATCTCGAATCTGAAGCAGAGCATGGGAGTACTTGTTGCTCTTTTATCAAATTTTGTGTATATTATAGTAATTGTAGTGGGATACGTAGCGTGTAGGTGTTTGAGGCACTTTAGCGATCTGCGATGATGAACCCGGGGCTGTACTCTGTACGGTGCAGGAAACTGCGGTTGTAAGACAGTGTAGATTATAGATAGCAGAATAAATTATAGATAGAAAGGAGTTTCAGGATTAAATATGGCAGAAATAAAGAACTCGGAATCAGATATGAGCACTCAGCAGAAAGCTGAGCTGGACAAAGAGAAAAGAAAAGAAGAGAAGAAAGAGGCAAAAAGAGCAAAAAGGCAGCACTACAGGGAACTGAATGAGCCACCAAAACTCACCGTGCTTGAGGAAGTGGGAAATGCAGTCACCCATGGAATAGGAGCAGGACTTGCCATAGCCGGCTTTGTCCTTCTTCTCCTGAAGTCAGACACAGGGCTCAAAGTGATGGCATCGTGTTTTTATGGAATATCACTGATATTGATGTTTCTTATGAGCTGCCTGTATCACTCATACAAATCCGGGCTAGCAGTCAAGCGTATCTGGAGAAGATTTGACTATTCCTCGATATATCTGCTGATAGGCGGAACATTTGCTCCGATGTACCTTGTGTACTGGGAAAATGTGCTTGGAATAGTGTTGTTCTGTGTGCAGTGGGCGCTCATCATAGCGGGGATCACCATAATATGTGTGTTCGGACCAGGCAGGTTCCGACCGATACACTATACGCTGTACTTCGTCATCGGATGGAGCGCCATCATGTTCATTCCAGACTGGTTCAGAAATGACAAGCCGCTTTTGGGATGGATCGTGGGCGGTGGTATTGTCTATACGCTCGGCATGATTCCATTTGTGAAGGACACCAAGGGGATGCACTTTATCTGGCATATCTTTGTGATGCTGGGGGCTGCGCTGCATTGGTTTGGAATGTACCTTTATGTGTATTAATAAAAGATAGATAAAAATGGGCCTATTTTCACAGTCCACTTTTCTGTTGCTAGAAGTTGATTACAGACATAAACAATGGTATCCTTTAGTCAGTTATAAACATGATGAGTAAATATTATAAATGCGAGGAGAAAATGCTATGGATAGAGTAGAGAAAATGCTTGGAAGAATGAAAGCAAGTAAATTATACAGATGTGTGGATTGGGATCCGGAGGGTAAGGCGAAGGATCTGGTAGATAAGTTCAACAGTGCTTCGAGGTCTGAGACTATGACAAGAACCGGAGAATATCTTGGAAAATTATTTGCACACATGGGAAAGGAGTGTTATATAGAGCCACCTTTTTATTGTGACTATGGAACCAATATACACGTGGGAGATTATTTCTATGCAAATACAGGGCTGATAGTTCTGGATCAGTGTGATGTCATCATTGGAGATCATGCATTTCTGGGACCAAGGGTCAATATATACTGTGCATGTCATCCGATAGATGCGATGATCAGAAATACCGGTGTGGAGCTTGGCAAGCCGGTTACAATAGGCGATAATGTATGGATCGGTGGCAATACGGTCATCAATCCGGGTGTGACCATAGGTTCAAATGTTGTCATAGGCTCAGGGTCGGTTGTCACAAAGGATATTCCGGATAGTGTGATAGCGGCAGGAAATCCATGTAAAGTCATAAGAATGATAACAAATAAAGATAAGGAATATTGGCTTAAGCAGCTAGAGGAATTTGAGGCAGACACAGGTGAGCAGGTAAAGCTGGAGCAGGACTGATTCAACATTGCTGCTGTGAGTTGAGATTCCCAATCGTTTTATTGCGCGGGTAAAGATTGACGGAGCGGAAGAGGTAGAATTGGTTCATGTAAAGAATACGGGCCGTTGTCGTGAATTACTGCTGCCAGGGGCGGAAGTGATTTTGGAAGATTGCATAGAAAAGAATCCAAATCGAAAGACACGTTATGATATGATTGTATTAAACCAGAGTATGCCTTTGGAAACAGCCGGATGGATTTCTATATGGAAAAAGGAAAGCAAAAATATCTAATGGAAGTCAAAGGCTGCACCCTTGAGATAGACGGAGTTGGATATTTTCCGGATGCCCCGACGGAAAGAGGAGTTAAGCATTTACGGGAACTTGCAGCTGCGTGCGGACAAGGATATAAATGCTTGATTGCATTTGTGATTCAAATGGAGGAAATCAGTGAAGTCAGGCCGAATACGGCAATGCATCCCGAATTTGGCATTGCACTGGAAGAGGCAAAGGACGCAGGTGTTGAGGTGCTTTCCCTGAAATGTCATGTTGGGATGGATAGGTTGGAAATTATAGGATAAAATGAGCCTTGAGGGCAAGGCTCTAAGGGAGAGAGAAATCTATGATACGAGAAATTGAGAATAGAAGAAGTATAAGAAAATATAAGCCAGATGAGATCGAAAGAAAGTTAATTGAAGAGATCATATACAGTGCTTCCCTTGCACCATCTGCTAAAAACAGGCAGCCTTGGAAATTTATTGTATATCAGGGGAAAGAAAAAGATAAACTGGTTGATGTCATGCGTCATGGTATAAATTCAGAAAAAACGACTCATGAACTTATGCCGGAATGGGCATTTGCCATACCGGATGCTGAGAATACAGTCAGAATCATGCAGGAGGTCCCATGCCTTATAGCAGTGCTTAATACCAATCAGCATACTCCATTTGCAAGCATTGAAAATGAAAAGCGAATTGTTGAAATATGTGATTCGCTGTCCATAGGTGCAGCGATTGAAAATATGATTCTGACAGCAACAGGGTATGGATTAGGTACTTTGTGGATTGCAAATACTTGTTTTGCCTATAATGAGCTGATGGATTTTATCGGAACAGACAGCCAGTTGACAGGAATTGTTGCGGTTGGCTTTGCCGACGAAGCTCCGGACAAAAGACCGAGGAAACCATTCGAAGAAATCGTTGAGTACAGATAGGTAAATCGTTAAGAAAAGAATCGAAGGTGGTGCAAACGAAAAAGCAGTATTGAGACTTTTCATTAACTGCCCTTTCGTTTGCATCAATTTCGATTTTTTCTGGTTGAACAAAGCGCGTCAACTCTATATGGACTTTTAATTCTGACACTCTATTTATAATAGGATAGCATGTACACATAGAAACACATAGAATTTATAATTCAGTCCTGTATTATGACACCAGAAATAAGCCTCCCTAAGGAAGCTAAAAAAATATACAGTTATGATACGTTAACAGAGCATATGTGGTTTTGGTTTTATAAAATGTTGTTCTGTAGGCAGAGGAATAATCTTACCACCACAGGAAGAGCACTTGCATATATCTTTATTATAAAGAAGACGGATAATGGCAGGTGCATCCATATCTTTCAGCTTGGAAATATATTTTTTGCAACCAAGGATGTTTCTGCATAGGGTAATCTTTTTCTTCTTATTTCTGGATGAAAGAAGACCATAGTGCCTGATACGTACAAAACGTTTTGGAGGAACATGCATTAAAAATCGACGGATAAATTCCTCGCCGGATATGGTGATCTCTTTCCAAAGCCCTTGGTTTTTGTAATCTTTAGCAGAAAATGTAACTGTAGATTCTGTCATGTCTTTGATACGGTAGTTGCTGATAGCAATCCGGTGGGTGTATTTTCCAAGGTATCTGATGACAGATTCGGCACCGTCAAATGGTTTCTTGCAATAAGGAATCCATTCCTTTGCATAGCAGGTATTTAACAATTCCTTGAAAGTATAGTGGTTTTTGTAAGGTGCAGCCGATCCATGAAATTCAAGCCTGTCATTTTCCCAGAGCTGCTTAAGTTCAGCCATGTATTTTCCACGAAACGTTTTTGAGATTACCTTAATCGGAAGGAAAAAATCTTTCCCATTGTCTTTCCAATGATTTTTCACATCCAGCCCTCCACCAAGAACAATCGCATGGATATGAGGATGAAAGTTCATGGTACTTCCCCATGTATGGAGGATACAAATATAGCCGATATCAGTCCCAAGATATTTACAATCAGCAGCAAGTTCACTGAGAGTATCTGAAGCCGCATGATAAAGAGCAGAGTATAAGAATTTCTGGTTGCTGTAGATAATGGGATTAAGTTCTTCCGGAACTGTAAAAACCACATGGAAATAAGGGGCATCTAAGATATCCTCACGCCGTGCATCTACCCACTTTTCTTTTGGAAACTCCTGACACATAGGACAGCATCTGTCACGGCAGGAGTTATAGTGGACTGATATGCAACCGCAGTCCTCGCATACGCTTACATTCACACCAAAGGCGCCGGTTTTGCAATTCATGATGTGATAAGCGGCCTTTCGCTGAGCGGGAGAAATACTATGTGTGGATTCAAAAGATGAATAAAAACGATGAAAAACATCCTGAATCGTACAATCCTTACTCATGATTCACCACCTTCCGGGTTGTCGAACGGGCTGCGGATACCAAGAAGTGTCTTGTTGCTCACATGAAGGTAAACATCTGTAGAGCGAGGATCAACATGTCCCAGAAGTGACTGGATATATTTTATATCTGTGCCACTTTCGAATAAGTGGCTGGCAAAACTATGACGGCACGCATGAGAGGAAACATGACGGGTAATGCCGGCGAGTTTAGCACTTTTCTTAAAGAACTGGTTAACACCGGTTATATCAAGATATCCACCGGTCCAGGAACTTGGAAAAAAGGATATCTTTAGGGCGACCACATTTGTACCAATACTCAGTGAGAAGGTCTAAATTTTTTTGTAGACAGAATCGTATACCTGTCAATTCTGCCTTTGGTTTCACGAACATGAATTGTCATGTTGGTACGGGAAATGTCATCATAATGGAGATGAACGACCTCCGATACACGTAATCCGGAAGAATACATAGTTGCAATAATCGCTTTATGTTTCAGATTCGGAGTGGCATCAATGATTGCATTTATTTCATCGCGGGACAGAACAGCAGGAAGATTGCGCTCTCTTTTCATAGCTGGAACAGTGTCATCATCCCAGACAGTCTTCAGCACCTTTTTATATAAGAACTTTATTGCAGACCGATAGTGATTGTGAGTTTCAGGAGACCTTCCTTCCAGACGTTTGGCAGTAAGAAAACTTTCCGCATCTTCAAGCGTAAGATCAGAAACATTTTTTCCAATCCAACGAAGGAAGTAACTGACATCAGAGCAATACAGTTGAATAGTTCTTTCACGCAGGTTACGTTTTTCCGCTTCATTGCGGATAGATTCAAAAATATCTTTATACATAATAAAACCTCCAGAATAACTAGTGTTAATAATTACATCTACCTATTCGGAGGTGCATTAGCGTCATAATTCCGATTGCGGAAGAGACTGGAAAATGTTATTCTTATCATAGGCAGTGGAGCTTTCTTAGTTCAGTTGTTTCGTGTGGTAACTTAACAATAACGGATTATGAAAAGTAATTCCACTGCTTTTTAATAAAAATAAAACTGCGCCACAGCCTTGGCAGGCCATCGCGCAGCGATTTTGTTCAATCGTAATTTATTAAGGAGGATATGGATGAAACTGTTTTTATGTTCGCACTTTTCAAGTGTAGGAAGTTTGATAAAAGAAGAAATTGATAACAAGAAAGTCGCATTTATTCCCACAGCTTCGCTGCGTGAAGGCTATACCGGTTATGTCGGCTCGGCTCGAAAGCTATTCAATAAACTGGGAGCAACCGTAACGGAAATTGATATTTCAACGGAGGCTTATTTAACGATACAGTCCGTTTTTGAAGATGCGGATGTGATCTATTTTACTGGTGGAAATTCTTTCTTCCTTATGGATCAGCTCCGTAAAACGGGAACGGATAAGCTATTGAAGAAGGAATTGGAAAAGGGAAAACTGATGATCGGTGAATCGGCGGGTGCGATTATATGCGCTCCAACTATCCAATATATTGAACAAATGGATGAAAAGCCGGAGAACTACTCACAAGAAGATGATGCAGGGCTTGATTTGATTGATTTCTATGTTCTTCCGCATTATCTTACAGCACCATTTAACAAAGTTACTGAGAAAATAATGACTGAATTTTCGGATTTGAATCTATGCCCAATTAACAACCGTCAGGGAATTGTAATCGATGGTGAAGGTTCAAAGGTTATTTGCAAAGACTAATTTGAAAATTCTTATTTACAGAACGGATGCGCAGGGCAAGATTATCCCGTGCGCGATTCATAAGGAGGGTGTTTTTTTGAAAAATGAAATTGTTTTATTTACAGATGGCGATATAAATATTGAAGTTGAGCTAAGTCCAGAATTAGAAACAGTTTGGCTAACACAGAAACAAATGGGAGAATTGTTTGAAGTAAAACAGGCAACGTTAAGTGAACATATCAATAATATTATATCGTCAGGCGAGTTGGATGAGACTTCTATCGGTTTTTCCGATAAAAGTTCCGGAGGACGAAAACCTAAGATATATAATCTTGATATGATATTATCTGTGGGATATCGTGTTAATTCAAAACGAGGCATCGCATTTCGTAGATGGGCTAATTCTGTTTTAAAGAAATATGTGATTCAAGGTTATGCTATTAATGAAAAACGCTTGCAAGCACTTGAAAGAACTGTTGATATTCAAACAAAGATGCTTGCAAGCACATTGGAGGTTGAAGAATCGGACATTTTAAAGGCTGTTACCTCGTATACAGATGCATTAATGCTTTTAGACCAATATGATCATCAATCTCTTAAAAAACCAGTGGGAAACAGGCCTATATATAAAATAACATATGAGGAATGTAAAAAAATGGTTTCACACATGGAGGATTCATTTAAATCGGATGTATTCGGTGTGGAGAAAGAAAATGGTAAAGTTGAGGGTATTTTGGCAGCAGTTTATCAGAGTGTGTTTGGTGGAGATGTATATCTGTCATTAGAGGAAAAAGCTGCTAATTTATTATATTTTATGATTAAGGATCATCCATATGCAGATGGATGTAAGCGAATTGCAGCATCGTATTTTTGGAATTCCTTGCTCGGAATAATGCTTTATATAGAGATGATAATAAGATAATCAGTGATGGAGCATTGGTTGCGATTACGCTTATGATTGCAGAGTCAAGACCAGAAGAAAAAGATATAATGGTGAATCTTGTAATGAATTTTTTGACAATGTAGTTAGTTCGTGAAATTTATTATTTAATGAAATTGATAAATCGAGATTTAAGCAAGAGATGATTTGCAATAATGGAGGTTACTTATGAGTCTATTTGATGTATTGAGTAAGGGTTTTTGTTCAAAAAAAAGGGAATCAAATGAAATATTATCACAAGAAGAGTATAAAGATAAGTTTTTACATGGTGATGAATATATTAAAAGAGAACTTTATGACGAATACATATCTCGAAGGTTGTCAGAAGAATTCGGGTTGAAATATAATGAAAAGATAAAAAATGGCACTCTGAATGGAGTGCTAATCGGCGTTTTGTGGTCGAATTATGTTATCCAAGAGGAAATCACATATACTTGCGCTGGGGATATAATTATGATTTTATCCCTGATATCAATAGTAAAAATAAGTTGACATGGCATCGGACAGAAAGTTCTGTAAAAATACACATTGCTGATGCTTGGTATAATCACATAGAGGATGAAAGAGAACAAGACTGTGGATATACAAAGGAAGAATTTTATAATCCAATGAAATGTACAAGTTTTCAATATCAAATACCTACCTACACGTCCGATATAGAATTTGCATTGGAATATATAAAAAATGTGATAGATAAAAATATTCCACTGATAAGAGAGTGGATAAATAATGTACAAACAGTTGATGATGCCATTACTGTTCTTAATCAGAGGATAGTAACTTTACCACATATATATGTTCCGTATATGTGTCATATCAGAGCGTTTTTATATGCAAAGAATAACGATATAGATAATGCAATCGAATCTATTAAACAAGGTTATGAAAATAGCGAGATACCACAAGTTATAATTGATAAATTGGTTCAGATTGCTAATGGGTAAGAAAGAGACAAATTCTTTAGGTTACAATCGATGATGGGGTAAACGAAAAAGCAGTTTTGACATTGCAGAGAACTGCCCCTTCGTTTACACCATTTTCGATTTGACCTAATTGAACAAAGTGAGCGTCCGGGTAGCC
>ENA-OQKK01000324-OQKK01000324.1-human-gut-metagenome-genome-assembly--contig:-NODE-324-length-13386-cov-2.804586_pt1 | contig 13386 bp, 13 predicted proteins | sample MGYA00242648_ERZ504797 | MGnify/ENA primary metagenome ERZ504797 (study PRJEB26092, sample SAMD00036412) | human gut metagenome | host: Homo sapiens | study: EMG produced TPA metagenomics assembly of... | reverse complement strand
TCACAGACAACAGCCACACCGCAGACGGCAGGCAGATAGGTCGTTTCTTCCAGGGCGGAGCCATCCTCCAGCAGAACATGGGTCTCCTGGTTCTGCATCTGGCCGGACTGCGTATCCACAGCATAGATCGTTTCTTCCCCACTTTCCAGTGTCACCATCACAACGGTTTTTCCTGCCCCATCGAGCTGTTCGATCAGCTCTTTCAGCTGCGTTTCCAATTGCTCCCGGTAGACAGTTTCTGAAACAGCAGCAGAACTGCCCGCACTTGCTGCGGGTTTTGCGGGGGTCGAGAATAATTCTGAGAATAAGATCAGCAGCATTGCCGCCACACCCAGAATGATCGCGAGTTGGGTGCGGTTTTGCTTCTGGAGCAAACCGGCAAAGAGGCTCTGTTCCCTGCTCTTCATCCGGAAAGGTCCCCCTCCTTTGCTTCCTGTCCGCTGCTGCTGCGGGCATCCAGTTCAGCCCGAATGGCATCTTCCAGCGTGCCCATGGATGTGGGCGAAAGATCCGGCACAGAAAAGGACTGAACTTCTGTCCGGAGCTGAGGGATGACCTGTAAAAGCACCACTAAAATATATAGTCCAGCCACGGCTTTTTATGCACCGCCGGGCCCAGCTGTTTCCTGTGAGCCGGGCCAGCAGCTCTGCGCAGATACAGGCAGTGCAAAAGACCACAGCTGCGCTTTTCAATGTCTGCATCAAACGCCTCCCAGCATAAAAAGAAGTGCGGTTCCTGTTACTGCCAGCCCGAAAAAGAGTGCGATACAGGCCATCATACACCGAACAGCGGAAGCAAAAACAGGTAAGCAGTGCCTGTCCACGGTTGTTTCCGGTCAGGCTGCACAGCGTCCTGCAGAGAACGATACATCCCAGATGTGCAAGCATCCCGAGATACAGTGGCAGAAACTCAGCCAATAAAATCAGGATAGCGGCCATTCCAAGGCCGCTTTTGAGCAATTGGATGCCTGCCAGAACAGCCTCGGAAGCATCGCTCAAACTCTGCCCCACAATGGGAATGGTGCCGGTGAGAAACTGTCCTGTGCGAAGCGCCGTCCGGTCGAGCTGTGCGGCAGAGATGCGCTGGAATCCCAGCAGTGCAGCCAGCAGCTTTCCAGTAAGGGAAAGTCCCTTTTGCAGCAGTGTCCCTGCCGCTTTGCACAGGTTCCCCAGGCAGCTCTGTTCCGTGATGCAGCAAGCCATGCTCAATGCAAGGAAGCATTCCAGAATGGGCGGTACAAAGGCCGTCAGGGCCTGTGCCAGCAGACAAAGCAATGTCAGAAAAAAGCCGCTTGCGGCGGCCCCGGCACTTGTCTCACCGCCCATGATCAGAACACCGGCATAGACAGGAAGAAAACCGGAGAGAAAGCGGTTCCAGCTTTCGATCTGCGCACACAGCTGCCGGGCAATTTCAAGCAATGGCTCCCACAGAAGGATCCCGCACCCACCGGCGCAGACAAGATCACACCAGCTGTGATCACCTTCCTCCCACAGAAACAGACTGACTATGGCAGACAGGAGCAGAAACAACAGCAGTGCGGCATAACCGCGGATGCTTTCCCGCAGTGTCTGGAACAGCGACGAAGTGCAAAAACTTTGCAGAACGCTCCACGGGTCTTCTGCTACCTGCAAAGCATCCACAGGACTTTGGTCGAGATAAGGCTGCCAGAGCTCTGCTCCCGGCAGCTGTGTGTGCAAACCGGCACTCTCTGCCGCAAAAGCTGTCGGGGCGCACAGGCAGAGGCTTGTTCCCACCAGCAGAAAAGCCCACCACTTCCAGTTCTTCATCTTGCAATGCTCCCAATCGTCTGCAGGATCTCTTCCAGCAAGGGCCACGCCGCCGCCAGTACAAGACACCGACCTGCCAGCCCAACACACCACCCTAAAGATTCTGCCCCGGCTTCCTCACACAGGGTGCGGGTATAATCTGTCAGCAGAACAATAGCCGCACTCCGTACAAGGCAGGAGAAAGCCCCGCTGTCAGCTTGTCCAGCCAGGCGTGCTATGCCGGAAAGTACTGTCCGGATGCTTGTCCCTGCCCGCACCAGCAGCACCAGCGCTGCCCCAAGGGAGAGCAGGAGTGCATAGACGGGGGCCTGCTTTTCCAGAACTGCATAGAGCAGTGCCGCGAGCAGCGCAATGCCGAACACAGCCACGGCTGCACTCATAGTGCAAACAGCGACTTGATGGTAACGAACAGCACACTGATCTGTTTGACCAGGATGGACAGCACGACCACCAGACCTGCCAATGTCGTCATCATTGCCTGATCCTCCGCCCGGAGCGGATCAGCAGTTGGTTCAGCACGGCAACAATGATGCCAATGGCCGCAATTTTGAAGATAAGGTCAATCTCCATCCGCATCCTCTCCTTTTGGGCTGATTCATCCCAGCAGAATGGCAGCTGCAAGCCCGGCGGCCAGGCCCAGCTTGTGCGAAAGCATCGACTGCGTCCGGGCCGCAGCTTCACCTTCCTGCAAGGCTGCCTGAAACTGTGCCTGATACAATTCAAGCCGTCTGCACTCCTGCTCTGCTTCCAACCGCCCCAGGCCTGAAAAACATTCTGAGAAGCGGGTGCGTTCTTCTAAGGTCAGGGAGGGAAAGGGCTCCAGCGTTTGTAACGAAACCGTTTCTGGTGGAAGCTGCTCATCCTGTATCAGCTTCCGGCAGAGAAGATTCAGGTCACTGCGGCGGAAGCTGATCTGCTGATGCAGCATTTCCAGCAGTTTCAGCGTTTTGCGCAGGGCTTCCAGATGCGCCTGCGCCTGCTGATGAAAGCTGTCGCCTGCGCACCAGCCGCAGACGACAAAACAGCAGACACTCAACCAGCGCAGAGGGCTCATAGAAACCGCACCTCCCCGATGCAGCCGGGTGCTTGTCTGCCGGTCAGCCAGACGAGCACCCGCACCGCGCCGCGCTCCATCAGATATTTCACCTGTGGGCGCATGGTCGCCTCTTCAGGTGTGGCAGCATGAAGGGTGGCGATAAAATCCACCCCGCTGAACAGGCCCTGCTCCAGCGCTGTGACCTCATCCAGACCTCCCAGCTCATCCAGCAGGATCACCTGTGGCGAAAGGCTGCGCAATGCCATCTGCACTGCTTGTCCCTTGGGGAGCCCGGCAAGAACATCCAGCGCCTCGCCGGGCGCATTCCCGGCAAAGAGCTCCCGCCGTTCATCAATGACCGAAAGGATCTTCTGCTGCCGGACGAGCTCCCGGGCAATACTGCGCAGCAATGTGGTCTTGCCGCTGCCCGGCTCTCCAACAAGAAGCATCCCGATGAAATGCCCCCGCAATGCTGCGGTCAGTTCCTGTGGAAGCGGAACGGTCTTTTCCCGGGCAATGCGCAGGTTGACAGAGGTGAGCTCCTGCAGAACCGTGCCCTGTTCCGGGTTTTGCAAAAAACGCCCGCCAAGCCCTGCCCGACATCCATTTTCCAGTGTGACATAGCCCTGTGCGATCTCTGTCTGATGGGTATGGACTGAACCGCCGCAGAGGGTGAACAGGATCTCTTCCATCTGCAACGGGGTCAGCTGCATCGTTTGCAGTGCGTTCAGTTCAGGTGCCAGCTGTGTCGGTGTGCAGCTGCACCCCTGCACCGTAAACTGTGGAGCACAGCCCAGCCGGAGCCGCAGCTCATGTACAGTCTCTGCGTCTTCTGATGGGAGCTGCCCCAGCGGCCTTGCCAGCCATTGGGGCAGTGTCTGCACCACCTGATAATACTCGTCCATCTTCTGTTCTCCTTCCGTGTCCTTTGCCATCAATGTATGCACCAGCCCGGAGGTTAGAACCCACAGGGCACAGAAAAGCCCGCACAGCATCCAAACTGTACGGGCTTTTTAGAACAGGTTTTCTGATTATTGCTGGGACTTATCCTCTGCGATCATAGCAAGGAACTCTGCTTCGGTCAGCACAGGCACACCAAGTGCCTGTGCTTTGGTCAACTTGGAACCTGCGGCGGCACCAGCCACCACATACGCTGTTTTTTTTGGAAACAGAACCGCTGGCTTTGCCGCCATTCTTTACGATGAGCGCCTCAGCTTCACTGCGGGAGAGTGTTTCCAGTGTTCCGGTCACGACCAGCGTTTTCCCGGTGAGCTTATCGCCCTTGGGCTCCCCCTTCCATTGCATGTTCACACCGGCATCAGCCAGACGGTGCACCAGATCGGTAGTTCCATCCTTGGCAAAAATTCAGTCACGCTCTGGGCCATCACACCGCCAAAACCATCGATCTCGCCGATCTGCTCCTCGGTTGCTTCCCGGATGGCCTGCAGAGAGCCAAAATGCTCTGCCAGCAATGCGGCGGCTTTATCGCCGATGTTGCGGATTCCAAACGCAAACACCAGCTTATCCAGATTGTTCTGCTTGGAAGCTTCGATCGCCTGCAGAAGATTGTTTGCGCTCTTTTCCTTGAACTTTTCCAGTGTGAGCAGCTGCTCTATTGTCAAATCATAGAGATCTGCCGCAGAGTGTACCAGCCCTTTATCCACCAGCTGCGTGGCGACCATGGTGCCCAGACCGTCGATGTCCATGGCATCCCGGGATGCAAAGTGGATGATATTGCGGAGTGCCTGTGCAGGGCATTCCGGGTTGACACAGCGCAATGCGGCTTCATCTTCCAGGTGCACTGCCGGGGCACCGCAGGAGGGGCAGAATTCCGGCATTTGGTAAGGCTGAGCATCCGGTTCATGGCGGGTCACACCGATGACCTCCGGAATGATATCACCCGCCTTGCGCACCTGAATGGTATCTCCGATACAAAGACCCAGTTGACGGATAAAATCTTCATTGTGAAGGGTGGCACGGGAAACCGTGGTACCTGCCAGAAACACCGGGTCAAAACAGGCGGTGGGAGTCAGAACGCCGGTGCGTCCCACGCCGACTTCAATACTGCGCAATGTAGTCTCCTTGACCTCGGGCGGATACTTGAACGCAATGGCCCAGCGCGGGAATTTGTTGGTGGAGCCCAGCAGTTCCCGCTGTGCAAAGTTGTTCACCTTGATCACAGCACCGTCCATATCAAAATCCAGTGCTGCACGGTTCTGGCCGATCTGCTCGATCTCTGCAATGGCATCCTCGATATCGTGCACGATATGATAACGCGGAGAGACTGGCAGGCCCAGACTCTTGAGGTAGTCTAGGCTTTCGGCATGGCTGGTCAGTTTCTTGCCCCGCACCTGCTGGACGTTGAATACGAAGATGGACAACCCCCGGCTACCGGTGATCTTGGAATCCTTCTGACGCAGAGACCCTGCGGCGGCATTGCGCGGATTTTTGAATGGTGCCGCCCCCTGTAATTCCTGCTCTGCACAAAGGTGCTGGAAGGCATCGTGCGGCATGTAAACCTCGCCGCGCACTTCCAGATATTCCGGGGCATTTTTCAGGGTCTTTGGAATGCACTTGATGGCCTTGACATTGGCTGTCACATCTTCACCCACCACGCCGTCGCCGCGGGTGGAAGCACGCACTAGCACACCGTTCTCATATTCCAGGCTGCAGGAAAGGCCATCGATCTTGATCTCGACGACATATTCCGGCTCGATCCCGGCTTCCCGCACCCGGCGGTCAAAATCACGCAGTTCGTCGTAGGAAAACGCATCCAGCAGGCTTTCCATCTTTACAGCATGCGTCACCTTGGCAAAGCGCCCGCTGGGTGTGCCGCCCACTTTCTGGGTCGGAGAATTCGCAGTGACCAGCTGCGGGAATTCTGCCTCCAGTGCTTTCAGCTCCCGGGTCAAAGCATCATATTCAAAGTCCTCCAGCTCCGGGGCATCCTGATCATAGTATAAACGGTTGTTCCTTTCAATGATCACGCGCAGCTCTTCCGCGCGTTTGCATGCCTGTTCCAGTTCCACGTTCGTTTACTCTCCTTTTCCCAATACCAATACGGTAATTATACCATATTTCAAAAACAAATACAGCCAAAAGTGCTTCCGGTGACCTGGGAGTAGACGTGCCGAATCCTGACAAGACAGTCGCTTTATTTTGCCCAGGTGGGTTCCTCCGTGCCATCATAATCGAACAGGCCGTCATTTTTCTCTTCCATGGCCTTGATTATGTGGTAGGTGTATTCGTTATACGGCGTGGGAATCCCAAGCTCCTTTCCCATCCGCATCAACGCTCCCGAGAACATATCGATCTCTGTATGCCGTCCGGCATCCAGATCCTGCAGAGTGGAATAACGGGCCGTGGCAGGAACAGCGCATCCGTGGCTGACGGCATCTGCAATGCGCAGATCAATGCCCCGTGCAATTGCAATGGCTTCCAGTTCCCGGCGCAGGCCATCGCTGATGGCTTTCATGTGGACGCTGTCCCGGTAACAGCCCACACCGGCCCCCAGAATCGCCTGCGGCAGATTATTGCAGACGTTCAGCCGGAACTTGCTCCACATCTCTTCCTGAATGTGCTCCGTGACCCGGAAGTTGACCCCGGAATCCGTGAACAGTTCCCGCACTGCCTGGACGCGTTCACTTTCAAACGGTGCAAATCGCTCACCATAGATCACGCCCAGTGTTGCATCCGGGTCAAAATGGTAACCGTCTGCTTTCTTATGTGATGCAACTTTGATGAAGGAATACAGCAGATGCTCTGCACCTACCTGTGCGGCGATCAGTTCTTCGCTGTCCACACCGTTCATCAGACTCATCACAACGGTATTGCTGCCGACAGCGGTCTTGATGCTTTCCAGAGCTCCGGGCAGTGAGCCATATTTCAGTGCAACGACCAACAGGTCTACGCCCTGCGCTTCCTGCGGGGTCCAGACCTCCGGGCGGTAAACTGCTCCATTGATGGCGCAGCCGCTTTCTTTCAGCCGCCGGGCACGGTCGCCTTCTGCGATCACACCCAGACGGATATTATCCTTTTTAGAAAGCCCCCAGATGATGTAAGAGCCCACCGCTCCAGCGCCCAAAATGGCAACAGATTGTATTTTCATGTTATGTTCCCTCTCTTTGATTTGTCCGAATCTATTGTAGCACGAATTCGATTTACTGGAAAGCGAAATGAAAATGCGAAGCTATTTTTGCACATAGCTTTTACAGCAATTAGATTGCAGCGGATGCTGATGTGCCGCGAGGCAGCGGATATGCTGGGCGCAACCTTCAAATTGACCGCAAACGGTGCCAAAGTGCTTTAAAGCAGAACAAAAAGCCCCCGGAGAACGTTTCACGGCTCTCCGGGGGCTGATTTTACGCATTATAAAACGCAGATACGTCTGTTATTCTTAAATAGAAATGGTGTTTGCAACATCAATGAGCACGGGGTCCAGCGTCTTGGTCATTTCAAGCGCCTCATCTACGGGGTAATCCACGAGGTGCTCACCCTTCATACCAACGATACGGTTGTACTTACCCTGCTCCAGCAGGCAGACAGCGTGATAGCCCATTGCGGAAGCATTCACGCGGTCACGCAGAGTGGGAGAGCCACCGCGCTGGACATGGCCCAGAATGGTGGCGCGGGTATCGATGCCGGTACGGGCCTGGATCTCGTTGGCGATCTCCTGAGAGTGACCAATGCCCTCGGCAACGATGACAATGAAGTGGCGCTTACCGGTGCGCTGCGTCTCGGTGATCTTATCCAGAATGTCGTGCTGCATATCGAATTCCTTTTCGGGCAGCAGCACAGCCATGGCACCGGAGGCAATGGCAACGTTCAGAGCGATGTAACCCGCATTGCGGCCCATGACCTCGACCACGCTGCAGCGGTCATGGCTCTGGGTGGTATCGCGCAGCTTATCGATCATTTCCAGGGCAGTGTTCATTGCGGTATCGTAGCCGATGGTGTAATCGGTGCAGGCGATATCGTTATCGATGGTGCCGGGCAGGCCGATCATCGGAATGCCGCGGTGTGCCAGCTCACGGGCACCACGGTAGGAGCCGTCGCCGCCGATGACCACCAGTGCGTCAATGCCCAACTCACGGCACTTTGCCGCGCCCTTGTCCTGACCTTCCTTGGTCTTGAACTCCAGGCAACGGGCCGTGTACAGAATGGTGCCACCGGCAGAGATGATATTGGAAACGCTGCGCAGGTTCATTTCAAAGCACTCGCCGTCCAGCAGGCCATTGTAGCCTCGCTGAATGCCGATCATACGGAAGCCCTTGTGCAGGCCTGCACGGACAACGGCGCGAACAGCAGCATTCATACCCGGAGCGTCGCCGCCGCTGGTCAGCACACCAATCGTTTTGATTTGCTTTTCCATGGAAAGATTCCCTCCAATTGTTTCGTCATTTACCTATGGAGCACTTACCCTCTCTCTTTGGGCACCGGCTCCATCGCCTTGCTCAGATCAAAACTTGCCTTTAGACATTATAACACAGTTCCCGCTTGAATCCAATACCTTTTTGGCACTTCGTTAAAAGTTTATTAAAATTCACAACCGTGCGTCTTGGTGTCGTTTTTGGCACACCTGCACCAAGTTTGAATCGTTCCTGCGCATGTCATTTTGTTGCAACATTCTTTTCGCCCACGATGCGCTGCAGTTCCTCAAAGAAAAGCGGATGACCTGACGTATACAGCCTGCGTGGAGCCGCCAGCTTCTGTTTTGTGTCCTCCAGATAGAAGATCACCGGCATATCACCGTCAAAAATCTCCAGCAAATTGACCACCTTGGCGTACTCCGGGCTGGTGCGGGAGGGCAGCCGGACGTAGAGCCGCCGGGCAGCATCCCGCATCTGATTGGGGCGGTTGGCCTGCGGCCTGACGGGGTTATAGCCCTCAATGGGCGAAATACTCTCGGCGACCAGACGGGCAGGTTCATCCTCCCGGATAGACAGGCGGCCCTCAATGACCACGACCGCGTTATCGTGCAGCACGTCCCGGAATGTTTCCAGTGTACGCGGGAACACGATGACCTCCATGGTGCCGGTCAGATCCTCTACGCTGGTATAGGCCATCATGCTGTTGGTCTTTGTCGTCACCATTTTGCTTTTGACAATGGTGCAGACGATGCGGACATGGCTATTGTCCGGCACATTGGCATCCTCACCGGTCAGAGCTTTGATGGTGTGGGTGGCAAACTGAGCCGACTGCTCCCGGTAGGCATCCAGCGGATGACCGGAAAGGTACAGGCCGCTGACCTCTTTCTCCTGTTGGAGCAGCTCGGCGTGGGTATACTCAGGGCAGGGCTTGATCTCATAGCTGTCGGCGGCAGACGTATTGTCCGTGCCGCTCATCATCGAGAAGAGGTCGATCTGACCATCCAGATTCTTCCGGCTGTCACTCTCGATGCTCTTGAGCACACCCTCAGTTGCTTCGACCAGACTGCGGCGGTTGGAGCCGAGATTATCAAAGGCACCGGCCTTGATGAGGCTTTCCACAGTGCGGCGGTTCAGCTCGGTACCATGCATCCGTTTGCAGAAATCATACAGGCTGGTATAAGGCTTTTCCTGCCGCTCCTCTACGGAGCGCTCGATCAGCCGGGTGCCGACATTTTTCACAGCATTCAGGCCAAAACGGATCCGGCCGCTGTCCTCTGCAGTAAAACCGCTGCCCGAGATATTGATATCCGGCGGCAGGACCTTGATCCCCAGCCGGGCGCATTCGCCGGAATACTCGATGACCTTGCCGGTGTTGTCCAGAACACTGGTCAGCAGAGCAGCCATAAACTCGCTGGGGTAATGGCACTTGAGGTAGGCTGTCTGGAACGCCACATAAGCATAACAGGCGGCATGACTCTTGTTGAAGGCGTAGGATGCAAAGCTGGACATCTCATCGTAAATTTCGTTTGCAACCTTTTCCGAGATGCCGTTTGCCACACAGCCCGGGCACTCGTTGCCGGGGTCTGTGCAGCCGTGGACAAAATGTTCCCGCTCTGCCTCCATCACAGCGTGTTTCTTCTTGCTCATGGCACGGCGGACATTATCTGCCTGCCCGAACGAAAGCCTGCCAGCTCCCGGAAGATCTGCATGACCTGTTCCTGATAGACGATGCAGCCATTGGTCACATCCAGAATATGGGCCAGCTGCGGGGTCTTATAGCTGATTTTGTCCGGTTCATGGCGGTTGCGCAGGTAGGTCGGGATGGAATCCATCGGGCCGGGGCGGTACAGGCTGATCAGAGCAATGACATCTTCCAAATTCTGCGGCTGCAGGCCCACCAGCACCTGCTTCATACCAGAAGATTCAAGCTGGAACACACCTTCGGTCTCACCCCGGGAAAGCATTTTGTAGGTCTCGGGGTCGTCATAATCCAGTTTGGCGATGGAGAAATCCGGTTCTTTTTCTGGATGGCCAGCTCCGCATCCCGGATGACCGTCAGGGTGCGCAGACCGAGGAAGTCCATCTTCAGCAGACCCAGCTCCTCGATCTCCGTCATGTTGAACTGGGTCACGGGCAAGCCATCGTTGGTGGCAAGGGGCAGATAATAATCCGTTGGTTCCGGGGTAATCACAACACCGGCTGCATGGGTAGAAGCGTGGCGGGGCATTCCCTCCACCTTCATGGCAGTGTCGAGCAGTTCCGTCACCTTCGGGTCCGTTTCATACATCCGCCTGAGCTCTGGCGAGACCTCCAACGCATGTTTGATGGTCATTTTGAGCTCTGCAGGGACCTGCTTTGCCACTACATCCACTTCCTGATACGGCATTCCCATCACACGGCCCACATCGCGGATCGCATTGCGGGCAGCCATGGTGCCAAAGGTAACGATCTGAGCTACATGATCAGCGCCATACTTGCGGTTGACGTAGTCGATCACCTCCTGGCGGCGCTCGTAGCAGAAGTCCACGTCGAAATCGGGCATACTGACACGTTCCGGGTTCAGGAAGCGCTCAAAGATCAGGTTATAGCGGATGGGGTCAATGTCAGTGATGCCCACGCTGTATGCTGCGATACTGCCCGCACCGGAGCCACGGCCCGGGCCCACCGGGATCCCCTGGCTCTTGGCATAGTTGACGTAATCCCAGACGATGAGGTAATAGTTGGTATAGCCCATCGTTCTGATGACACTGATCTCGTAGTTCAGGCGGTCTCTGTTGGCCTGCGGCACATCGGAACCGTAGCGGCGCTCCAGACCCTCCCAGCAGAGCTTTTCAAAGAACGCCTGGTTGTCCATGCCGCCGGGGGCCTTATAATACGGAATTTTGGTGTTGCCAAATTCAAAATCAAAATTGCACTGGTCGGCAATGATCTGTGTGTTGGCACAGGCCTCCGGCACCATGGCAAACAGATCGTACATCTCATCCGTTGTTTTAACGTAGAATTCGTCGGTCTGGAATTCCATACGGTCGGCATCCTGCATGGTTTTTCCGGTCTGGATGCAGAGCAGGATCGCCTGCATCTTGGCATCCTCCTTGCGCAGGTAGTGGGAATCGTTGGTGGCTGCCATGGGGATGCCGGTCTCCCGTGCCAGCTTGATGAGCTGGGGCAGCACAATGTTATCCTCTTCCAGCCCGTGATCCTGCAATTCAATGTAGTAATTGCCCTCACCAAAGAGGTCGCGATACCACAAGGCAGATGCCTTAGCGCGCTCGTAATCGCCGGACAGGATCGCCTGCGGAATCTCACCCGCCAGGCAGGCAGACAGGCAGATGAGGCCTTCGTGGTATTGCTCCAGCAGCTGCTTATCCACACGCGGCTTGGAGTAGAAGCCCTCGATAAAGGCGGCAGAAACCAGCTTGGCAAGGTTTTTATAGCCCGTCTCGTTCTTGCACAGCAGGATCAGATGATTGTTGCCATCGATCTTGTTTACCTTATCAAAGCGGGTGCGGGTGGCCACATAGACCTCACAGCCGATGATGGGCTTGATACCTGCCTTTTTGGCTGCCTTGTAAAACTGCACACAGCCGTACATCACACCGTGATCGGTGCAGGCAATGGCAGTCTGACCGCACTCCTTCACCCGATCCATCAGCTGGTCAATGCGGCAGGCACCGTCCAGCAGACTGTATTCTGTATGGATATGGAGGTGGACGAAGTCTCTTCCCTGCTTATTGCCCTCACTGGGTTCGATCATTTCGTTTCCTCCTTTTCCGCGTTTTCTTCCAATCTTCTGCGCAGATCCTCTGCCAGCGCTTCCAGCTTCTTCATCCGGTGCGAAAGCCCCGATTTGCTCACGGGCGGGTCAAAGCAGGCACACAGAGCTGTCAGGGACAAGTCCGGATTTTCCATTCGCATGGCCGCAGCCTGCTGCAAGACCTCGGGCAGTGTTTCCAGCGCACCCTGCTCCTGCAAAAAACGGATCGCACGGGTGGTCTGGGCATTGGCCCGAGCCGTTTTGCCCAGATTTGCGGTATCACAATTGGTCTGACGGTTGATCTGGTTGCGCAGCTGCTTGACTGCCTTCTGGGCATTCATCCGGGCTGAAGCTTCTGCCGCTCCCATAAACGCAAGGATGCGCTCCACGCTGGCGCTGCTTTTGACGTAAATCAGGTTTACGCCGTTGCGGCGGGTACGGTGGGGCGCAAATTCATGCTCAGCAAGCAGGGCCTCAAAATCCTTTGCAAGGTTGGTGCGTCCGGTCAGGAATTCCAGATTATACTCCTTCTGTGGGTCCGTCACAGTGCCGCCGCACAGGAACGCCGTGCTGATATAGGCACTCACGCAGGTCTGACACCGGATGAGCCCCGGGTCAATCTGCAAGCTTGTCTCGCTGCCCGTGGTACCGAACAGCTCGTGCATCCGGCGCACCTGCTCCAGCTCCCGGATGCCGAACTCATACACCACACCGCTGGGGCGGGGCTTTTCCAGCACCGTACCCTGCACGCCGCAGCGGGCAAACAGCTGTTCGGCCACACGGGCGGTCAGCTCCTGCTCAGTCTGCAGCACAAGGCCCCGTGCATCAAAATATTTGGCAAAGCAGGCGATGCCATAGGCTGCCGCCCGCACACAGCAATCCTTTTGCAGCTGTAAACTGCGCTGTGCGATCTCTTCCCGTGCCTGGGATGCAAAACTCATGTCACTCTCATTTCTGTTCTCACGGGCTCTGCCGGGTCAGCGCGCCGCATCACGGTGCTGAATGCCGGTCTGATAGCCCAGTTGTTTGCAATATTCCGCGATTTTCCGCGCAAAGGTGATCGAGCGGTGCTTGCCGCCCGTGCAGCCCACTGCAATGGTCAGCTGGCTTTTGCCCTCCTCGACATAGAGGGGCAGCGCATACTCCAGAAAACCTTCGTACCGGCGCAGCAGTTCCTTTGCCTCCGGGTGACCCATGACAAAATCCACCACTTCCTCATCCAGCCCCGTTTTATGCTTGAGCTCCGGGATATAGAAAGGGTTAGGCAGGCAGCGGACATCCAGCACCAGGTTCGCATCCTCTGGGATGCCGAACTTGAAGCCGAAGGACATCACGGTGAGCCGCATTGCTGCCTTTGCCCCGCCATCTGGCGCAAACAAATTACAAATGCGTTCCTTATTCTGGGCCGTGGAGAGAAACTCCGTGTTGATGGTGTAGTCT
>ENA-OQKK01000319-OQKK01000319.1-human-gut-metagenome-genome-assembly--contig:-NODE-319-length-13521-cov-3.583993_pt1 | contig 13521 bp, 13 predicted proteins | sample MGYA00242648_ERZ504797 | MGnify/ENA primary metagenome ERZ504797 (study PRJEB26092, sample SAMD00036412) | human gut metagenome | host: Homo sapiens | study: EMG produced TPA metagenomics assembly of... | reverse complement strand
AAGAAGGTCCAGTTCGCAGGCATCCCCACCTTCTCGCCGGAGCACTTTGCCCGCATTGAGCAGAAGGACACCATGAAGCGCAAGCAGTTCGTGAAGGGCATGGAGCAGATCGCGCAGGAGGGTGCCATCCAGATCTTCCGCGAAGTCGGCGGCGGCATGGAGGAGGTCGTGGTCGGCGTGGTCGGTGTGCTGCAGCTGGAAGTGCTGGAGTACCGCCTGAACACCGAGTACAACGTGGAGATCCGGATGCAGCAGCTGCCGTTCGAGCAGCTGCGCTGGGTCAAAAACGATCCGGATACCTATACCCTGCGGGATCTGGACCTGACCAGCGATACCAAGGCTGTGGAGGATATGAAGGGCAACCGTCTGCTGCTGTTCACCTCTGATTGGGCCGTCCGCTGGGCTGAGACCCACAACGACACGCTGGAATTGAGCGAGTTCGGCAATATCTGATTGGAAAAAAGAGAGCTGCTGTGCGGAGCTGACTCGCACCGCAGTTCTCTTTTTTATAAAAAGCAAAAAAACACAAACAAAAGATGCCAGCCTCTGTATGAATGGTTCCCATTGCGGGGAACACTGCTGGCATGGAGGGAAACGTATATGGAAAACCTGAACATTGGCCGCAGCGGCATCGAAGTACCTTTTCTGGGCATGGGCACCTGGGCCATCGGCGGCGGCAGCTGGTGGGGCGACAACGATGATGCCCTTTCGGTCAAAGCCATCCAGACTGCTGTGGAGCAGGGCATCCGGTGGATCGACACCGCGCCCATCTACGGCCTGTACCACAGCGAGACCGTGGTGGGCGAGGCCCTGAAGCACATCGACCGGGACAAGGTGGTGCTCTCCACCAAATGCGGCCTGGAGTGGCGGCATGAAACGCCGGTGCTCCACAAGGTCGTGGACGGCACTGCCGTCTACCGGGATCTCTCGGCTCAGAGCATCATCGAGGACGTGGAGGACAGCCTGCGCCGCCTGGGCACAGACCACCTGGATGTACTGTACACCCACTGGCAGAGCCCGGACCTCGGCCTCTATCCGCTGGAGGAGACCGTGGAGGCCATGATGAAGCTGAAGGAGCAGGGCAAGATCCGCGCCATTGGTGCGTCCAACGTGACGGCGGATCTCATCCGGGGCTACTGCCGGTACGGGCAGCTGGATGTCATTCAGGAAAAGTACAGCCTGCTGACCCGCCGCATCGAAAAGCAGCTCCTGCCCACCTGCAGGGAGCTGGGTGTTTCGGTGCAGGCCTACTCCCCGCTGGAGCAGGGTCTGCTCACCGGCAAGGTCACCATGGAGACCACCTTCCCCGAGGGCAGCACCCGGAACAGCAACCCCTGCTTCCAGCCTGCCCGCCGGAAGCAGGCGCTGGACTTGCTGGCCAAGTGGGACGACCTGACCGGGAAATACGACTGTACCATGGCCCAGCTGGTCATTGCCCTGACGGCCCGGATGATCCCCGGCCTGCATGTGCTGTGCGGTGCCCGCACCCCGGAGCAGGTGCTGGACAATGCCGGTGCACTGAATATCAAACTGGACGGTGCGGATGCCGTCCGCATGAAGTGGGACGTGGATGCCATTTCCTGAGCCGGTGCGTTCAAGAACAAAAGAAGAATAAATCAAAAAGGGACGATGCCGCAAAAGCATCGTCCTTTTTGGTTATTTGTGCTCCTTCAGCTGGCAGAGGAAGTCATCGGCTTCGATGGCCTCCGGGGTGAAGGAATTGTTCTTCCACCAGCTGACCAGCGCGGTGGCAATGGTCAGGCCGGTGGAGACCAGCTGCTCCAGCTCTGCCGATTCAATGGGCAGGACACGGTGGCCGGTGGCGCTGAGCACCTGATTGGTCAGCGCCAGTGCCAGCGCCGCCGTGCGGGCCAGCGTGGCGGGAGAGATCTTGCATTTCTTCATGGGGAACTCCTTTCTTTTATAGGATGGTACGGTCGAGCCCCGCCGGTGGAGCAGGGCGGGATAATCCTTTTTCGGTGCGGCTCAGGTCCACGGGGCCGGAGATGCCGGGTGCCCTGCCCCTGCTGGTGTACTGCCACATCCCATGCCTGCGGGCCGGGCGTTTGCCCCGGTAGTCCGCCAGCCAGAGGTCAAAGGGGGCCAGTGCGTCCATGTGCAGGGCGGTATCTGCAAAATGGGTGTAGGTGTATACCATGGCGTACAGGCCCCAGTGCTCCAGCTGCCGTGCCGCCCCGGCAACAAGGGCGGAGAGCGCGTCCGGTGTCAGGGCACGCAGTACGGGCATCCTCCACGTCGATGGCAGCGGGCAGCTGAAGCTGCTTTCCCCTGAGGGCATCGTGCAGGAGGGCCAGCTCAGCATCCCGCTGTGGGGCGGTAACGGCACAGCTGTAATAGTAGACCCCCACCGGGATGCCCAGCCGGGTGCAGGCAGAGTAGTTTGTTTCAAACATGGGGTCGATGTAGGGCGTGCCGTTCCTGCTGCCCAGTGCGCGCAGCATCACGCCGTGGACCCTGCCGCTGGCTTTTACGGTATCCCAGTCTATGCGGCCCTGCCAGCGGGAGACATCCAGCACCGTGAACATCAGGTGGCCTCCAGCAGGGTCTTGAGGGCGGCGGGAGTGACGGTGTCCACCACCAGACTGCCATCGCTGCGGATGGACAGCACCCGCAGGAGGGCACCAGCCTGCGGGGCCACCGGGGTAGGCAGCGCGCCTACGTCCTGCGCGTCCAGCACCACTGCGCCGCCTTTGCCGTTGACACTGAGCAGGGTGCCGTCCTCAGGCGCAAAGGATTCAGCGCGCAGGGCGGCGCTCTCGGCGCGGGAAGCGGAGGTGGCGGCACGGCTGCCATTCAGTGCGGCCCGCTCGGCAGCGTCGGCAGCGGCCTGCGCCTGCCGGGCGGCACTGGCCTCACTGGCGGCGCTGTTCTGGGCCGCCTGCACCGCAGCATCGGCCTGCCCCGATACCTGGGCGATGAACTGTTCGTACACCGAGGGGCTGGGCTCCTCCTCGGTGCCGTCGGTGGGCAGAATGTCGTAGACATCGTACCGGCCCGGGCGGGTGTAAGCGGTATAGCCGCTGCCGTCGGTGGCGGCCAGCATCCATTGCCCGGCGGGCCAGCCCGTGAAGCTGCGGCCCACGGGCGCGCTGTGGGCTGCATCCAGCACAAGGGGTGCGGCAAGGGTGCCGTCGCTGTGGCGGATGTGCAGGGTGACGCTGCACCCGGCCCATTCCGCAGGCAGCTGGAACACCAGCCGGTCCACGCCCTCAGCGTTCTGTGCGCCCAGGTGCAGCCGGGCGGGCTGGGCTGTGAATTCGGTGCCGCCCAGCGTGCGGGGAGTGATCTTGATCTGCATAAAAACCTTCCTTTCTTCGTTTTGACCCCATTGTACCGGTTTGCGGCAGGGCGCGGAAGTGTGGTCTTTTTTTATGGCGTTTTTTACCTTTCGGCATTTTGCTGGAAGCCGGTTTTTGACAGAAACTGCGGAGAAACTCCCCGTTATTTCCGGCAGGAAAACAGCGGGGAATTTGTGCCGCAAAATGTCGGATTACGCATGATTGATGCGCCGGAATGTGCAAAAGAACCCGGCGATTTCTCCCCGGGAAACAGACTTGAAATGTTAAAAAATTATGAACGGATACGACCAATTTTTTGGGAAAATTTCAGAAGGAAACGCTCGAAATCATTCTGAATCAGGGAAAACAATGTACAGATTGCACAAAAAACTATGTGAAGCAATTGTCAAACCGAAGCACACGGATTTGACAAATGGGCCGTCGTCTGCTAAAATAGTGCCCGCTCAACGGATCATACACACGTTGGAGCGTCTAAATTTTATTTCTCAGGAAGTAAAACGCCGTATAAAAAGACGGCCCTTTGCAGGGAAAAATGCCCTGCGCTATGCGGGCAAAGGAAGAGCCCGCCGCATTCCAAAATGATGAAAAGAGAGGAGTTGTCTCGTATCGCTTCCGTCAAATTTCAAAAAGCATTGTCTGACCGCGCTCGTGCGGTCACACCCCGTGTGCTGGCGTTCTGCGTCATGGCGGTGAGCCTTGTGTTCACTTTGGCCGTGACCGCCGCGAATCTGCGGCTGACCTACGTCACCGACTCCGATGGTGCGCGTCAGCTGGTGGTCAGCAGTGAGACTGACCCTGCCCGCGTCATGAGCCTTTCCGGCATTGAGGCCGAAGAGGGCGACCACGTTTACTACACCGCGTTCAGCGGCAATCTTGCCACCCTGAACATTGAGCGGGCCTTCACTGTGAACATCCAGGCCGACGGCCAGGAGTACCCGGTGAAGATGGCCTTTGGCACCGTTGCCGAGGCGCTGGAGCGCGCCGGCATCACCCTGGAGGCAGATGACTACACCGAGCCTGCGCTGGATCAGCTGGTCACTGTGGGCAGTGAGATCACGGTGCACCGGGTGGACTACCAGGACAAGGTGGAGACCCAGACCATCCCCTATGACACCCAGTATGTCTACACCAGCCTGTACTTCCGCAACACCGGCCGGGCCACCACCCTGCAGCATGGCGCGGAGGGCCAGCAGACCGTGACCACCCGCGAGAAGTATGTGGACGGCGAGCTGGAAAACAGCATGGTGGTGGATGTGACCACCACGGTGGAGCCCACCGACCATGTCATCAAGACCTATGGTGCCGGTGCGCCCGTTTCTCCCCTGACCGGGCCGGACGGCACCACCAACGCCCCCGCCTCGTACAGCCAGGTCCTCACCGGCAAGGCCACGGGCTATTATTCCCGCACGGGCAAGGGCTCGTCGGGCCTGGGCCTGGGCTACGGCACCGTTGCCGTTGACCCCAGCGTCATTCCCTATGGCACGCTGCTGTACATCACTTCCACGGACGGCAGCTTTGTTTACGGTTATGCCGTTGCCACCGACACCGGTATCGCGGTGCAGAAGGGCCAGATCCTGGTGGACCTGTTCTATGAGACCTACGCAGAGTCGGTCATCAACGGAGCCATTCAGGTCAACGTTTACGTTGTAGGCTGAACCGCATAGCACACGGAAAAATTTGAAAAAGCACCCGCTTCAGTTTCCTGGATTTGCAGGAAAAATGAGGCGGGTCTTTCTTTTTGCCCTATATTCTGTAAGGTTTGCCGAGAATTCTTGTGTAAAATTAGATAAGTTGACCACAATGGAAAAATATTGACGAAAAGATTATGGTAGATTTTGACGGAAAGCCCTTGAAAAATCGGACAAAATTCTTTAATATAAGAGAGTACAAAGGTATAGGCTCACTGCGGCCTGTACGGGGAGGAGCTGTTTATGAGACCGACGGAAGAAAAGATCCAGAAAGATCCCTCGGATCTGCCGATTTATCTGTTCAAGCAGGGCAACAACTGCGAAGCATACCGTTACTTTGGTGCACACCTTGAGACCCGCGCCGGAGAGTCCGGTGTGGTGTTCCGTGTTTGGGCACCCCATGCAACCGCCATCAGTGTGGTGGGCGATTTCAACAGCTGGAAGCCGGGCAGCCACCCGATGCGCAAAGTGGATGGGGATTCTGTCTGGGAGCTGTTCATCCCCGGCGTAAAGGAATACGATGTCTACAAGTACTGTGTGACCACCCGGGGCGGCGACCTGATCTACAAGGCCGACCCCTATGCGTTCCACGCGGAGACCCGGCCCTCCAACGGCAGCAAGGTCTACGATATCACCGGCTTTGCCTGGCACGATGATGCCTGGCAGACTGCTCAGAAAAAGGCGGACGTGATCAACGGCCCGATGAACATCTACGAGATGCACGCGGGCAGCTGGAAGCTGAAGGACGAGAAGGTCCCCTATAATTATTCCGAGCTGGCCGACGAGCTGATCCCCTACATCCGGGAGATGGGCTACACCCATGTGGAGCTGCTGCCCGTGATGGAGTATCCCTTCGACGGCAGCTGGGGCTACCAGGTCACGGGCTATTTTGCCCCCACCAGCCGCTACGGCACCCCCAAGGACTTCATGGCCTTTGTGGACAAGATGCATGAGGCCGGCATCGGTGTCATCATGGATTGGGTGCCCGCCCACTTCCCGAAGGATGGCTTCGGCCTGTACAACTTTGACGGAGAGGCCTGCTACGAGGACCCCAACCCAAGCGCGGCGAGCACAAGGAGTGGGGCACCATGGTGTTCGACTTCGGCCGCAGCGAGGTGCAGAGCTTCCTGATCTCCAGTGCCCTGTACTGGCTGGAGCAGTATCACATCGATGGTCTGCGCGTGGATGCCGTGGCCTCCATGCTGTATCTGGATTACAACCGCAAGCAGGGCGAATGGGAGCCCAATAAGAATGGCGGCAAGGAGAACCTGGAAGCAGTGGCTTTCCTGCGCAAGCTGAACGATACGGTTCTGGGCCGCCACCCCCACAAGTGCATGATCGCGGAGGAGTCCACCGCATGGCCCATGGTCACCAAACCGGCCAGCGACGGCGGCCTGGGCTTCAACTTCAAGTGGAACATGGGCTGGATGAACGATATGCTCAGCTACATGAAGACCGACCCGCTCTTCCGCGCGGGCAACCACAACAAGGTTACCTTCAGCTTCTTCTATGCCTTCAGCGAAAACTTTGTGCTGCCCATCAGCCACGATGAAGTGGTGCACGGCAAGGGCAGCCTGATCAACAAGATGCCGGGCGAGTACGATGCTAAGTTTGCCAACCTGCGCACCTTCTTCGGCTACATGATGGCCCACCCCGGCAAGAAGCTGCTGTTCATGGGGCAGGAGTTTGGCCAGTTCACGGAGTGGAACGAGGAAAGCAGCTGGATTGGATGCTGCTGGACTACGACAAGCACACCGAGCTGCAGAACTACGTCAAGACCCTGAACGCCTTCTATAAAGACGCACCCCGCTTCTGGCAGATCGATTACAGCTGGGAGGGCTTCCAGTGGATCGTGCCCGATGACTCCAAGCAGAGTGTGGTCGCCTTCCTGCGCAAGGACGCAAACGGCAAGCAGATCCTGGTGGTCTGCAACTTCAACCCCGTCCTGCGCGAGGGCTATACCCTGGGCGCACCGGTGGCAGGTACATACAAGGAAGTGCTGAACAGCGATGACGAGGCCTTCGGCGGTTCCGGCGCGGTCCATAACAAGTCCGTGCGCACCCACAAGAAGCCCCTGCATGGCTTTGAGCAGAGCATTACCATCACCCTGCCGCCCATGAGCACCCTGTATTTTGAGGTGCCCACCAAGCGCACCCGCAAGGCAGCAGATCCGGCCAAGACGGCCCAGACCGTGAAAAAGACCGCTGCCAAAAAGACAGCCGCCAAGACCACGAAGACCGCCAAGGCTGAGCCTGCCGTGAAGGAGGAAAAGCCCAAAAAGACCTCCACCCGCAAGGCAAAGGCAGAAGCGGAACCTGCACCGGAAAAGGCCCCGGCCAAGCGCGGCCGGAAGCCCAAGGCAGAAGCCGCTGCCGCACCCGAAGCAGCACCCGCCAAGCGGGGCCGCAAACCCAAAGCCGAGCCCGCTGAAGCTGCCCCCGCGGCAGCCGAAAAGCCTGCCCGCAAGCCTCGCGCCAAAAAGGCCGTCAAGACCGAGGAGTGACCGGGGCGCATCCGCACAACACAGTCAAACCATTTCCAAATCCAATAAATCCGGAAATGTGTAAAAGGGGAGAATAAAGCTATGGCAAAAGAAATTGTGGCAATGATCCTTGCCGGCGGACGTGGCTCGCGCTTGTACGCGCTGACACAGAAAACGGCAAAACCTGCAGTGGGGTTCGGCGGCAAATACCGCATCGTGGACTTCCCGCTGTCCAACTGCGTCAACTCCAACATTGATACTGTGGGCATCGCAACCCAGTATCAGCCCCAGAAGCTGAATGAGTACATCGGCAACGGCCAGCCTTGGGATCTGGACCGCCTGTACGGCGGCGTGCACACCCTGCCCCCCTACGAGCAGGCAAAGGGCACCGACTGGTACAAGGGCACTGCAAACGCCATCTACCAGAACATCAGCTTCATCGACAGCTATGATCCGGAGTACGTCATCATCCTGTCCGGTGACCAGATCTGCAAGCAGGACTACGCCGACTTCCTGCGCTTCCACAGGAAAAGGGCGCGGAGTTCTCCGTGGCTGTCATGGAGGTCGATTGGAAGGAAGCTTCCCGCTTTGGCCTGATGGTGGCAGACGAGAACGATAAGATCACCGAGTTCCAGGAGAAGCCCCCGGTTCCCAAGTCTAACCTGGCTTCCATGGGCATCTACATCTTCAACTGGGATGTGCTGAAGAAGTACCTGGAAGAGGACGAGGCTGATCCCAACTCCAAGAACGACTTTGGCATGAACATCATCCCCGCTCTGCTGCGGGATGGCCGCAAGATGTATGCTTACCACTTCAACGGCTACTGGCGTGACGTGGGCACCATCGACAGCCTGTGGGAAGCCAACATGGAAGTGCTGGACCCCGAAAACTCCGGCATTGATATCTTCGACAAGAAGTGGAAGATCTACAGCCGCAACCCCGTGCTGCCCGCCCAGAAGATCGGCCCCCGCGCCGTGGTGCAGGATTCCCTCATCACCGAGGGCTGCCAGATCTATGGCCGCGTCCAGCACTCTGTCCTGAGCGCAGGCGTTACCGTGGAAGAGGGCGCTACCGTTGAGGATGCTGTCCTGATGGATGGCGTTGTGGTCAAGGCAGGTGCTGTGGTCAAGCGCTGCATCCTGGCTGAGGACGTTGTGGTGGGTGCCGGTGCCAAGATCGGCGGCGAGGGCCCCATTGCACATGTGGGTACCGGCCTTACCGTTGGCGCAGGCGCTACCGTAAAAGAGGGTGCCAAAGTATTTGATTCCGTCAAGGAGGGCGAGGAAGTATGCTGAGCCAGAACAACAATGCGTTGGGCATCATTTTCCCCAACAGCTATGATAACACCGTACCGGAGCTTGTGACTGAGCGCACCATGGCTTCGATCCCCTTTGCAGGCCGTTACCGCATGGTGGACTTTATGCTGTCCAGCATGGCAAACTGCGGCATCTCCAATGTCTCCATCGTGGTGCGCAAGAACTACCACTCCTTGATGGATCATCTGGGCACCGGCCGTGAGTGGGATATGGCCCGCCGCCACGGCGGCCTGAACATCGTGCCTCCCTTTGCAGAAAAGGGCGTGCGCATCTATTCCGGCCGTGTGGAGGCTTTGGGTTCCATCCTGAGCTACCTGGAGAACCAGAAGGAGAAGTACGTTGTGATGAGCGATGCCAACATCGCCATCAACTACGATTTCAACGCCCTGCTGGCTGCCCATCAGGCAAGCGGCGCGGATGTGACCGTCGCCTACCAGAAGACCGAGATCCCCGAGGGCCGCAAGAACGACAACTACACCCTGACTGTGGATGCCGATGGCCGTGTGACCGAGCTGCTGTTCAACGATTACCGCTCCGGTGTCCAGAACCTGGACCTGAACATCTACGTTCTGGAGCGCGAGACCCTGATCAAGCTGGTTAAGGATGCGACCTCCCGCGGCCTGATCTACTTTGAGCGTGACATTCTGGCCCACAACGTCAACATCCTGAACATCCGTGCTCTGGAGTACACCGGCTATGTGGCCCATGTCTGCGATATGAAGAGCTACTTTGATGAGAACCTCAAGCTCATCGATGAGAAGAACCTGAACGCTCTGTTCCCCAAAGAGAGCCCCGTTTACACCAAGATCCGTGACGACAACCCCGTGCGCTATGTCAACGGCTCTTCCGTCAGCAATTCCCTGCTGGCCGATGGCTGTGTCATTGAGGGCACTGTGGAGAACTGCGTGCTGTTCCGCGGTGTTCGCGTCAAGAAGGGTGCTGTGGTCAGAAACTGTGTCCTGATGCAGGATACCGTTGTGGAACCAGGCGCTCAACTGGACTGCGTTGTCACCGATAAGAACGTGCGTGTGACTGCCGAAAAGAAGCTCTCCGGTACCGAGAGCTTCCCGGTCTATGTTCAGAAGAACCACACCGTCTGAGCCTGACACATTGAAACTTTCACAGGGGCGGCTCCCCTCCCCGGTAGCCCCTCTCAAAGAGGGGCGGGGGCCTTTGCGCCCCCGCCCGCTCTTTGCGTATCCGCCCTTTTTTCTGGAAAGGAGAAATACTATGAAGATCCTGTATGCCGCTTCGGAAGCGACCCCCTTTGCCAAGTCCGGCGGTCTGGCCGACGTGGCAGGCTCCCTGCCCAAGGCTCTGGTCAAGGACGGCGTGGATGCCCGCGTCATCATGCCGCTGTACGGCGACCTGAAAATGCGCGATAAGCTGGAGTATGTCACCAACTACTCGGTGCCCGTGGGCTGGCGCAGCCAGTACTGCGGCCTGTTCAAGGCTGAGGTCAACGGTGTGACCTACTACTTCCTGGACAACGAGTATTACTTCAAGCGCCGCGGCCTGTACGGCTTCTACGATGACGGCGAGCGCTTTGCCTTCTTCTCCCGCGCTGTGCTGGAGACCCTGTTCTACATCGACTTTACCCCCGATATCATCAACTGCAACGACTGGCAGACAGCACTGGTTCCCGTTTACCTGAACCTGTACTACCGCCATCTGGATAAGTTCAACCGGATCAAGACCATCTTCACCATCCACAACATCGCATATCAGGGCAAGTACGGCACCGATATCCTGGAGGATACCTGCGGCATCGGCCGCCGTGACCAGCACATTGTGGAATACGATGGCTGCGCCAACTTTATGAAGGGTGCCTTTGAGACGGCGGATAAGATCACCACCGTCAGCCCCACCTACGCACAGGAGATCCTGGACCCCTGGTTCAGCTACGGTCTGGATGCCCTGCTGCGGGAAAAGCAGTATAAGCTCTGCGGTATTCTGAACGGCATCGATATGGAGGCCAACAACCCCGCCACCGACCCCAAGATCCCCTTCAACTACGATGTCACCAACTTTGAAGAGGGCAAGGCAAAGTGCAAGGAGGCCCTGCAGGACAAGTTTGGCCTGCACAAGGACGGCAGCCCCGTTTTTGCCATGGTCAGCCGCATGGTCGGCATGAAGGGCTTTGACCTGGTGCAGAGCGTTGCCGACGGTCTGGTGGACCGCGGCATCGAGCTGGTCATTCTGGGCAGCGGCGAGAACCAGTACGAGACCTTCTTCTCTGACCTGTGCGCCCGTCATCCGGGCCGCGTGGGCACCTACATCGGCTTTGAGCCCGCCCTGTCTCAGGAGATCTACGCCGGTGCAGACGTGTTCATCATGCCTTCCAAGAGTGAGCCCTGCGGCCTGGCACAGATGGTGGCCTGCCGCTACGGCACGCCTCCCATCGTCCGCGAGACCGGCGGCCTGCGGGATTCCATCCATGACTGCACGCTGGGCGAGGGCAACGGCTTTACCTTTGCCGGTTACAGCGCCCATGAGCTGTACGATGCCTGCTGCCGTGCACAGGATCGCTACTACAACAAAGAGGACTGGCACAACCTCGTCAAGCACGACATGGAATGCGATTTCAGCTGGGATCTCTCCGCCAAGAGCTACGAGGGCCTGTATAACGAGACCGCAAACCTCTGGTAAATCATTTTCAAAAGTCTGCCTTTTGCCGCCCGGTTCGCAGGAGCCGGGCGGCTTTTTTGCGGACTTCTACACAGGTTTTACAAGGATCATCCGCAAAAAGCGGCAAGGCACCTTTGCACTTCCGACAGGACTGTGCTACAATGAAAAACATTGACAGCTTTTTCCTGTTTTTGAAGAAATGGCAGAGTAGATAAGGAGAACGATATGAACTGGAAACGTGTCATCAGCGGCGTGCTGGCAGCAGCGATGCTGTTCGCTCTGCCGGTGCAGCTTCCGGTGTCGGCAGAAGGCACGGAGGCGGTCGGGCAGGCCGATGGCTGGGAGGAACTGACCACTCCGGAACCTCTCGACGAATGCAACGCTTTCTTTTACAGCAAGGACGACCAGACGTTTGAGAAGATCACCCACCCGGAAAAGGATGTCAAAACCGCAGACGGCATCGTGGACTATCTGGGAGACGGTGCGGTGGCGGTGGTGACTGACCCGGAGGATGCCGCCTACAACGCCGGTGACCGGGGTCAGAACTACGCATGGTCGGCGGTCGGCTACGGGGACTGGCTGTATGTGGGCACCTGCTACGCCGCCATCGGCAACACCCTCTCCCTGATGAAGAGCAGTCTGGGTGACGAATACGACGACAAGGTGCTTGCCGCCACCTTTGATGCCCTTTACAACGGAACCTTCTTTCTGACCGAGGAGGATGGCGGTCGGCCCAAGGGCGTGCTGGTGAAGATCAACACCAGGACCGGCGAGACCAGGCTGTTGATGTCCGGCTCCTACAACGGTTACACACCCCTGTTCCGCAACGCATTGGAGTATAACGGCAAGCTGTACTTCTGCGGCAGTGTGGGCGGCGGCGGCATCGGCTTTCTGCCCAGCATCTGGCAGGTGGACCCGGCTACCGACGAGTGCAAGCCGGTGTATATCGGTCTGAACAGTGTGCAGGATTATGCCGCAGCCTACCAGCAGGGCATCTCCGTGGGCATCCGCGGGATGTGCGTCTACAAGGATCAGCTGGTCATCAGCAACGTGACCATGGATGCCGCCACCGGCAAGAGCAGCGCCGCTCTGCTGATCTCCTCCGACCCGGAAAAGGGCTTTACCCAGATCGCGGATTCCGACAGCCTGTTCAACTACCCCGCCTATCACTACGCCGACAGCATCTACGGCGGCAGCATCTGGGATATGGCTGAGTTCAACGGCCGCCTGTATGTGTCCATCTGCACCGGCACCGAGGACAATATGCCGGACGACAACACCATGCAGTCCTTTGCACTGGTGCGGGGGGACCAGAATGCGGACGGAACCTTCACATGGACACCCGTGGCAGGCAATCAGGAAAAGGATGGTGCCCGCTACACCTTCGGCATCGACCCGGAGCGCACCCGCTCCGGTGCGGCGAACCTGATCGTGTACAACGACCACCTCTATATTGGTGAGTACAACGATGAAGAGATCGCACTGGAGCGCATCCTCTTTGCCAAGACCGGCAAGAACGCCAACGGTCAGTTTGGCGGCGGACTGGACTGCCGATTCATCAACGCCAATCTGGAACAGTCGGTGAACCTGTACCGCATGGACAGGGACGAGAACATGGAGCTTGTGGTGGGCAATGCCACCAGGATGTTTCCCTCCGGCAGCCTGTCCGGGCTGGGGTCCGGCTTTGGGCGCAGCGAGAACCAGTACATCTGGCGGATGCAGGTGTACGATGGCAAGCTGTATGTGGGCACCTTTGACACCAGCAGCATGCTGGAGTGCATTGGTCAGTTCGTCAACGGCAACCTGCTGACGCGCACCCCCGCGCAGTGGAAGACCCAGTGGGAATACCTCAAGACCCTGATGAAGGCACTGCAGGCGACGGACCCCGACGGCAACGGGAACCCCGACACCCTGGCCCAGACCATCAAGTTTTCCTACAAATTCGTGTTCAAAAACATCACGATCGGCAACATTGCCAGTGCCATCCGGCTGCTCAACTACATGCGCAAGGCAAAGCAGGGCTTTGACCTGTATGTTTCGGAGGACGGCGTGAACTTCCAGACCATCACCGTGGACGGTTTTGGAGA
>ENA-OQKK01000317-OQKK01000317.1-human-gut-metagenome-genome-assembly--contig:-NODE-317-length-13562-cov-4.037440_pt1 | contig 13562 bp, 10 predicted proteins | sample MGYA00242648_ERZ504797 | MGnify/ENA primary metagenome ERZ504797 (study PRJEB26092, sample SAMD00036412) | human gut metagenome | host: Homo sapiens | study: EMG produced TPA metagenomics assembly of... | reverse complement strand
TATTTAGCTTATTTATCCGTAAATATTGACCGTTTTGTACTTTTTGTGTCGTATATCAAAAAATAATTTTATAATTAAAGTTGATTTAATAAAAATATCCTATATTTGCGATGTGATATAATCTTAATTTAAAAATGTAGTTCTGGTAGAACTTCAAACAGTAACTTTAAAAACAAATCTATGAAGAAAACCTTATTCATGCTTTTTTGCCTGTTATGCTCCATAGGAGCCATGGCACAAAAGAAAACAATCACGGGTGTGGTCACAGACGCCACAGGTGAAGCGGTTATTGGCGCCAAGTATTGTAGAAACAGGCACCACGAATGGTACAGTTACCGACTTAGATGGTAATTTTACACTTTCCGTAGCCAACGATGGCAGTATCAGAGTATCATTTGTCGGTTATCAGACACAAACTTTAAGCGTAAAGGGAAAGTCAACTTTTAAAATAGCATTGAAAGAAGACTCAGAAATGCTCCAAGAAGTTGTTGTAACCGGATATGGCGGCAAACAGTTGCGCACAAAAGTAACCAACTCCATTTCCAAGGTAAAAGAAGAAACATTAAAACAAGGACTTTATTCCAATCCGGCACAAGCCTTATCAGGAGCCGTGGCAGGTCTGTCCGTCAGCCAGACTTCCGGTAATCCGGGAGCAGCTCCTACCTTGGTACTTCGAGGAGGTACTAATTTTGACGGTTCAGGTTCACCTTTAATCCTGGTAGACGGCCAAGTACGCGGTTCTTTAAGTGACATCAACCCGGCCGATATTGAATCCATGGAAGTATTAAAAGATGCCGGAGCCACCGCCATCTATGGCGCCCGAGCCAATGACGGTGTAGTACTAGTCACTACCAAACGAGGCAAAGAGGGAAGTACACGTGTAGAGCTTTCGGCCAAACTAGGCTGGAACTACTTCCACAACTCTTATAACTTTATGAATGCGCGTGATTACATTTACTGGATGCGCACTGGTTACATGAATGCTTACACGGGAGACATGAAACATCCGGACGGATCGGCCGTACAAGGATGGTCTTCACTGACCGGTCTGACCGGTGCCACTCCTTATGGAACAGGCAACAAATATTGGGCAGATGATGACAAGACAATCCCGCTGAATGGAAACGAAAACAGCCAGGCTATATGGAGTACCATGAAATATTCGGACGATCTGGCTTTCCTGCTCAACCAAGGATGGGAAACCATGACTGATCCTATTTATGGAGACCAACTGATTTTCAAGAATACAGATATAGCGGATTTCAATATCAATTCCCCATCTTTCTCACAAGACTACAACCTGAGTGTAAGCGGAGGAAATGAAAAGGGAAACTACTATGCAGGTTTGGGATACAACCATAGTGAAGGTACAGCCGTAGGAAACAAGTACCAACGTATCACTTTCACATTCAATGCCGATTACAAGCTGAAACCATGGTTAACCTCCAACTCCAGCTTCAACTTTGCAGATGCAACCTGGAACGATCTTCCTCCTACCCAAAGCGCAGAAGCCAACTACTTCTCACGCGTTTTATCATTACCTCCCACTTTCCGTGGATATAATGCTGACGGTGAAATGCTTTTGGGACCCAATTCAAGCGACGGAAACCAACAAATCAATTTTGACAAGTTTGTCCGTGACAACAATACAGACAAGTTCACCATGAACCAATCTTTTACCGCAGATATCATGAAAGGACTCTCATTAAAAGTGAACGCCATCTGGTTCTATTCAGAAGAAAAATATGAAGCTTTCAACAAAGATTATTTATCTTCTCCCGGAAACTGGGTAACCTCACACAGCACCTCGGCTTCCTACGGACGCACATTGGACCAAACTTATAATGCAGTGTTAAACTACAACTATCAAATAAACAAAGACCACTATCTGGATGCCATGGCCGGCTTCGAGTACTACGACTCATATTATAAAGGTTTCAGTGCCTCAGGATCGGGAGCTCCCAGTGACGCTTTCGGCGATTTGGAATATACCAGTGATGACAAAGGCAAACGCAGCATAGACTCCTCACACAGCCGCCAGCGTATCATGTCATTCTTCGGTCGTGTAAATTATGACTACCAGTCAAAATACTTGCTGTCCTTTGTTCTAAGACGGGACGGCTACTCCAAACTGGCCAAAGACAACCGCTGGGGTGTCTTCCCCGGAGTATCTACCGGATGGGTGTTCTCCAAAGAAAAATTTGCCAGTGAATGGGCCGATATCATCTCATTCGGTAAATTGCGTGCCAGCTTCGGTCTGAATGGTAATGTAAACAAAGATTTTGTAGGAAACTACACAGTACAAGGTGCTTATGCAGGCAGCAAATACAACGGCAACGCTTACTTCCTGTTAAACAACCTTCCTAATCCCTACTTGAAATGGGAGAAGTCAAGAACTTTCGAAATCGGTCTGGATCTAGGCTTTCTGGCCAACCGCATCAATGCCAATTTGACTTACTACAACCGACTGACCAGTGACAAGTATGCCAACATCACCATCCCGTCTACTTCGGGTGTTTCTTCCTTTACCTCCAACAACGGTAAGTTCCAGAACCAAGGCTTTGAATTCGAACTGGCATTCAAAGTTATCGACTCCAAAGACTGGAAATGGAATCTGAACTGGAACGGCGCATTAAATAAAAACAAAGTAGTGGCATTGCCCGACAACGGTCTGGAAAGAAACCGTCAAAATGCATTTCAAGTATATACCGGACGCCAGCTGGAGGACGGAAGCTATGAAAAAGCATGGGTAGGCGGTTATCAGGAAGGACAACGCCCAGGTGATTTGTACATGTTCGTAGCCGAAGGAATCTATCGTTCCGAAGATGAAATACCAGGAGGACTGATCGACTTGTCAAGTGGTAACAACGGCTCAAGCAACCGTCCCCTTTACGGAGGTGAGGAAGGATATAACAAACTGACAGCCAATCAGAAAGCGAATTCTCTCCGCATCCAGCCGGGTGATGTGAAATGGAAGGATGTAAACGGTGACGGCATCATCGACAATTACGACATGGTGAAAGTGGGCAACACTGTACCCAAATGGACAGGAGGTATCAATACTTCAGTCACCTGGAAAGACCTTACTTTATCAGCACGTTTTGACTATGCGCTTGGTTTCAAAGCGGTAGACTGGAAAACCATGTGGATCATGTCTTGCGCACAAGGTACTTATAACACCATTGCGGAAACCCACGACACCTGGTCACCCGAAAATCCCGGTGCACAATATCCTACTTATGTATGGGCCGACCAGTTGGGCAAGCGCAATTACTGCCGTCAATCCTCCATGTTTGCCTACAACGGTAACTATCTGTCTTTCCGTGAAATAGCCTTGTCATATAATCTGCCAAGCAACTGGGTGCGCAAAGCAGGACTAGGCTCAGTCATGCTCTCGGTAACCGGTCAGAACCTGGGTTACCTGACAGAAGCCAAACATTTATTCTCTCCGGAAAAGACAGACAACAATGGTGGATACCCATTGCCCCGCACTGTCATTCTCGGCGTAAACGTTTCTTTCTAAACTTATAAACTCTAACAGATTATGAAAAAAATATTCTATATCCTTTCAATATGTGTGATGACCATTCTCCAACCGTCCTGTGACGCACTGGATCTGGCACCGGAAGATTATTATGGAGCCGGAAATTTCTGGAAAGAAGCTTCCCAGCCCAAAGCATTCATGTTGGGTCTGCACGCCCAATTAAGAAGTTACTATGACATGTTCTACACCTTGGGCGAACTCCGCGGCGGCACACAACGTGTGGGCACCTCCTCGCTGAACACCAGCTTGAACTATGCCGATATCCGGTCACAGAATATCTCGGAAGATATTCCCGGCATATCCAATTGGAACGGGCTATACTCTCCCATCATGCAAGTAAACCATTTTATCCAAGAAGTAGAAAATGGGTGTACGTTTCTGGATGATGCAACCCGGAGCCGGTACTTGGGACAAGCGTATGGCATGAGAGCCCTGTATTACTTCATGCTATACAGAACTTTCGGGGGAGTACCTCTCATCACCAAAGTAGATATACTGGACGGCAAACCATCGGCAGACAAATTCTATGTGGAGCGCGCCACACCCGAAGCCACCATGGAGTTTATCAAAGCGGATATTAATAAATCCGAAAACTATTTCGGAAATAACACCTCTTTTGATGCATACGACTGGTCACGCTATGCCACTTTGATGCTTAAAGCAGAAATCTATATGTGGGCAGCGAAAGTATCCATCACCGGATTCACAGCAACCGGGGCAACCGATTTACAGACTGCCAAGACTGCCTTATCCGGGATCATAGGACATTTTGAATTAATGGACAACTTTGCCTCCATCTTCTCATGCGACAATAAAAAGAACACTGAAATTATTTTCGCCATGCCGTTTATAGAAGGTGAGGCCAGCAATGACGGAGGCAGATTCCTTTATCAGGATGCTGTATTTCTGGGGCAAGCATATGGTCGTAACGGTAAGGTGATTGAAAAAGATACCTTAAACTTGAAAGGTACCGGTGGAGTATTCCGTGACGAGTACACTGAAGATTTCTGGAAAACGTTCAAAGAAGGAGACAGCCGCCGTGATGCCACATTCATGGAGTATTACATGAAAAATGATAATGGCACGCTCAGCGAATTCGGATGCGTAATGAAAAAACGTATAGGTACAATCAATTCCAATGACAACCGCATCTATATTTCGGACATCCCCGTTTACCGCTATGCCGATGCGTTACTGATGATGGCGGAAATTGAAAACGGATTGAACAACCCTTGCGCTTCGTATATCAACGAAGTACGCAAACGTGCATACGGAGACACCTTTGAAGAAAACAAATACACGGAAGGCAGCTATGCGGAAAATGAACTAGCCATTTTGCAGGAACGGGACAAAGAGTTTGTCAGTGAAGGCAAGCGCTGGTTTGACGTATTGCGTATGCACGATGCATCCGGACGTTCTTTGGTCTTTTCTGCCAATGCCAACTATCCGGGCACAAATCCTATTCTCGGTACAGAAGAAGCATATAAAATGCTTTGGCCGGTTAATATCGGTACTTTGAATGTGAATCCGTTATTAACTCAAACTCCGGGATACGGGAAAAAATAAGCCAAATCCTCCTGTTTAGTTTTCAGGACAGATGTTTTAACATAGAAAAATAAAGGTGTGTCGTGAGATACACCTTTATTCATTATGCATATAGTTGATAAAACATCAATAACACAGAAAATCAATAACTATTTCCGTTCTTTTGAAAGTTCCTCCAATGTTTTTTCCTCGTACCTGCAAATCGCCTCCTTATAATCCTCGGAAATCAATTTCGGTTCTTTGTTTCTGTTAAATCAGTCTGATATATCTTTTTTAAGTTTAGTCACTTCAAAGAAAAAACTATCCGACTGATATGAAAACCTCATAAGAAAAATATTTCAGAGATTTTTAAACAGGCTATCAAAATATATTTGATATAATAAAATTTTAATGTACATTTGTGAAGTTAACTATATACTAACCTTTAAAAGCAAATCTTATGAAAAACAAATCACTTTTTTTAGTCCTAGTCATTCTTTGTTTGACTAGCGTAGAGATCTATTCTTCCCGACAAGAATTAAAGTTTGATACACCTCTTCCGAGCAACACAGAAAACGGAAATGCTCGCAGTGATTACGGACCTCCCGGTGAAGGAGACGGTTCCTGGTATTTCGGAGGTTCCGGATGTGTAAAATTTTCACATAATAATTGTGCAGCTGAAGCACATAATAATTGTGAAGGATTTACAACACAACCAGGACACCCTGAATGAGCAAGACAATTATCTAAATAACTTTTGAAGGGCTCTTAATATTCCTATATTATAATATATATTCTCAGATTTAGAAAAGGATTATTAATAGCCCTTCTATCATCTATTAACTAATATGAATTATGAAAAATACTTGGAATATCCTATTTGTCCTCTTTCTACTCATTGAAACAGCATGTAATTCACCATCACAATCCATAAAAAATACAGATTTAGTAGCCGAAGACTCCATTTGTTTTCCTATAGACGAACATACATACTATGCAAGTAAATCCATATTCCAATTTGAAGAAAATGGGCACGAATATCTATCCTTTTTAGATGCAGAGTACTCGCAAAAAATTAATATTTATGATATTAAGAATCAAAAATTAATAAAAACCATATTGTTACAAAAAGAAGGTCCAAACGGAATGAATGTACTGAGCGGTTGCCATCCACTGAACCTAAATCATTTCATAATTACCAGTTGGAACGGAACATTTTCACTAGTCAATGACAAAGGAGAAATAGAAAAGAAATTTGACTTTTGGGAAAAAGGAGTGAATTTTCAAGAGTTTGATCACATAAGTTTTTCAAGTTACTCTTATAAACCTGCTATAATAAAAGATTCTATTTTGTATTTCAGCCAATCATTCTTAAAACATCCTCGAAAGAAAAGCGATTGGAACAAAATCCCAATGTTTGCATTCGCTAACCTTAATACAGGTAAGACAGGATGGAGTGAACTTCGCTACCCTTTGATTTTCAACAAGGACGAAGATTTTAAAAATGTCAAATTATATGACCCTGAAATCTGTTATACATATACAGGTAAGGATGTGGTCATTTCATTAGGACAATATGATAGCATTATGGTTTCCTCTGATTTTAAGCATAAAATCTCATACAATGCCAAAAGCCGTTACTTAGCCCATGCATATCCACATTTGCAAGACGGACAAATAGATTTGTTTAAGAATATACAAATACAAGGGAAATTACCACACTATTCTCACTTGATGTATGATAAATACCGAAAAGTATTCTATCGGTTTGCCTTAATGCCGGATGATAATATAAAACCATTCTCCAACAATCCGCATCAAAGTTTCTCCATCATCATTCTAAACAAAGACTATGAAATTATTGGTGAAACAAAATTTCCCGGCAACACCTATGCCCATCACTTGTGCTTCGTAGGTAAAAAAGGCCTGTATATTTCAGAGAATAATGAAAACAATCCTCAGTTTGACGAAAACAAACTGGTATTCAGGTGTTTCACACTTCAAGACCGGAAAAAATGAAGAAAAAGAACTACTCAATCATTCTATGTGGAGGACTGTTCCTGGCAAGCTGTATGTCCAATAATGACAAATGCCTTCAAAAACTGTTTGATGAAGTCGGAGTTGAGAAATCACAAATCCACAATGCCACCCACCTTGTTACCATATTGGGTAATGGTTGCAAAGGATGCATACACAAAGCTCTGTCAGAAATACATAACTCGACCGATACCATTTATATAATTGCATGTAAAAGTAAAAAGACTTTCAATTTAATTGCCAATAAAAATATAGATGACTACTCCAATGTATACCTAGACACTAAATCCATATTAGTGGAATTGGATATGGCTAAAAACACACCTAGAATCTACCTTTTAAATAATGGTAAATATGTGTCGCACTCTTTTTATGGAAATGAATCTCCCAGCAAAGAAGCGAACACCACCATTACATTCAACACAAATGAGATAGATTTAGGCAAAATCAGCCGCACGGAAAAGGCAAAAATCAAATTCACAATATGGAATACAGGGAAGAACATAGTAAGAATCAGTCATATAGATCTTTCATGCGAATGTTTGAATATTGAAAATGAAATTACTGAAATAAATCCGGGAGACAGCACTTGTCTGAATATCATTTTCCATCCCGATGACATAGGAAAGTTTCAAAGAGAAATTTTATTATATGGTAATTTTGACTCATCTCCCAAACTTTTAACCATTACAGGAGAATGCTTTTAATAAAATAATACAATCTCGCTATAAATAACGTCCTAGCTATTTATAGCGAGTATATCATCTATGGCTACCCTTTTGAAAGTTCCTCCAATGTTTTTTCCTCGTACCTGCAAATCGCCTCCTTATAATCCTCGGAAATCAATTTCGGCTCTTTGGTAGCCAGGTCATAACCTACCATCACCGTGCGGCACTCACACTTCACCTCATGGGTATCCGTAGTCACGGCACGCTGCAACAAGGTAAAACTCTTATGCCCCAAATGTACCACAGCCGTTTCTATCACCAGATGATCCGAGAAAAATACCGGCATAAAGAAGTTTGCATTGATATTGGCTACCACAATAGCCAGCTTGCTCCAGTCGGCACTGCCTAATACATCTTTTATATAAGTAGTCTTTGCCAAATCGTACAAAGAAAAGTAAACTGAATTGTTCATATGACCAAACTGGTCCACATCGCTGAATCGTATCTGCACCGGCATAGTATGCCTGAATTTTATATCCTCTGCCATAGTTAAGCTTATTAAAATCGTTCAAATATAACACTTTTCCCAGTAATTGAACCCTAAATGACAGATTATTCTTAATTTTGCTGCGAAATAAATGAATATGTAATTTTAATAACAATATAAACATGGATAAGAAGTATAGCAGGGAGACCTTATGCGTACAGGCAGGCTGGACTCCGAAAAAAGGCGAACCGCGCGTTTTGCCTATTTATCAAAGTACCACATTCAAGTATGACACCAGCGAACAGATGGCGCGTCTGTTCGATCTGGAGATTCGGGATATTTCTATACACGCTTGCAAAACCCCACCAATGATGCCGTCGCCGCAAAAATCGCAGCATTGGAAGGCGGTGTGGGTGCTATGCTGACCTCGTCCGGCCAGGCTGCCAACTTCTATGCCATTTTCAATATCTGTCAGGCAGGCGACCACTTCGTATGCTCGTCTACCATCTACGGAGGTACATTCAATCTGTTTGGCGTCACGCTGAAAAAACTGGGCATCGAGTGTACCTTCATTGACGCCAATGCATCCGAGGAGGAAATAGACAAGGCTTTCCGCCCGAATACCAAAGCGTTGTTCGGCGAAACCATCTCCAATCCGAGCATCGACGTGCTGGACATCGAAAAGTTCGCACGTATCGCACACAAACACGGTGTGCCTTTGATTGTGGACAACACCTTCGCCACTCCCATCAACTGCCGCCCGTTTGAATGGGGAGCGGATATCGTCACCCATTCCACAACCAAATACATGGACGGTCATGCCACCAGTGTAGGAGGCGCCATTGTGGACAGCGGCAACTTTGACTGGGAAGCCCATGCGGACAAATTCCCCGGTCTGACCCAGCCCGACGAATCTTATCACGGACTGACTTATACCAAAGCGTTCGGCAAAATGGCTTACATGACGAAAGCAACCGCCCAACTGATGCGTGACCTCGGCTCCATCCAGTCTCCGCAAAATGCGTTCCTGCTGAATCTGGGATTGGAAACATTGCACCTGCGCGTGCCCCGTCATTGCGAAAACGCACAGAAAGTGGCCGAATGGCTGGAAGCCAACCCGAAAGTGAAATGGGTGAACTATTGCGGACTGAAAAGCAGCAAATACTATGATCTGGCACAGAAATACATGCCAAACGGCTCGTGCGGTGTCATCGCTTTCGGCTTGAACGGAACCCGTGAGGAAGCGATAGAATTTATGGACAGGCTGAAATTCATCTGCATCGTAACCCATGTGGCCGACGCACGTACCTGCGTACTGCATCCCGCCAGCCATACTCACCGCCAGCTCACCGACGAGCAGTTGCGCGAAGCGGGAGTCGCTCCGGACCTGATCCGTTTGTCGGTAGGTATTGAGAATGTAAGCGACATCATTGCCGATATTGAACAAGCTTTACAATAAGGCGAAGCGGATGAAAAGAATCATTATCATTGGCGCCACTTCCGGCATCGGACTGGAAGTGGCGCGATGCTATCTGAAAACCGGCTGGCAGGTAGGCGTGGCAGGACGTAGAGAGGAAGAACTGGAAAAGCTCCGGCAGTCCGCTCCCGGACAGGTATGTACCCAGCGGATAGATGTCACCCGCGAGGATGCCCCTGCCTTATTGGAGCAACTGATTATGAAAACCGGCGGCATGGATGTGTTCCTGCTCAGTTCGGGCATAGGCAAACAAAATCTTTCACTCTGCCCCGATATAGAATTACAGACCGCAGCCACCAATGTTTCGGGATTCATACGAATGGTCAATGCCGCCTATCACTATTTCGAACAGCAAGGCAAAGGACATATAGCGGTGATCAGTTCCATAGCAGGCACCAAGGGACTGGGATCCGCCCCTGCCTATTCAGCGACCAAACGGTTTCAAAACACCTATCTGGATGCTTTGGACCAATTGGCGCACATGAACAAGCTACACATTTCCTTCACCGACATCCGTCCCGGATTTGTCGCCACCCCTCTGTTGAAAGATGACAAATACCCGCTGCTGATGTATGCTCCCTACGTGGCATCACAAATTGTAAGAGCCATCTCCCGAAGGAAAAGAGTAGCTGTCATAGACCGGCGTTATCAGATGCTGGTGTTTTTCTGGAAACTGATTCCCGGATGGCTATGGGTGAGGCTGCCCGTGCGGAACCAATAAAGCACTTAGCTCCCAAGCTGAGGCATTGCCTGACTAACCTTATTCGAACTAAATTCATATTTTTACCTTGAACGTCTTTTCATTATCTCAAACTTATCACTACTTTTGTAATTGGATTTTAGGTATTATTTTTCATAATAAAATGTCGAATTGTTCTTAAGAAGAACCAGCAACTAAGACATCATTAAAAGAACAAACATTAAACATCAAACAAATATAAGATTCTATCTGACACCAAGCATTCAATTATCAAATCGCTAAAATCCGAACAGAGAAAAGATAAAAATTATGATACGAGATATTATAAATCAAAATGAAGAAGCGCAACCTACTGACAGAACGTTAGGATTGCTACACCGGGACTTTCCGCAATGTTTCAATGCAGAAGGCAAATTTGATATAGCTGCTTTTCGTGAGCTACTAACTGACAAAGTAGACCTTATAAAGGAAGGTAGCGGCTTTAACTTTCTTGGCAAGAACTATGCCAGTCTGTTGGCCTCGATGGATACGACTACCGTATTAGTGCCCGATCTGGAACATAACAGCAAGCCGGAGAATATAAATAGTCAGAATGTGTATATCAGCGGCGACAATCTTGACGCGCTGAAGCATCTGGTAAAGTCGTATGCCGGTAGAGTGAAATGCTATTTATATAGATCCACCCTATAATACAGGTACTGACGGTATTTGTATATAATGACAAATTCAACTTTACAGTGGAAGAATTGCAAGAGAAATTGAGCATCGGTGAGGAACAAGCAAACCGTATTCTTGCAATGACAACCCGTGGTGCTGCTTCGCACTCAGCTATGGCGTTACCTTCATGATGCCCCGTCTGCAATACGCTAAAGACTTGCTCTCTGACGATGGAGTGATTTTTATTCTCTATCGACGATAATGAGCAGGCTAACTTGAAGTTGCTGTGCGACCATGTGTTTGGAGAGGAAAATTTTGTGGCTCTATTCCCATGGCGGAAAAGAACGGCAAAGTCAGATGTTCCATTCGGAGTATCAAAAGATTACGAATGGATAGTATCATACGCCAGAACAGATTCTTTTTTGGCTGGTATCGATGGAAAGGGAAGAAAATATTACGAAACAGAAGATTTTCCCGGACAACCTTGGAGAGTGCATGATTTGACAAAGCAGACTACTGCATCGGAACGCCCCAACAGTTTTTTCACAATAAGGAACCCTCAAAACGGTAAAGAATATCCAGCAAACCCGAAACGTACTTGGTGCATTACACAGGACACATTTGATTCTTATTATGCACAAAAAAGAATCGTATTCCCCGGTGATTACGATTTCCTAAAAATAGATAAGCCCGTGCTCCGCTATTGGAAAGACAATGATATGCAAAAGGCTGGTGACCGCTTCGGACAATATGCCGTCAGCACTCATCTTCCATCCCATATCGGCATGAGCCAAGACGGAACAAAGGATTTAGACGAGCTTTTCAATGCCAAGATTTTCAGTTTTCCAAAACCTGTAAGTCTCATAAAACACCTTATAGATGGAGCTGTAGAAAAGGACAAAGATGAACCGATCATCATACTCGACTTTTTCTCCGGCTCGGGCACCACCGCACAAGCCGTAATGGAACTAAACAGTGTGGAAGATGGTTATAACTTACAGTACATCCTTGTACAATTGCCCGAAAAATAAAACCAAACACAGAGGCATACAAAGAGAAGTATAAGACTATCGACCAAATCGGCCAAGAGCGTATCCGCCGTGCAGCAGCCAAGATAAAGTCGGAAAACCATGCCGATATAGATTATGGCTTCAAGCACTACACACTCCAGGAGCCGGACGAAAACACGCTTGACCGCATGGAAAAGTTTGTTCCGACTGATGCTTTTGGCAATGATTTAGTGAAAGCTTTCGGTAAAGAAACGGTTCTTGCCACATACGCCGTGCGCGACGGTTACGGACTGACACCGAAAATAGAACCGGTAAAGTTTGGCAACTATACAGCTTGGCTCTGCGGCAAACATCTCTATATGATAGACCAAGGGTTTGATATACTGGGAGATGATTTGACAGAGCTGGTTGATAAATACAACAAAGACCATTCGTTCACAGCCGATACCGTCGTTATCTTCGGTTATAGTTTTAACTTCGGCCAGACGGACGCCATAAAGAAAAATTTGGGTGCCATCACCGACCGCAGCCGCATAAATATAGATATTCGCTACTAAAACCACCTGCAAATTATGGAACTGAAATTAGAAAGCGGATTGCCGCACCAGGAGTATGCGGTAGAAGCCATCAGCGAGGTGTTCAAGCAGGTGGAGATAAATCAACAGGTGGCACATTACTCAAACCCTGTTATAGACCTTCGTTCAAACCGTTTTATTGGAAATATATACCGCATACAGCAAAAGGGAGCGGCAGAATGTGGCGGAAAAATACAGAAACGAGCAGCCGGTGGGCAACACCTTGTGTCTGGACATCAAGATGGAAACAGGCACAGGCAAGACATACGTATATACACACACCATCTTTGAACTGCACAAACGTTATGGCATAAACAAGTTCATCATTGCCGTTCCAAGCATTGCCATCAAAGCCGGCACAAGCACTTTTCTGAACGAAACGTATGTCAAAGCACATTTTAAAAACACGTTGGGCTATGATGCGGAGATAAACGTGGGTGTGCTGGAAGCTGTGAAAAAACAGAAGAAAGGCAGGAAATATTTTCCTACCGCAGTGCGTGCCTTCGTGGAAGGATCAAGACTGAACAGAAACAAGATATATGTGCTGATAGTGAACAGTGCTTTGCTCACTACCGGCAAGATGCTCACACGCAATGACTATGATGTGACTATCGAAGGATACGACCGGCCGTTTGACGCACTGCGTTCCACACGTCCATTCGTAATCATTGACGAGCCTCACACTTTCTCGCGTGACCAGAAGGCATATAAAGCCATCATCAGCGAACTGACTCCGCAATGCATCATCCGCTTTGGTGCAACCTTCCCGATGACTACCATAGGCAAAGGGAAAAAGAAAACAACAGTACGCGATTATGAGCATCTGCTCTATGACCTTAATGCACAACGTTCATTCTCTTCGGGACTCATCAAAGGGGTAATG
>ENA-OQKK01000316-OQKK01000316.1-human-gut-metagenome-genome-assembly--contig:-NODE-316-length-13604-cov-3.037026_pt1 | contig 13604 bp, 16 predicted proteins | sample MGYA00242648_ERZ504797 | MGnify/ENA primary metagenome ERZ504797 (study PRJEB26092, sample SAMD00036412) | human gut metagenome | host: Homo sapiens | study: EMG produced TPA metagenomics assembly of... | reverse complement strand
GCTTTTCTAAATTCTTTCATAAGTTTTTCCAATTCCAATGATGCTTTACGTGCGCGTGTTCCTGCAGCTTTGTTACCTTTTTCAATCTGCAATGCAGCATCAGACATAAAAGCTTCGTTCAATTCTTTGATTTTAGCAATTAATTCGTTCATGTTCTTTTTTTTATAAATTATAAAACTGTTCAAATTAAATTCTTTTTGGCAATAAATCTCCTATCCATCTCTTTTTTTACGATTTTTCAACAGTTGATCCTCGTTTACAGGATATATCAATCCATAACAGGTAATATTAAAACGCCCTCTTGAATTTACAAACGATTATCAGCTGAAAATATAAACAACCACTCCAGTTATCAGCACATACGCCAGTGCATATGGAATGGCGGATTTTAGGATTTCTCCTTCTTTTCCCTGTTGGTTTCCGGCAGAAGTGGCAATAGCGATACTTTGCGGAGAAATTATTTTTCCACCTGTCGCCCCCACCGTATTGGCTGCCGACAACCAGTCGGGACTTACTTGAATATGCCCGGCCACATTAGCCTGTAATTTGCCGAACAAAATATTTGAAGAAGTGTCACTGCCCGTAATAAAGGTACCCAGGCAACCTATAACAGGGGCAAACAACGGATAAAGACTTCCTGTAGCAACTGCCAAAGCAGTGGCTATAACTGAAATCATACCTGCCGTATCCATGATAGTGGACAAACTCACCAGACAAATTACCGTGATAAAAGTTTTCTTTAACTGCTTTACCGTATTCCAGAGTACAGCAAACAGCTCCCATATCTTGGCTCCCTGTATCAGCCCGCCGACAAACGTGCCTACAAAAAGTAAAACTCCCGCATGGGTCAGCCAAGAAACCGTATAATTCATAGTTGAATCATTAATCGGAAGACTGATACGAGTCACCCAATTATTTTCAAGTGTTGTACGTAAACCGGGAAACAACGGACTAGTCAGAACAATCAAGAACAAGATAAGAAGATAGATACTCCACGCATTCAGTACCTCTAGCCCTTTCAATGTGCTTTTCCTTGCTTTTTCCTCTTTAGAAGCAGTCAGTTTGCCATAGGCCACAATAACAATGATGGATAAAATACTTCCAATAATAGCCGGAGATTCCGCCCCCATATAACGGGCGGCAACATACTGGCTGCCTAACGACACACCACCGACCAACAAAGACAGGAAGATATTTTTAGGTAAGGATCTTAACTTCGGATCGGTCAGGAACAGCAATACGAAAGGAATGAGAAACATCAGTACCGAAAGCTGCAACACGACATTGGCGCTTAGCACCAGCACATCCAGATTCGTTTCTTTCGCCAATACCAGGACCGGTGTACCAATAGCCCCAAAAGCAGTAGCCACACTATTGGCAATCAAACTGACTGTTGCCGAAAAGACCGGTTTGAATCCGAGACTGACAAGAATCGCCGCAGGTATAGCCACTGCCGTACCAAATCCTGCCATAGCTTCAAGCAAGCCGCCAAATCCCCATGTCAACAGCAATACCTGAATACTTTTATCGGTAGAAATAGAAGAAAACTGTTGCTTGATAATCTCCATTTTTTCAGTCTTCAATAAAACATTATAGCTGAATATCGCCATCAAAATAATAATCAGAATAGGAGAAACAGCTTTCAATGCACCATACAGAAAAGAAGACAGCAAATCGTTTACCGGAAAATGAAAGCCGAAAAAAGCAATCAGCATAGTAACGACAAGAGAAATCACACTACTTTTGTCACCGGACATTTTAAAAAACGCCATCAGGATAATCAATAACAATACCGGAATAATAGCAAGGACTAGATTCATAACCATTATATTTAAGTTAAAGAAACGGTATCCATAAACTCTTTAAATTAAGCCTTTGAAATCCCACTTCCGCAAAGATGCTTTTTTTAATACAAAAAAGAATCCTATTTGGATTAATGATCTATCCTTTTTTATCAGTAAAATAAAGTAATGCCAGAAGCCTGTATAATGTATCTTTACACAAACCTCCGGCATACACTTCTTATCCATATATTGATTTTATATTGTAGTAATATTCCTTATTCTATATATAGTATATCTTATTAAATTCCAGCTAATGCCTGATCCAAATCGGCCAGCAAATCATCTATATGTTCCGTACCTATTGATAAACGCACTGTCCCCGGATAAATACCCTGTTCCGCCAATTCTTCCGCATTCAACTGGGAGTGAGTGGTACTGGCAGGATGGATAACCAATGACTTCACATCGGCGACATTGGCCAATAAAGAAAAGATTTCCAAACTATCGATGAAACGATGTGCTTCTTCCTGACCACCTTTCACTTCGATAGTGAAAATAGAACTAGCTCCATTGGGGAAATAACGCTGATACAGAGCATGGTCAGGATGTTCCGGCAAGGAAGGGTAGATTTACTTTCTTGATCTTCGGATGATTTTTCAAATGCTCCACCACTTTCAACGCATTCTCTACATGACGTTCCACACGCAATGAAAGTGTCTCCAATCCCTGCAACAGAATAAAAGCATTAAACGGACTGATAGTTGCACCGGTATCACGCAATAAAATAGCACGAATACGGACAGCATAAGCAGCCGGACCTGCCGCCTCTACAAAACGCACCCCATGATAGCAAGGATCCGGTTCTGTCAGTTGAGGGAATTTACCTGATGCCACCCAGTCAAATTTACCTGAATCAACAATCACGCCACCCAGTGAAGTTCCATGGCCACCAATAAATTTTGTAGCGGAATGTACCACAATATCTGCTCCGTGCTCGATGGGACGAATCAGATAAGGAGTACCAAAAGTGTTATCAATAATCAAAGGTATGTGATGGCGATGTGCTATTTCCGCCACAGCCTCTATATCTATAATATTCGAATTAGGATTCCCCAAAGTCTCGATAAACACCGCCTTTGTATTCTCCTGAATAGCTTTCTCAAAATTAGAAAGATCACCAGGGTCCACAAATGTAGCAGTCACACCATAAGTCGGCAACGTATGCGCCAGCAGGTTATAAGTACCTCCGTAAATAGTCTTTGCAGCTACAACATGATCACCTGCACGAGTAATGTTCTGAAACGCATAAGTAATGGCAGCAGCCCCGGAAGCTACCGCAAGTCCTGCCACTCCCCCTTCCAATGCAGCCACACGTTGTTCAAAAACACCTTGTGTGGAATTAGTCAGACGCCCATAAATATTACCCGGATCTTGTAAACCAAAACGTGCGGCTGCATGTGCCGAGTTATGAAATACATAAGATGTAGTCTGATAAATAGGAACTGCACGAGCATCCGTAGCCGGGTCTGGCTGTTCCTGTCCTACGTGAAGTTGTAATGTTTCGAAATGTAATTTTTTTGTAGCCATAATCTTTATCTTTTTAGAGTTATATATTTCTGTTTTTACCTGTTGCAAAGGTATTAAAGGCAGTTATATCAAACAAGATATACTAAAAATAAAGAAAATAGAGCTACAATTATCACTATTTATAGAACAAATATTCTATTTACAAACGGATTATTACCTCCTGAAAGAAAATTATTCTTTGGCGACATCTAACAAAATAAAGTGACGGCCGATTCACATCGACCGCCACCAGACAATTAATACACACAATACGATTAATACAAAAAATCACTCATGATCATGATCATGTTCCGTTTCAGTACCTCCGTCCGCACTCAAGACAATATTACGAGCCACTTCTGTCTGATTGCCCGCCGCATCGGTACACCATACCATCAGATGATAATCTCCGGGAGCAGCATCGGCCGGAATAACAATATCATGATGATGTACTTTTGTATTCTTCAAACCGGAAACATCATATACCTTGTCAAAAGTAAAAGCTGTGTTTTTCTCTCCGGCTGCCCGGGAATCATGTCCGTGGTGGTCAAAATTATTATGAATATTGATTTTATACGATCTCAACATCACATCATCTGACAGATTCATTTCAAAATGTACCCCTTTCCCATTACCAATTTTCAACACCGCTCCCTCTTCGGGTTCTATCAAATCGATCACGGGCTTTGTTACATCCCCTTTTTCATCATTATCACACGCAGGCAGACAAACAGAGCATATAGCCAAAAGGCTGATTACAAGAAAATAAAATTTTGTTTTCATTTTAATAATTGTTTAAATGGTACTTTAATCGAAATCTGAAAGCTTCTTCCCGGTTCAGGGATTTCCACTTTCCTATAAAAACTCAAATGATTGTAATATTTCACATCCGACAAATTACGAATGCCCAAAGATATTTCAATATCCGCCTTGGCCATAGGTATATGAATACTTCCACCCAGATGAATCAAACAAGCTCCGGGTGTGCGGTCTTCATTCCTCGCTATACGGTTCTGCGAAGCTATACTTTGAAGTTCAGCATACAACTGAAAATCCTTTTTATCCATGTCAGAATATTACGCATGGATACAGGAGGTGAAAAACTTAAAGCCGTATGTTCGTCACGATTATAAGTATAGACATACTCACCGACTAAACGATAATTAAAATGGCGTAGAAAATCCATATTGAAATTTATCTCACCACCCATGAACAAAGCACGTGCGCCACTATATTGATAAATCTGTCCAGCATGGGGCAATACAGACCATTCTCCCATAGGGCGCAAATAAATATAATTATCAAACCAACTGGCAAAAGATGAAACAACCAGTTCCATTTTTTTATAAGCCAAGGTATAGGAAGCATCAATCTGCCATCCTTGTTCCGAAGAAAGAGTGGCATCCCCTTTTTCATGACGGAAAGTTCCGTGATGCACTCCGTTGGATGCTAATTCATTGACTCCCGGCAAACGGAAGCTACGTCCCACATTCATCTTCAGAAGATGACCGGCAGCGGGTGTCCACACTACTCCCGCCGAACAGGAATAATTACCATAAGCCCTGTCCACCGGATAACTTCGCCAACGATATGCCTGTATTACCTCTTCTTCATATCCCTGTCTGTGCAGATACTCCACCAAATAAGGATCTTCGAATGCCGTTATATCAATCCTTCCCCGATCATAACGTATCCCACCAGTTACAGACAACTGATTATCCAATCGGAAAGTCGTCAGCCAAAAAGCTCCGGTAGTAAAACGCTTGTATTCCGGTAGCAGAAAAGAATATCCGCCAATCGCATTTTTCTGTATCTGCATATTCCACCCTGCCATATGCTCCCAGGAAGAAGAACTGGACAACCGCAGCTTCAAAGAGGAGCTGAATGTATGCAGTTTGAACACCAGTTCCCTATCCGGATCCTTTGCAGGCATCACCTGAGTGTCATAATGGGTATGGAAAGCACTCCATTCCTCCCGATGATTGAACTGATAGCCGAAATCACCTGAAAGTTGTATCCCATTCCAAAGATACTGTTGATGCGTGGTTACTTTAAGATGGTTCACTTTGCTATAAGGCAATTCAATATTACGGCTGTTCTCATCATCCTCCAAACGGGAAATATCAGGAATGCCATGAGCACCGGGAAAGAAGCCCATCTTCTGATAAACATTGCTCACAGCAATATTCATCTGATAAAACCTCTTTCTATAATCTCCCATGACAGAAACATTGCGCTCGAACCCAGCGGTGTTTTTCAGCTTACGACCGTAAACAGGCACCAACTGGGTAAGATATACAATGGTATCGACCGGTACATGATAATCTCCATAGTGCTGTTCTGAAAAACGTACTCTGACCAGCCATGCATTCTTCTCAATACCTAGCATCAGTGAACCGCCCACAGTGCCGTTCACTGATTTTCCCAATAAGGCAGCCTCACCAAAAAATCGGTTCTCTTTTTGTGGAAGCAAAGGAAGGATTTCGATGACACCTCCCATCGCATCACTGCCGTAGAGCAGTGAAGACGGACCTTTCAGAATCCGTACCTCGTCTACATTAAAAGCATCAATTTCCAGTCCATGGTCGGCCCCCCATTGTTGCCCCTCTTGTTTTATTCCATTTTCGGATACGGCAATACGGTTGAATCCCAAACCACGAATCATAGGTTTGGAGAATCCCGCACCAATATCCATCGAGTGTACACCGGGAACATTTTTCAAAGTCTGTACCAAATTACCGGTAAAATGCCGGTTCAAATAATCTTTCTGAAACAACTCGAGTGTCAGGGTAGTCTTTTTCTCCTGAGCATGTCGGTAAGATCCAGTCACCACCACTTCGGATAAATCCACACTTTTAATCGTATCAGAAACTACCTGTGCATTTGAAAACAAGGTAAAAAACATTCCCAGCGTACCCGAAACATATCTGATACGCATAAATTACAATCATTTGATGTTGTGAATAAATAAAAGATACTATGTGAATCAGCAAACGGGAGGCGCACGCAGATAATAAGGATAAGATTTAACCTGACAAACCTTATCCACTGTTATTTCCGGCTGATAATCAAAAACCGGAAGAACAATATGAAGTTGTAATGTTTCAACTTGTGTAAAAGGTGAAAGTGTGAAATTGCACACGGGACACTGATGAGAGGAATCATGAGAATTCCCACTATCAGAATGGCAAACGGCATCTTCTTCATGGTGGTGAAAAGTCTTCACCATGAAAAATGGCATAAGCGTCATTAACAACAGCCATGCTATAAAAATCCTGCCTTTTGCGTTTTCTCTCATTTTTGTGTTCAGTAAGACCACTACAAAAATAGAAACAAATAACAAACTCACAATAACATTTTATATTTATTATTAGTTTCATCCACTTTTTACCTACAAATGGGTATGTATACAAAACCGAGGTAACTTCCCAGTCACCTCGGTCACGACAGATCTTTATTTCCTAGAACAGCCTACAATCCGGTCATCCTAAAAAAGAGTAACTACTCCGTAAATAACAGCAGCCAATATTCCACTGACAGGAATAGTCAACACCCAAGCCGTCATCAGGCTTCTTGTTATTCCCCACCGGACGGCTGAAAGACGCTTAGTAGCGCCCACTCCGATAATAGCTCCTGTAATGGTGTGGGTTGTACTTACAGGTATTTTCAAATATTCTGTCAGATACAATGTAAATGCGCCAGCAGTTTCCGCAACAACTCCCTCCAAAGGAGTTACTTTGGTAATCTTAGTTCCCATGGTTTTCACAATCTTCCATCCGCCTGACATTGTTCCTAAAGAAATGGCAGTAAAACAAGAAAATGCCACCCAATCCGGCAAATCATTGATACTATTTATTCCCATTCCTAACCCTTCCGAATGAGCAGCGATCAGGGCAGCAGCAATAATACCCATTACCTTCTGGGAATCATTCAGTCCATGCCCTATACTGAACAAAGCCGAAGAAACAAGCTGCAATTTCTTAAACCACATTTCAGCCGTATTCGGATGTGCACGACGACAAATGTGAAGGACAAGCAACGTAAATCCAAAAGCAACAACCATCCCTATAAATGGTGCCAAAAAGATAAAAACAGCAATCTTCAAAATAATATTGAGCTGAATGGCATCAAAACCATGAGCCATAATAGCAGCACCAGCAAAACCTCCGATCAGCGTATGCGAAGAAGAAGAAGGAATCCCCTTCCACCATGTAAACAGATTCCAGACAATAGCTGCAATAACCCCCGAAAGAATAATCGGCAAGGAAATATACTGTTCCACTACTGTCTTGGATACAGTATTGGCTATTCCGAACCCTCCGATTATACATTTAGCAATAAAGAATGCAACAAAATTAAAAAATGCCGCCCATATCACCGCTTGGAACGGAGTAAGAACCTTGGTTGACACAATGGTGGCTATTGAATTGGCTGCATCATGAAATCCGTTAATATAGTCAAAAATCAAAGCCAACGTAATAATAATCACTAATAATTCCATATTGTACCTTCTGCTTTTATGCGTATTTCACAATCAGGTTTCTCAAGATTTTCCTACCCGTTCTGCCGCATCGGTCGTTTTCTCCAATTCATGCATTATCTCCTTGATCTTAATCAGTTCTATGCAATCCTTTTCTTCCTCAAATAGTTTCTTAACAAAGAGTTCATATACATCATCCGCCTGATTCTCTATGTCATGCAATTTTGTACAACATGCTCTTAATTCAGTAGGCTTTTTACGGAAAATTTCCAATTCGTCCATTGCCTTACTTATATAAACAGCCGCTTGCTGTATCAACAAACTTAACTCTTTTCCACTATTAGCAATGGGATGGGGATTATAGATCGTGATACGTTTGGCGCAACTGTTAATCCCATCTATTACATCATCCATAGTTGATGCCAAATCGTGAATATCCTCACGATCAAAAGGGGTTATGAAAGTTTTTCCCAATTCGTCAAAATTAATGAGTCTGCTTGTCACCTTCACGTTCCATATCTTTGATGCGTTTGTAATAGTCCTCTCTCTCTTCCGGCTTATCATGCTGCATGCTTTCTACCAATAAATCCGATGATGAGGTCAGGATTTCAGACAAACGTTTCAATATAGGGAAAAACTTAGGTTCTTGAGGTGTAAATCGACTAAAAAAAGAATTTTTCATAAATGTAATTTGAATAAATTGTTTTTGATATGTTTGATTTTAGTAATGGCGAGTTTTCCACTTATTCCTGCCTACTTCTATAACGGCAGGCAATATAGAAACGACAATAATAGCCACAATCAGCAATTTCAGATTTTTCTGTACAAATGGAAGATCACCGAAAAAATAACCGGCATAACAGAAAATACCAACCCACAAAGCTCCCCCTATCAGATTATACACCATAAAATAATAATAATGCATTTTGCCCATACCTGCTACAAAAGGAGCGAATGTACGGACTATAGGTACAAAACGGGCGAGAATGATGGTCTTTCCTCCGTATTTTTTATAAAATTCATGTGTTTTTTCCAAATGACTTTGCTTAAATATACGGGAATCGGGATTATTGAAAAGTTTATTTCCAAAAAAGTGTCCTATCATATAATTACAGGAATCGCCCAACACAGCTGAAAGAAATAAAACCAAAGCGAGAATATTAACTTCCAAAGGCATATCGGGCAAAGCCGAAATAGCTCCCGCGACAAAAAGCAAAGAATCTCCGGGGAGGAATGGAGTGACAACCAATCCCGTTTCGCAAAAAATGATTATAAACAGTATGACATAAGCCCAAGTATGATATTCTTGAACAATATCTATCATATATTGGTCAATGTGAAGTATAAAGTCCAATAAAAATTCCATTATACATTAGTTATTAATACATTAACATATAACACCATTCATAAAAGGAACAAGCATCCACCCCAGTTCCCATTATGAAAATATAAAAACAAAAAAATGTAAGATATAAAAAACAGACCTTGCCGAGAAGAAAAATAAGCTAAATAAGAATACGCCTCAACTGATAAATATAGTATTCACTGGAATATTGAGTAAAATAAAGAATAGGTGAAAAAGAAATTTGCTTTTCTTCAGGAAGAAGTACTTTCAAGAATCTGGCCAACTTGGCTATGACGGAAGCAGAGGAATGAGTTCGCAGAATTTTAGAAGAGCACAAGGTGCGAAAAGAAAAAGAGGTAGCTGCACCGCCGATACCGACTTTATAAAAATGGTAGCTTTCATTATTTATCTCTTTTTTTTCCTGCCCGTTATTGCTTTCAGATATGTTGCACAGCGCCACCGCACTGTTTTCCAAACCAACTGTACGAACTACATCGTGCTCCTGTCCGCTACCAAATACGGAACCAAAGCCCGCCAACAGACATACACTTAACAAGATATAAAAAAGATATATATACTTTGTCATAGCGGCTGCAAAGATAAAAAGTATTTTTGAGAGATAAAATCATTCTGCCCTTTTCTTGCATTCTCCGACAAAAAAAGAATATAACCCTGTACTACATTTCCCGAAAATTTCTCCGAAATCTAAGATAAATGCAATATATTTGTATTGACAGATATGAAAATAATATCAACCTCTTGAAAGAATATTATTCTATGAGTACTTTAGAGAAACTTGACAAAGTAGATTTGCAGATACTACGTACCTTGCAAGAAAATGCCCGACTGACCACCAAAGAACTGGCTGCACGGGTAAGCCTTTCCTCCACTCCGGTGTTCGAACGCCTCAAACGATTGGAAAATGGAGGATATATAAAAAAATATATCGCTGTATTGGACGCTGAGAAACTAAACCAAGGCTTCGTGGTATTTTGCAGTGTCAAGCTAAGAAGACTGAACCGGGACATTGCTGCGGAATTTACACGGATAATTCAGGATATCCCTGAAGTAACAGAGTGCTATAACATATCAGGCAGTTATGACTATTTGCTTAAAATACACTCCCCTAATATGAAGTATTATCAGGAATTTATCCTCAATGTCTTGGGCACGATTGACAGTTTGGGTTCACTGGAAAGCACCTTTGTAATGAATGAAGTAAAACATGAATATGGGATTCACATTTAAGTAAATCCCATCCATCCTCTCCCATCAATACCATTTTTTACGCTTAAAATAGAAGTAGATAACTGCTACTAGTATTAACATCAATGTCCATGCAAATACATAGCCATACCGCCACCCCAGTTCAGGCATCCATTTGAAGTTCATTCCCCAGATTCCTGCTAGAAAAGTCAACGGAATAAATATAGTAGAAACAACAGTCAACTGTTTCATGATGCTGTTCATCCGCCGGTCATTATTGGAAAGGTAAATATCTACCAAAGCTGAAATCATGTCACGGCAACCATCTAAAGTTTGCAATACAAACTGCAAATGATCATTGACATCATTAAAGAAAGGACGGCTTGCTTTGTGCAACAGATCATTATCAGTAGTATGCAACAACTTGCTGATTTCCTCCTTTAATGGTAAAATACATTTCTTTATTACACGAAAATTACGGCGGTATTGCTGTATATTTTCAATACCAGGCATATCAGTCTGTTCCGGTGAAAGCAATTGCTCTTCTAAATCCTCTAATCCATCTTCCAATTCCGAAATGATGGATATAAAGCTGGCCATCACACTGTTTAGAATAACACTGAGCAGGAAATCAGACTGCCGGTTACGTATTTTCAACACATTCTTTTCCAATGCCGTATTTATATCATTCAGAAAGTCTGTTTCCTTCTCCATAAAGGTCAACAGATAATTTCCACCTTGCACAATGGCTATTTGTTGTGGTACATAGCCATCATCATTAGAAAAAAGTAACTTCAAAATCACTACATTATATGTATCATGCTGTTCTATCTTGGTCTGATGGTCGGAGTTCAAAATATCTTGTATCGTCAAAAAGTCGACATTAAAATTCTGACAGACATGCTGTATAACCTCCGTATTCTGAAAGCCATGAATTTGTATCCAGTTTATAGCATTCTTATTCAAATAAGGGATTAAACTATCTATATCTTTCCCATCCTTCATACAAATACTTTCAGCATTATAACTGCACAAATGCAGATGCGTAGGGGTACAACTGACACCAATATAAGCAAGTTGCTCACTTAGTAAATTATTCTTCGCCATAGTTTCAGTAATGAATAGTACAAATATAATTCTTTTTTAAAAGTCAACCGTGTTCTCTACAAAAAAGAAAGATTCCCCCAAGTTTTCAAACTGATCCCCATTTAACTCTCGGTTTAACTGAACCATGTAAACCGGCGCGTTTAAGGCATAAAAAAAGAGAGTTACTTTAGTGTAACTCTCTGATTTCTTGGTGATCCGCCTGGTTCGTGAATTTTGCGGTATATTCTCCTAAAAATCAATATCTTCGGAATTATAAGCTCTGTACTTGTCACGTTTTAGTCCTTAAAAACTGTCCGCTTTTGTCCTGTGTCTGTCTGCTTATATCTTGGGTTCAAAAATACGGCTTCTTTTTGAACTATGCAAATATTTGATTTACAATCTTTAGGCTTTGGTGTAAGATGCAAACTATATCTATATATAGGTTTGCACCTTACACCAAGTTACCTAAGGATAATTAGCTTATGTAACGTATCAATCATTGATATTGACACTCTTCACATATTCCCGATGAGCAACACCCCATTGAATCATTCCTGCAATTAATTCTTTCAACCGAAACCCTGAAGATGTCAATTCATATTCTACCGTCACTGGCACTGTATTATAAACAGCTCTCTTTACAACCCCGTTCAATTCGAGTTCTTTTAATTCCTTTGACAGCATACGGGGAGTAATATGAGGTATTTTCTTTTGAAGTTCATTAAACCTATACTTTCTAAAAAGCAAAGCCCGGATAATATTAAGCTTCCATTTACCGGATAAAATGGTCAGCGTATCATTTAGAGCAACAACATTTGAATAAGGGCATCCATTAAAGTCTTCCATATAACCAGTTTATTTAAATAGTCCATAACTATACTCTTGTATATTACTATACATAAGTATATTGATATACTTTAGTAAGCAAAGATACACTACTTTTGCATCAAAACATTCATTCGATATTGAAAGGATGTTTCTAATATTAACAATAAAAAACAATCGTATGAAAGTAACATTAATTGCGTCAGTGTCAGCAAATGGAAAAGTATTGCTGGCAAACAATCCCAATCATCAGATAGCACCGGAAGTCATGGGATTTCTTGTACAGAAAGCCATTGAGTCCGGCAACATTGTTTTTGGGTATTCTACTTATACCATGTTTATCGATGCGTTGCAAGATGCCCTTGCAGGAAAAGAAATCGTCGTGCTATCCAACAATCACGAAGCCCGAAGCGGTCACAAAACCGTTCATACTCCTGAAGAAGCGGTAGAATACCTGAAAGGAAAAGGAATGGAAGAAATAGTCGTTGGTGGCGGAGTACAGACTTACAATGCTTTCCTTGACAAGGATTTGGTAACAGACATTTATTTCAATGTCACTCCAATGGTTATTGGTGACGGTGGTGTTATTGGCTCAAAAGATGATTTATTCGTCAAGTTTGATAAAATGAATTATGAACCCATCATTGAAAATGTAATCAGACTTCATTTGAGTAAATAACAGGAGCAGATATGAAAAAAGTAATTTTATCAGTTTTATTATTGAGCATTATAATGGGATTACAGGCTCAAGAATTGAAAGTTATAAATTTGAATAAGCCGGATAAAAGCAGAAATGTTACATTGATGCAAGCATTGGATAAAAGACATTCGGAACGAGCATTTGCCAAATAAACAACTGACGCATCAGGATTTATCCGACCTGCTTTGGGCAGCCAACGGAATAAACCGTCCGTCAGAAGGCAAACGTACCGCACCATCGGCAAATAACGTACAGGAAGTTGACATATATGTATGTATGAAAGATGGGTGTTATTTGTACGATGCTAAAGCACATCAGTTACAACCTGTTGCTAAAGGTGATTATCGTTCTGCCGTAGCCGGACAACAGGATTTTGTAACAGAAGCCCCTGGATGTCTGATACTGGTTGCTGATTTGTCCCGCTTCAATAGCGGAAATCCTGAACAGTTGCTAATTGTAGGAGCTTGTGATACTGGGATTATTTCTCAAAATATTTCACTATTCTGTTCCTCGGCTGGCTTAGTTACAGTACCACGGATGACAATGGAATAAAAATACATTAGGGAAAAATAATTAAAACTAAAAAAGTCTCAACATTTATTACTAAATCAT
>ENA-OQKK01000313-OQKK01000313.1-human-gut-metagenome-genome-assembly--contig:-NODE-313-length-13665-cov-4.592407_pt1 | contig 13665 bp, 18 predicted proteins | sample MGYA00242648_ERZ504797 | MGnify/ENA primary metagenome ERZ504797 (study PRJEB26092, sample SAMD00036412) | human gut metagenome | host: Homo sapiens | study: EMG produced TPA metagenomics assembly of... | reverse complement strand
CGACCAGAAAGACCGGACTATCAGGAAACTGAAAGTGCAGCTCGACGAATCGCTGACCTTGAACGAGAGGTTAAACAGCGAGAACAGAGCAGGGAACATTCAAGCCTTAAAGAACGACTTGAGGAAACAAAAGAATTATTGCAGAGCGAGAAAGAGAAAACGCACGCTGCCGAAATCATGACAGAGGAATGTCAAGATAAGCTAAGGCAGGCAGAACAGGAACGGGATTATGCACTCTCCCATCAGAAAAAAGTAGAGATACCGGTTGAAAAGCCGGTGCTCTATCAAAAGTGCTGGAATTGTAACCAGACAGCTTATCTGAAAGCGAAGGAAAGGTATGATACACAGAGAGAAAAACTGGCAGGCAGATATAAAGCAAAAACAGTCATGTATGAAGCATTGATATTTCTGTTGATATGGTATTCCATATCAACTACTCTTTTTCAGATGATACGGTCAAAAATATTTATTTCTGATTGCGTGGTATTCTTTGATACAATCGCAACTTTCACACAGACCATTGCTGGCTGGGTTGTACTGACAGGAAAGACCGTGGCACAGATTAGTAATGGAATATCCAATCCTGTCGTTGCTGGAATTATATACTGGCTGATAAAAATACTGGTTTATAGTGGATGTCTGGTGGGTGCGGGAATACTTGTAGTGTTTATATGGATGAAGATTGCAGGGTTATATAAGAAATACTGTTGGGATATGATTACTGTAATGGTGATACTTATAAGCATGGCAATAACAATCTACTTTGGAGATTCGATAAAGACAGTATTGCCGATCAATCTGCTATTTCTCTTATTATTTGTGCAACTGGTATATGTTGGAATCAGGTGGTATGTAAAAGGATGGCGGGAAAACAGAGGTTATGTTTAGTGATGGAAAACTTGTCTGAGACGCAGCGAAGTAAATAAAATGAGTAGTATAGGAAGTCAGTAGTGTGTGAATAAACTGCTGGCTTCTTTTTTGATAGATACAGTCACGCCAAGAGGCGTGTCGGATAGTAAAGTAATAATATCAATAGAACAATATAGAAAATGCGGGGAAGCATGGTATTTCAATGAGTTTGAGATACAGTGTTTTTGCGTATTAACAGGAAGCAAATAACGCGTTATATGTGATATTCTATTTCACAACAAAAAAAGGTCGGTTCACAACATGGTGGCTAGCTATTAAAAGAACTTTTCCGATATAATAAATATAATTGTATGTAAGCAAGGAAGTGACAAGATGCAAATTGCAATCTGTGATGATGATAAGTCTATAGGATTGATATTAGAAGAAAAAATAAAGAAATTATTACCGGATGCAGTAATAGAAAAATATTTATCTGGTGATGAATTGATTGCAAGTGGTTGTGAGCCGGATATTCTATTTTTGGATATTCAGATGCCAGGAATGGATGGAATGGAAACGGCAAGGATTCTGCGTCAGAAAAATGAAAGAATGGTATTGATATTTGTAACTGCTGTGGAGGAGTATGTTTTTCAGGCATTTGATGTTGCAGCATTTCATTATCTGGTGAAACCGTTTTCAGATGAAAAATTTGAGGAAGTTGTGAAACGTGCAGTCAGAAGCATTGAAAAATATTCTGAAAATCAATCGGATGAAAAATACATGATGGTGCAGTCCGGAGGAAGCCATATGAAAGTGTTTTTGAAGGATATTGTGTATGCCGAGGTATATAATCGAAAAGTCATTATCCATACACGGGATACGAATATTGAATATTATGGAAAATTGCAGGAACTGAGTGAAATTGCGGGAGCAGATTTTTTTCGTACACACAGAGCCTACCTCGTACATTTCAAATATGTTCAGAAATATGATGCAAATTGTGTGACGATGGAAAATGGAACTGCATTGATTGCAAAACAGAATTATTCTGAGTTTGTAAAACAATATTTGAAATATAATCAGAGGAAAGGAAAAGAAATCGGATGAGTTTGGTAGAAAAATGCTGGATGGTTACATCGAAAATTTCTGTTATTGCACTCCTTATGATTACAGGAATCTATTTTGGAAAATTTGTTTGTCCCTATATAAAAAAGAAAAAAGGGGCTGTGGCAGTCAGTATTGTTTATATTACGATTATGCTTGTTTTATATATGATTCCGCCACAGATTGATAATTTTTTCCGCATATCTGATTGGAGTTATAGCAGCGTTTCTTGCAATGTATATAGAGGACAGAAGAAATATATATCAGAAAATATTTCTTGCAATTACGTTCTTTTCGATCCGATGGTTAACGGTTGCAATGGCAGCCAGACTTGATGATCTTGTTACAAAAGCACTTGTATTTCGGAATATGAGTGCAGAAAAAGTGTGGTTGCAATACGGACTATATGTTGGAACCAGAGTTTTGGATATTGTACTTTGTATTGCTTTTATTGCGGTTGCAATAGGACTGATCAATAAAGCGTATATATACAAAAAAAGATGAAATGAGCGTCAAAGAGATGGTAATGCTTATTATACCTTCACTTGTAGGTGTCACTGGGTATGGCATTTTACAATATTATCTCATGATACACGAAAGAGATACTGGAAAGAACTTGATTGATACATATGGATTTTATGGAGCTTTAAGCTTTTTACACTATCTGATTTCCATAGTTGCTATTCTTGTTGTGATTGTAATGTTTCAAAACTGGAAAGAGATGCAGGAAGAACAGCGGGGACAAGAGCTGGTATTAAATCAGATCAGTGACATGAAAAAGCATATCGAGGAAGTCGAAAAGTTGTATCGGGATATCCGCTCCATGCGCCATGATATGGGAAATCATATACAGACACTGGAACATCTGGTGGCACATAATAATATGGATGATGCTACAGAATACTTGGAACATCTGAAAAATGAATGGGACGAGGTATCTCCGGAAATAAAGACAGGAAGTCCGGTAATTGATGTCATTTTGATGGAAAAGCTGAGAGAAGCAAAAGAAAGGCAGATTCGGTTTCTGTCGGATTTTCATTATCCGCAGAATACGAAGTTAAATGCATTTGATTTGAGTGTGATCATGAATAATGCCTTGAATAACTGCATGGAAAATGTAAGTGGAGATGATCCGTATATCAGCATTTCTTCTTTTCGGAAAAACAGTATCTTTATGATAACCATAAAAAACAGTTTTGGGGGTCAGCTTAATTTTGGTGATAGCGATTTGCCAGAAACAACCAAATCTGGGAGGGAACATGGAATGGGTCTGAATAACATTCGCCGGGTTGCCAGAATGTATATGGGAGATATATCTTTGGAGCAGGGAAATGAGGAAGTAATCCTTAGCATTATGATGCAGGTAGAATAAAGAAATAAATTGGCACTATGTATTTTGTAAATTACAGAAATTACAGAAATATGTAGTGCTTTTTTTGCGCAGGTAGCGATGAAAATATGTTGCTTGCAACAATATTTGAGGAGCACTGCGACAGTCTGAAAAGCATTTTCAGACTGCTTCACAACGAAAAAAGGGCGGTTCACAACATCACAGTTTATTGTGAAGAAAGATATGCCGAAAGAAAAAATAAAGAGAAATCATGTTATACAGATTTTCAGGAAACGGATTTCAGAGTATTAGCTCAAGGAGGATAACGAAATGATGAAAATTAATGGATTTAACGGAACGAATACGCAGACAGGAGCAATGGGAATGGCACAGGCGAATGATTCTGTGAGTAAAAATATTCAGAATCAGATTGCAAATGCACAGCAGAAATTGCAGGACTTATCATCAAATGAAGAACTGTCATTAGAGGATAAGATGAAGAAACGTCAGGAGATACAACAGGAAATTACAAATCTCAATCAACAGTTAAGACAGCACCAGATTGAACAGAGAAAGGAACAGCAGAGTAAAAAATCATCTATGGATGATATGGTGGCTGGTACAAAAAATACATCTGCAAAGAAAGGAACAGCCTTGTCACAGGCAGGTATGCGGGCAATGATTTCCGCAGATTCATCTATGAAGCAAGCAAAAGTGCAGGGTAGTATGGCAACACAGATGGAAGGAAGAGCCGGTGTGCTTGAGTCTGAAATCAAGCAGGATGCTGGAAAAGGCAATACCGAAAAGAAAGAAGAAGAACTGGCAGATTTGCAGGCAAAAGCGCAGTCTGCAACAGCATCACAGATGTCTTCACTTTCAGATGCAAATAAATCTATGGAAGAAGCAGCAAAGGCAGACAACCGTACAGATGCAGCAGAAACAAAGAAGGATCAAACGCAGAAAGCAGAGAATACACAGGAAAATGCAGATACGGCAACAGATGCATCAGAGAATGCAGATGTTAAAACAGAAACAGCAGAAACAATAAAAAATCCAGCATCAGAAAGTGGACAGTCGGTAGTATATACACCGATCGATATACGTTTATAGTTCGGAAAGGAGGCTGGTGTTATGTCAGAAATCAAAAGTTTTAGTGATTATACAAGTAAATATAACAGCAATGTAGATTTTTCAGCGTTGTTTAGTGGAACGTCAGATAGTTCATCAGTAGGCAATACAAATATGCTTTCTGATTATGCTGCAATCAAAAATGGAAGCTATGGAAAACTTATGAAAGCATATTATGCAAAACAGGATGCTGAAAAATTATCGGGAAAAGGTGATACTTCACAAAAACTTACCTTGATGAAAACAAGTGCAGATTCTCTGAAAAAATCAGCAGATGCTTTGAATGACTCTTCTCTTTTGGAAAAAAAGAAAATAAAAAAGAAAGATGAAAAAACGGGGGAAGAGATTGAGGTAGAGGATTATGACTGGGATAAAATCACCAAGGCAGTAAAATCTTTTGTTGAAGATTATAATGATGTAGTTAAGGAAGCCGGAGAATCTAATACAAAGGATGTATTGCGAAATGCTTCATGGATGACTGGAATGACAGACAAAAACAGTAATATGCTTGCCAAAATAGGTATTACCATAGGAAAAGGAAACAAGTTGGAATTAGATGAGGATGCTTTAAAGCAGGCAGATATCAGTTCGCTGAAAACGGTCTTTACAGGATATAATTCTTTTGTAAGCAAAATATCGCAGAAAGCAACTGGTATATCGAATGCTGCAAACCGGGCGAGTGCAACCTATACAAATAATGGTACGTACTCTAAGACGGATTCTTCTTTGACATCGAGCAAGATAGATAAAGAAGTATAGAAAGTGTGGACTAACTTAGGGAGGTTGCTATGAAAGTTCAAGGAAATAGGTATATTAATAATCCAGAGATGATAAAAAATAAGGTTGAGAAGAAAACAACTGTTCCTCAGAATATTATTTCGGAGGATGATGTGAAAATCAGTGATTCAGCAAGAAAGTTAGTTGAGACTGCTCGTAATAAGGTATCGGATTTTCATACAATGCATTTTTCATCTATTAATGGAGAAATAAGAGAGATACCAGCAGAATATAAATGTGAAAATTTATTCAAATTAGATTTGAAATCAACTTCCATTTCTGGAGAACAAAATGCGTTTGAAGGCTGTTCGGAAAATCAATCAGAGGTTTTTGAAAAATGGCTGGACGAAAATGCTTCTGAATATTTGACAGAAGATGAAATGAAAGATTTAAAAGAGAAGATTAATGCAATGACAGCAGATGTAGATTTTTTGAATGCTCAGGAGGGATATAGAGGAACTTCCTATGAATCTGTATTTTTGTTAAGTGCAAGTGAAGCGGGGCTAAGAAAAGTAAATGAAATGTATGTTCCAGAGCAATTACAAGCAGGTTTTTCAGACATGATTGACGAATATGTTCATTTTAATGATTCGGCACGTAATTCTATCATGGAGAAAATGACACCAGATTACATGGTTGTTGGAATTGGAACCAAAACAGAATCTTATAAGTACAAGTCAGAAATAATCTCAGATGAGACAGCTTTTTATGCAAATGAGAAGAATGAGATAAGTGGTATCTGCAATCAGTTTTTAAATGGTAAAACAGATCAAAAATTATTTTGTAATGAAATGAAAGACCGTTTAAATGATTACTATGGAAGCAGGTATGAATTAAGAAATCAGTCAGAAGCTGTTGAAGGCAGAGTAAGTAATATGTTGAGTAAATTACAACATATGTATGCACTTTAGGATTATGATGGAAATATGCAATGGTTATTGCTGAGTGTCAAAATTCAAAAGATGATATCAGTATGGTGGTTTGCAAATAAAGTTACATATCATATTGATGCTGAGAGAAATCCAACAGGTAGCATAGTTGGAAGAACTCCGAATAATGAAGAAAGGAGTTACTATAAAATGGAGGTATCAAATAATTATAGCACAGCAAAATTATGGGACACTTCGGATAAAAAAGTTTCTAAATCTTCTAGAAAAAAACAAATGGAAATTAACGGATTCTTTAAAAGAGAAAATTGTTGAACTGGCAAAAAAAGATGCACAGGACAACGTATATATGGGAAATGCGTTTATGAATTTGCGTAAGATGGAAGTAAGCAAAGTGGCACCGAACAGGGCAGCCTTAATTGGAAAATTTAATCAATCAATGAATTCCGGCAATATGTCCGCAATGAAAGAAGTTGAAAAAGCTGATAAAAAATGGCTCTGTATTTTGTTCGGGATACCATATGAGGCAGAGTTTCAGGGCGAGGGAACAGGATCAGCAGCTCATGTATATAACGAATGTGGTGAAGAAGTTCTGACATATACAGAGGGAGTAGGCTGGCAAGAAAAGGAAACAAAAGCAGAGTCACAGGTACATTCAGCGTTAAAATCGACATATTATGAGGCTTTTTGTGATGCAAGAAAAGCATTAAACAGTGAACAAAGAACTGGTAGTATGAATGAAAATATAATGTCACAAGGCAATTTTGATATGAAAGCGTAAAGAGCGTGCGATTAAAATAAGATTGTATTTTTACTGTCGATCCATACAGTTACGAGATAACGGTAGATGGCGTGGATGAAAAAACAAAGGTGTTGATGCAGAATGCTTTAAATGTGGGTAATAATGGGAAAAATCTCTATAAGCATATCTATTATTGCTCAACACAAGATGGCTGTGAGAGTTCTCAAGTAACAGAGGAATCAAAGATGAAATACGAAGCATATCATCAGGTTTATAGTTATACAGGATATGGATTAGACAAACTTGAGGAAAAAATGGGACATATTATACGGAGTCGGGAGAGAATATATTAGACTTAGTGGATAGTGCAGTTGAAAGTTCCGGAAAAGTTCCGAAAGAGTTTAAGCAGCAAATGAAGAATTGGATACATGACCTGATTTCAACTATTTCAATCAGAGGATGGAACAATGTGCCAGATATGACTTTAAGCATTTTATATGGAAAGAGCGGCTTAAAGGACATGAACCAGTTGATTACATACCAGTATGAAGCTGATCGTATGAACAGACAATGGTATTCTGTGCTTTAGAAATATGCTAAAAACAAAAATACTTAATAAAGTGGGTTCCTTTATTTCTTGGAGATTTATGACGATCTATACTATATAGCATAGAGTTAATTCAAACGGATTTAGAATGTATTTACACGGAGGTTTTATATGTCAATGAATATCAGCGGATTAGGCAATACCTATAATGGCATCAACACAAATAGCAAAAGATTGAAATCGAAGTAAAATATGAAATTGCTGTGACGGTTATGGAATTGCGATTTTGGCTAAAAGATTGTGAATCACCGATATAATCGGGATTTGTGAGTAGAGGGCACTTATGAAAAATAAAAGTATCAATCAAGTTTCCATAATAAATGGTGAAGATGGTCCCACAAGTGTTTTTATATTTGGAGAAGCTCAAAAGCAATCTCTAAAGATTAGAATCCGAAATGCTATCTATCAATCCAGACGAAAAAGGATAGAAAAGAGAATAGCGGCCAACCCGCATACCCTTGCGGAAGTGGTGCAATACGCAAAGGATCATTATGATTTAGTGGAAATCAATCCTGCCGCAACAAATTGGATAGAACGACAGAAAAATCTAAAAGCTAGTTTGATTATGCAGCATAAACCAGAACTTTTGGGCCAAAGGAAGGATATTCCAAAACCAGATTTTCATAATGAAGAATCTGTTAAAAATTTTTTGAATGAAATGGAAATTAGAAATAAAATGATTGACCAAATGCCTGATAATGTAATTCCCATGGATTTTCATTTATATGAAATAAAAATTGGTGAGGATTTAATGGAAATAGAGGTAGATTATACCTGGAATATATTTGGAATATCTTACTCTGGAAATAAGTCGGTCATAAAAAGGTTTAAGAAAATAGCCAGAGATTTATATTGTTATTATGGTGTCAGTGAGGAGGATATAAAGAACCGGACAAAAAGATATTCTTCACTGGTAACGGAATTGAGTTCATAATTCAGAATTTTAAATAGAGGTGTATAGTAGGGTTAGTTCAGGAAGTGATTCGTTTTATTTATATGTAGAAGATGGCAATGGAAATGTTAATTATACAACAGTAAGTAAGAGTGGAACAATAACAATTAATGATTTTAATGGTTTTGATCCGTCAGGCAAGTGGAAAATATGGATTGTTACAAAAGGAACAGTTTCAACATCCACTGAAACAATAAAAGTATATTATACATATTAAAAATGTAATGTGGCTACAATTTTGTATTATAGGAGAGAGTGAAATATGAATGTAAATATTAACAATAAAAATTTATTTTCGCAAAGTTTGCTAATAAACAAATTCTTCTTTCAGAAAAATTCTTCACACAAGCAGACTGGGATTACGACCGTAGATTCTGGGTGTCAATATAGAAATAACAATTATTACTATAATAAAGATGGTGTACCTTTTTTATCAAAGGAACAGGCAGACCGTTGTATCAATGGTAAGGATTGGAAAAAGATAGTGTCTGTATCGGATAAGGTGAAGTCGGATTTAGAAAAGGTTGTAAAGCAGGATTTTATCAGTAGCAATGGTGCATATATACCAGAAGAAAGCAAGAGACATGATGTAATCAAACAGTATTTGAATACGATTCCTTCTGAACAGCGAAATTCCGCTTCGTGGACATTGAGCAGAATGGCTGGAGATTATGCTTCAAGAATGGAGACACTGGTAAAGAAAAATAATCCTGGATGGAAGCCGGGAGATGCATTTGATACAAGTATTTTAGATCAGATGGATGATACTCTTGGTGGATTAGATTTTAAAGTATAGATGTAGGTGAGAAAAATCCAACAGGTGGCATAGTTGGAAGGACTCCGAATAATGAAAGGAGATATGTTAATATGGCAGTTACAGGAATAGGAACTTATGCGTCATATACGAATAGTTATGGCAATACACAAAATGCTGGAAACAAAACGGGCAGGACATATAAGAATGCCCATGAATATAAGAACTATTTAACACAAAAATACGATTGTTTACGAAGCAGGGATTATTCCGTAAATATAAACAGTTCTCTTTTGTCAAAGGCTATGGGAGATGAAAAGACAAAACAATGGTTGGAGTACAATTTATCGCTAATACCAAAAACAATAGAACAGTCAAGAGCTTATGTGGCAGCAAGAGGAGCAAAGATACTGAGTTATAGTATTACTATAGATGGATATGATAGTATGAGTTCTGTAATGTGTACTCAAGATGAAGTTGATCCGGGAACAGAAAAAGCAAGGAAAGAACTTGAAGAAAGACTCGTGAAAAGGAAAGCAGAAAAGAAAGAGACAGAGGAAAGACTGGAAAAACAGCGTGCCGAAAAACAGGAGCAGGAAGAACGGCAATATAATCTGAAAATTGATGGAAAAGATGTAGATGACCTGACAGGAAAAATGGTGGAATTGCTAGGTACTTCAACTTCTATAGGAGTGACAGAAAATGGAGTTTCGGCATTTGATGCTTTGGCATAGGAACTTTGATATGAAACCGTAAGGTGTGCAATTAAAATAATGACTTATGCTAGAACATAAAATAAACAAAAATAAATTTGTTGATTTTTGCAATGGAGATGTAAAGGGAGAAGATACAGAGACACTGAATCATTTTGATGAACATACAAGATATCAGTTTACAAGAATGCTGTATGCATATGGAACCGGGATGACCGGACAGAATCCTTTTGCCAATGATGAGGAAGTCGAGATTACAGCGGATATAGACAGTGCAACCCATACTTCCTTTTATGTGAATGGGCAGAAAGCAGTGAAAAGATACAAAGAAAGTATGTCACAGCTTTTGAATGGCGGAACTTGGTATAGATGGTCATAAAAGTAATAGATCACTTGGACCGTTATGGAGAGTGAATAGGCGATGGTGAAATGTGAAAGGAACTGATATGAAAATATTTCAAACACCTTCTTACGATAGGTTTTGTTTATTCGAAATGGAAAGAAAGAGTAAAGATTTCAGAGGTATGGATGACAATGTTGCTTATAAAAATAAGCAGATAGACAATGTAGAAATATCGAATGAAGGAAGGCGGGCATTGCGGGAAAAATTAAGAGAAGTAAAGCCAAAAGTTGAGGAACCGATAGGATATGAATTAACAATACAAGATACAAATGAGGTTGAATGGGAACATTATACTTCAATGAGAGAATATAGTGGACTGACGTTAAAAGACGGAAAATACAATCTAGAAGATGTGATGAAGTCTATGATGGATGCTTATGAAACACGTTACAATTATATTGTGAAAGAACATGAGAATGGAGAACGTCAGGTTTCTTATGACCTCACAGGAGAAAATTCATTAACACTTGATGAAGATTTGGCAGGTTTAGACAGGGCATATAATAAGCGATTAGCAAATCTGGCGGGATATATTGTATGTCAGCAGACAAATGACGGTTCTAAATTCTTTCAAACAACTAATGTGAAGAAGAATACAGCAGAACAAAAAGAATATATAGATACTGCGGTATCCATGATGGAGAAAGCACAAAAAAGATTTTTAGAAATGCGTGAAGAACCGAAATACACAGCAGGAATTGCAAAGAGTGTAATTTGGGATATTATGAGTAGCGATAAGAACTTTATGGAAACGACTCAGAGGTTATTTGCTAAAACAATATATCACAATACTTAAAAAAATATTTTCTAGAGACATGAAAGGCTGTTTAATGTTATAAGAGAATGTTGGCAGTTGTTATGAGACTTATATAAGGTAGGAGATAATATGGTTACTTATATATTTATAAATCACTTGGACCATATAAGGAAAGTGATTGCAAATTCCGAATGACAGAGGAATATCAACGAAAAAATGCAATGGAGGAAATGCAATGGGTATAACAGGCGTAGGAAGTTCTTATAATTTTGTTTATAACACAAAAACAGGTAAGCTATCTACAAAGGATGGCAGTAAAAATGAATTTGTTGATTTTTGCAATGGAGATGTAAAGGGAGAAGATACAGAGACACTGAATCATTTTGATGAGCATACAAGATATCAGTTTACAAGAATGCTGTTTGCATATGGAACCGGAATGACCGGACAGAATCCTTTTGCCAATGATGAGAAAGTCGAGATTACAGCGGATATAGACAGTGCAACCCATACTTCCTTTTATGTGAATGGGCAGAAAGCGTTTACGGCAATTACGGGTATGTCATATCTCCCATCCGAGATTCAAACCTTTGGAACCGTACAGCAGCCATTTAAAACCAGAGGGTACAAACCATATGATCCCAGTACAAACAGTATCACGATTGGGGTTGGAAGCAGATTTAATCTTGGAAATGGATACAGCATGACGGTACAGGAAGATTTTGTCTGGGGCGAGGGCTATGGAAACGGAAGCAAGGCAGATGATGAAAGATGCAATATGATGATAGGTGGTCTGAACTCCCTGATACATTTTGCGGATCAGCAGTATTTTTCAAGTATGACAGATACATACACCGATTATATTTTAGATTTTCTTGCGTCACAGGGAGTGGATACAAGCAGAGAATTTGTGATAAACGGGACACATTGTGAATTGGTAAATGGAAAAATAAGAGAAGTTGGTAACGATTATGTGGTGCCTAGTGCCATTCAGCAGAAAGCAGTGAAAAGATATGAAGAAAGAATGGCACAGCTTTTAAAGGATGGAAATTGGTATCGAATGGCATAGGTAAAAATTATAAGGAATGGGATTTAATGGAAGATTACTATTCGGATACGGAAGACAATTCTAAAGTTAAAAATTTCCTGAGTAATATGTCTGTATTTACACGATGGTATTCGTATGAAACAGGAATCAATGACAGATTCGGTGATTATTTAAGATAGTGAGAGATTAGGATAATCTAAGACGGATTTTTCTTTGACATCGAGCAAGCACAAGCAATGAGGCAAAATTTCCGGCACCGCTGCAGGATGTGAAAGCAGGAATCCGTTATCTGCGAGCACATGCCGATCGCTTCAATATTGATCCGGACCGCATCGGTGTGATGGGAGAGTCTGCGGGCGGTTATCTGACCTGCATGGCAGCGCTTGCGACAGATCCCGTTTATGATGTGGGAGAAAATCTGGAATATTCCAGTGCCGTACAGGCCGCCTGCCCGTGGTACCCGCCGACCGATTTCCGCGGATTCCAGTACAGTGATCCGGAGCAGTGTGCGGCATCTCCGGAGTCCCTTTTGCTGGGCAAAAACGTGATGCGCAATCCGGAAGAAGCAATCGCATGCTGTCCGGTCAGCTTCGTGACAAAAGCTGCACCGCCGTTTCTGATCATCCACGGAGAGGATGACCATACCGTTCCGTTCGGACAGGGAGAGGAACTGCACGACGAACTGGAAAAAGCGGGATGTGATGTCACACTGCTTTCGATCGAGGATGCCGACCACGCAGATCTCCATTTCTTCCAGAAGGAAGTGTGGGACGAAATCTGTGCGTTCTTCCGCGCAAAACTGTAAAAGAAAAAAGCAGAACGAAAATGAAGTGAAATGCTCCCTTCTGAACAGACAGGTGAAAGAAGAAAAACTTGTCATTTAGGAAGGAGCATTTCACTTTCAACATTTTGTTCTGCTTTTTTGATGTGTTTTATGTAAAAAACTGTCGGTGACACTTGAGTCCGGCAGTATTTTTTTACAAAAACAGCTCGTTTGCTTTTTCCTGCGTACAGGATTTTTTCAATATTTTTGCGGCAACTGCAGTCATAACAGGATTTACTTCTCTTGAGTGTACTGGACAGAGGGATACACAGCGCATGCAGGAGATGCACTTGGTTTTGTCCGTGGTTTTGCAGTTGTTCAGAGGAATTGCGCCGGCAGGACATTTTTGTGCACACAGACCGCAGGAAGTGCAGGAGTGCTTTACGTTTGGAAGCATGCCGGTTTCAGAATGTTTCGAGGGGCGGTTACCGGGAATTTCCGGGACAGAGAGATTGCCGGAAATTGCCTTTTGAAGAATCTGCCTGCCAAATGCGGTGAGCTCCTGACAGTCAGCACTGTTTGGTCTTCCGGCAGCGTACTGGTGAATAATGGAATGCTCTGCGACTGCTGAAACAGCAGCAATAACCTGAAAACCAGCTGCCTGTGCATAATCTTCCAGAAGAACCAGGGTGTCTTCATAGGCACGGTTTCCATAGACGGCAGCGATCACGCAGAGAGCTCCGTTTCCATGGATACGGGAGAGACGATTCAGTGCAAGCTGTGGCGCGGCACCTCCAAAAGCCGGCATCGCAATTACGGTTAAAGAATCGCTTTCCAGACAAATATCTTCA
>ENA-OQKK01000312-OQKK01000312.1-human-gut-metagenome-genome-assembly--contig:-NODE-312-length-13748-cov-1.872329_pt1 | contig 13748 bp, 12 predicted proteins | sample MGYA00242648_ERZ504797 | MGnify/ENA primary metagenome ERZ504797 (study PRJEB26092, sample SAMD00036412) | human gut metagenome | host: Homo sapiens | study: EMG produced TPA metagenomics assembly of... | reverse complement strand
ATTCGCCCTGCCATAGACGGTGGACGAGTTTTTCGACGTTTAAATAGTCCTCACTTAGGCGGTATACGTGGAGATCCGCGTTATCGCGTGCTGCGGAAATGAAGTACGCGGTGCCGTCCTCTTCCTGGAACAGTGTGCAGTCTCGCGACATATAGCCATATGGATTGAAGTGACCATGGTATACAAAATCTCCGTCCGGTGTGTCGCACTCTGCGATTCCGATGGCAGCGTCTGTGTAATCTTTTCCGTTTTCAAAATGTACCCATAATACAAATTTCTCCATCTTTTTGTTGTAGAGCACCTTCGGCCGCTCCAGATTTACTTTTCCGCCAGTCTCGCTTATAAGCTGCAGTTTCGTTCGCACGCGGTACGGCTCCATTTTCGATTCCGTCGTCAGAATGTGGTTCCGAAATTCCCAGTTCCGCAGGTCTTTCGAACGGTAGCAGCTCACATAATAATTCTCTCTCCGGTCCTCACCGTACCAGTAAAAATAGCCGCCGTATGAAAGCATCCATCCTCCGTGCGCGTGAAGTCGGGTTTCCATCAATATCATTCCATAAGGTTCCGTTTTTAAACATCTTATCTCTCCTTTTCTTTTGCATCTGTAAACTGGATATTTCTGCAGTTTTTCATACAAATCGTACCGTGAATTTTTCCGCCGCGAAAAACGAAATTCGATATTTCAGGTCCCACCGTTTCGAATTCGGTCAGCTCAACGGCATTGCAGGGAACCATATTTCTCTCCGTCGTACGGTAAAAAAATAAAGATATTTTTTCTTTCATTCTGTTATCCTCTGTGCGTCCGCCGGTACTCATTCGGCGTCACGCCATATTTTTCTTTAAAAATTTTTGAAAAATACTGGCTCTTCTGATATCCTACGCTTTCCATGATTTCATGTACCCATCGATCTGTTCCGCTGAGCAGTTCTGCCGCTTTTTCCATCTTCACATCCGTAATATACGCGGAAAGATTTTTCCCTGTCTCTTCTTTAAATGTTTTTGACAGATACGCCGGATGCAGATGCGCCACTTCTCCTAAAATTTCCAGTGAGAGATCTTCGCCCACATGCTCTGCGATATACTTTTTCACGGCCGAAATACCGTCGTCTGGAAAACTTTCTTCTTTTTCGAAAAATTTTTCCATCACATGTTCCAGTGATATCTGGAAATCCTTTTTCAGGATAGGCTTTACGAGGTATTCTGTCACTCCATAGCGGAGCGCCTGCTGAGCATATTCAAATTCACTGTAGCCGGACAGAATAATTGTTTTCGTCGGATAATTTTTCTCGTCAATATACTTCACCAGATCCAGCCCTGACACGCGCGGCATGCGGATATCTGTCACCAGAAGTTCCGGCTTTTTCTGCTCAATCAGATCGCGCGCAATAGAGCCGCCCGACGCCGTCAGTACTTCTTCGAAGCCATAGCTTTTCCAGTCCACCAGTTTTTTGAGATACTCGGTCATATAGGACTCATCGTCCACCAACAATACTTTCATAGGTAATTCCCCCATCTTTTTCTCTGTGCTCCGGAACCTTTGTTTTTTTCTCCGCAAAAACTCCAGATTCTCACAGCCTCTTTACAGTCTTTCTTTCCCGTCAATCACAAAGGAAACGCACAATCCCTTCCAAATACTTCCTCCAAACTGCAGGCTGCTCTGTTCCCCATAATAATTGACAAGCCGCTGATTTACATTCCAGAGGCCGACACCCTCTTTTTCATCGCGGTTTTTCCTTGCCAGCCGTTCTTTCAGTGCCGCAATCTGTTCCTCTGTCAGTCCATTCCCGTCGTCTGATATTTCGAAACAAATTTCGTCTTTACTTTTTGATACACCTTTACATAAATATGCTTTGCATTTTCCCGCTCCTCGATCGCATGCTCAATTGCATTTTCGATGATCGGCTGCAGAATCAGCGGTGGAATTTTACATGCAGCAAGTTCTGGATCGGATTCTATTTCATACTCGATGTTTTTCGCATCGCCATGATTTCCAGATACGACCGCGCATAGTCAATTTCCTCCTGAATCGTCGTAATTGACTTTTTCCGTGTACAATAACGGTAATACTGCGACAGATGCACTGCCATCTCTGTCACGGCATCGGGATTGTCCGCCGCGGTGACAATGAAGGAAAGGCTGTTGTACAGAAAATGCGGGTTGATCTGAAGCTGCAACTGCCGCATTTCTGCTTCGTTTCGAAGTTCCTGTTCTTTTACCGTTGCCTCCAGCAATTCATGCGTGCGGCGCACCATATGGTTAAATTGACGAAATACATAGGCGAATTCATTTTTCGGCATTTTGTAAATCTGCACGGTCAAATCTCCCACTTCCACCTGTTTCAGTTTTTCAGTCAGCAGATTCATCTGCATCAAAATATTTTTTACAAACAGAGAAATGTAAATCATTCCAAAAATCAGAATTGCCCCGAGCATAATGCCTGAGATCGTCATAATATTCCGCACCTGCCGCATCATCTGCCTTGTCGGATAATAGGAAACCAGCTGCATTCCATTTTTTGTTTCATCTGAACGCACAATCTGATATTTCTGTTTTCCCACACGCACCTCGCAGACTTTTTCATTACTCTGTCGTATGATTCCTGCAATATTCTGCTCCACAGATTTCTGCGAAAGCACATTGATTTCTCCACCAAACATTAAAATACTGCTCCCTGGTCCATTCCCGCAGCCATCTCCTTGATTTCATACAGAAAATCCTGATCCATTCGGAGCACCAGCCAGACCTCCTGATCTTCTCCCCTCCATTCCACAGTTCGTCTTCGCATATAAAAAATTTCCTGTTTATTGGCTGATTTCCACTGACTTTCCTTATTGTTTTCCCAGAAAGAATCCTCAAAATATCCCTGCCGCAGCGTGCTGATCTCCCGCCCGGATTTCGGCCAGTACAGCGTCATACCACTCATTCCGACCGTTCTTCCCTGACGTTCCTGAAAAAAGCTTTTCATTTTATTAATTTGCTGTACATATTCATAAACATCGTTGTTTTCAATTGCCGCATAGAGATTCTGCATATTTTCTCCATATAAAATACCATCTGCTTCAATTTCAATCTCTTTCCCCTTTTGTTCCAGAAGCGTTGCTGCATATTTTGTCTGAAGCTGTGCCGTCTGAATCAAAGATGCTTTCAAATTTGCCGTGCTCTGCCAGGACAGAAGCAGAAAGCTGGCAAGAATGATCAACAGAAAAACGGTAAAAATTCCAAAAATTGAACGTACTCTTTTCATATGCTTCCCCTCTCATTTTCTGCCCCTATTTTATCAAATTTTTCTGCTGACGCAAACCATTGTGAGATGCAAAGGCAGGGAATCGCCATGTTTTGACAACTCCCTGCTTTTTATTTTTGACTTTTCGGATCTTTTCGATCAGGCAGCTCTTATTTTACCGACTGATACCACTCATTAACCTCTTTTGTGATATCATCGCCGCCCTGTGCTTTCCAGTCTTCTACAAACTGATCAAATGCAGACGGATCTTCTTTTCCATAGATAATGTTTGTGTAAACCTGTTTCTCCATGGTCTGGAGCTGCTCCCATTTTTTCTTCATAGTATCGGTCGGAGCCGCATTGAACAGACTGGTCAGAAGTTCATCCTGATGCTCTGCTGCAATAACATAACCTTCTGCCATCGCCGGTGCGCTCTCAAAATACGATAATGCCGTTCTCTCAGCACCTGTTGTCGGTTCTTCCCCTGCCTGAAGCTTCAGATACATTTCTACGCTTTCACCAGGTGAATTTTTCAGTACAGTAGATTTTCCAGGCATAAATGGATCTGTCACCGGCGGATCAAATTTGGTTGTATCATACACAACTTCACCGTCTACAATATCGTAATCATAACCTTCCAGATAGCCATTCACAAAATCTCCTGTGCCGAATACAGCGTCATACAACCAATCATAATAAGTAAAGAAGGCTTCCATGTTGTTAAAATTTTTGTTGAACATCAGCCAGCCATCGTGGATCTGTCCCATCTGATAAGTCGGCTCACCATTCTCCTGCAGAATATTCGGATATCCTTTTACAACCGCATTTGGATCAGCAGAAGTAACATCTGCAACAGAGTTAATTGTCCACGGTCTTCCAACAAAGATACCTGCTTTTCCTTCGGTAAACTGTGTCATGGCATCCCACGCACCCGTTGCTGCAGCTTCCTGGAAAATCCAGCCATTTTTATGCCATTCGGCCATACGGGTCAGTGCTTCTTTATTTTCCTCGTTGATGGAGCCATACTGCAAATTTCCATCTTCATCTTCCTGCCATACGCCCGGAATGAATTTCCCGGAATACGCAGAGAACACGTTGACCGGATCAGAAACCCATCCGGTATTGTAAATATCATTTCCGGAATAGGTGAATCCATACGTATCATCTTTGCCGTTTCCATCTGGGTCGTCTTCTGTAAACGCCTTGATGACAGCTTCAAACTCGTCCAGATTGGTCGGTGCCTGAAGCCCCAGATTGTCCAGCCAGTCCTGACGGATGACCATGATTTCTTCTGCATCCATGCACGGTGTGCAGGCAATTCCATACGTTTTTCCATCCTTCGTAACCGGATAGAAGGTTTCCGGATATTTATCATAGATCTCTTTCAGACGATCCGGCATATATTTTTCGATATCGTCATCAATTGCTTTGACCTGTCCGGATTCAATCATATCGGAAATCATCTGTGTTCCATAAACAGGAAATATATCGGGAAGTTTTTCAGAACCTGTCAGTGCCAGACGCAGCTTGGTGTCATAGTTGCTGGCATCTCCGCCGAGAAGCGTTGTTTCCATCTTTAATCCCAGTTTTTCCTCGGTCAGACACGTCATCGGGTTATTGTTGATGTCCTCTCCATCACCATATCTTCCTGTGTTCTCGTCCAGCTGTTTTGCAATGGTAATTGTCAGTGTCGGCTCGTACTTTCCATCTGCATTTTTCGTTGCGGTTTCCTGCTGCGCAGATCCACCATCCTTGCCGCACCCACTCATCAACATCATTGCTGCCATTGCCGCTGATAAGATTACTGTACTCTGTTTTCTTTTCATGCCTCTTTTCCTCCATCATTTATTTTATAATGTTACAGCACGTTTTTCAAACCGGATTTTTTCAGAAAAATCTCTCTCATAAAATTATTCTTTGACTGCTCCCATAACGATACCTTTTACGAAGTATTTCTGCAGGAACGGGTAAACCAGAAGAATCGGAAGCGCTCCGATAAATACCTGTGCCGCTTTAATGGTACGTTCCGACATAGCCAGCGCAGATGCCGGATCCAGCGACAGATCCTGATTGTTTCCCTGCACAACGATCACCTGCAGGAAGGATGCCAGCGGATAGTTTTTCGTATCGGACATGTAAAGGATTCCGGTGAACCACTCGTTCCAGTAACCAACATGATGAACAGTGCTACGGTTGCGAGACCTGCTTTGGAGAGCGGAAAGGTAAATCTTTACGAAGTACGGTAAAGAAGCTCGCTCCGTCGATCAGTGCCGCCTCTTCGAGGAGTTTCGAATCGACTTGAAGAAGTTCATGATCAGAATCAGGTTGTAGCATCCGAACGCTCCCGGAGAATGTAAACCAGGAAGTGTTTTTCAGTCCTAAAGAAACATTGACCATGTAGCTTGGGATCAAACCGCCGCCGAACAGCATCGTGAATACGAAGAACCACATGAGCGGTGTTCTGCCGCGGAATTCTTTGGAAAGTGCATAGCCTGCTGTCGTGATGACGAACATGCTGAGCAGTGTTCCAAATGAGGTTCGGAGGAATGCAATGATCATGGACCGGATGAAGTTATTGTTGTTAAAAGTTTTTACATAGGCCAGCGGTGTGAAATCGATGGGCCAGAAGGTAACGGCTCCGCTGTTTGCAGCACTCTTTCCGCTGAAAGAGATTGCCAGCAGGTTCCAGAGCGGAAGGATGCAAAGCAGTGCCATGGTTACCAGAAAAATCGTATTGCAGACAACGAATACTTTTCTGCTTGTCGATGTATGACGCATGTTTATGTCCTCCCTCTTAGAAAATTCGATATCCCGCTACCTTATAGGCGATGCGGTAAGAAGCAACAGTAAGCAGCAGACTGATTCCCGATTTGAACAGGCCGACGGCGGTACCAAAGCTGTACTGTCCATTGATCAGTGACTGACGGTAAACGTAGGTGTCGATGATATCACCGGTGCTGTAAGTCAGTGGGGAATACAGGTTGAAGATCTGGTCGAACCCGGCATTCAGGACGTTTCCAAGGCTTAACGTTGCCATGACGATGATCATCGGCATGATGCCCGGAAGTGTAATGTGCCATGTCTGTTTCCAGCGGTTAGCGCCGTCCATCTCGGCTGCCTCGTAGAGGCTCTGGTCAATGTTGGAGATGGCTGCCAGATAAACGATCATTCCAAATCCGAAGCCCTTCCACAGGTCGGACGCAACGACGATCTGTCGGAACATGCCCGCCTCGCCGAGGAAGAAAATCGGATCAATACCGAATTTCTGAAGTACCATGTTGACGATACCGTCGGTTCCGAGGATATCGCGGAGCATTCCGGCTACAGTAACCCAGGAAAGGAAAATGCGGCAGGTAAACCAGCGTCTGGATTCCTTTTTTCAGTCCTATGTTATGTACTTCATTCAGAAGCAGTGCCATGATAATCGGAACAATCAGTCCCAGAATAATTTTGCTGACAGCGATGATCAGCGTATTGATGATCGCCTGATACGATTCTTTGAATTCGAAGATCTGTCGGAAGTTATCCATTCCTACAAACTGTGAACCGGTGATGCCAAGCCACGGCTTGTAATCCTGGAATGCCATCACCAGACCGCCCATCGGCACATAGCAAAAAATAATTGCCAGCACGAACGATGGTAAAATCAGTACATACAGCGGCCAGTTATGCTGTAACTTCCTGCTTCCAGGTTCTCTTCTGCTTCAACGCCGTTCCTTTTCCTGCTTTTTTCATTACAGCTCTCCCTCTCTTTCTTTCCTATTCCGAATCAGGAGTTCCGCAAAAAACATTTCGCTGCCATATCTGATTCTCAATAGTTCCGTGAATTTGTTTCTTTTTCTTTGTGGTTTTATTATATCTCCGTCATAGTGCCGAAAAACACACCACAAAATTAAGGTTGTGACCACTGGATTAATGTGTTTTGGGATATTATTAAAAATAACGCATGAAATTTTCTACTCCAAATCGCAAAAATTTCATACGCTATTTTAAAATTTTTTCTTATTTTCAAGTGTCTGTTTTCTGCTTTTTCAAATTCTTTAATCGTCGTTCTCTGTCACATACAATCCATGGTATCTTCCTTCATATGAAGCTGCGCCCAGTGCTCCGGTTCTTCCTTATCCTTGATAAAAACGCTCCTGTATTCTACCGATGGAAAATCTGTCCGCACATCCGATTCTTTCCGGCAAAGTTCTTCTTTTTCTTTTATCGGCACATCTGCTCAGTAATACCATGGGGAAACGCCTGCGAAGCGGCAGAAATCATAGATTACATAAATAGTTCCGCGCCGGTTTCTTCTTTTAAAACTGCCTTGGCCTGTAATATCTTCTGCAAATCATCCGCCAGATTCCGTGCTGCAATCTGAACCTTCAAAAAACCTCCAAACTGAATCACTCTGTATGATTTCAGTTTGAAGGTTCTGGTCATTCTTTATTCCAGGTTCATGCATAATCCCCAATCCTGGTCATTGGCATACGGATCGGCAAAATCGGTTTTCTGTCCGTTGACGGAATACGGATACAGGTACGCACAGGTCGCTGTTCCATCCTCAAAGAACATGGACAGCACGCCGCGCAGGGAATGCTCACCGCGGATATTATATTCTTCGTTTCCGGTCAGGCGAGCGTAACGCTTGAAGGTTCGACCGTTTTCTGCACTCCAGTAGTGCGGGAAGGTGTCTCCGAAGACTCTGCGTTTTCCGAACCAGTAGCCGTCCCAATGGCGGATTGCAATTTCATGCAGATGGTAGTCCGGCTGCTGGCCGTCGAAGAGTTCGAGGACGGCGATCTGCTGCTCGGCTCCGCGCAGGTATTTTTCTTCCCCGGTCACCTCGTAAACCTGAAGAATGACTTCGGCCGCCGGCTGTATGATCGATTGCTCGTAATTTACCTCCGAAGCCGGATAAGCCGTTCCGATCTCAATCAGTTGGTCGGCATGACGTCGGAACAGATCTTTTACTGTTTTTCAGATCCTCCTGTTCTCCTGCTTTTTTTCAGCTCTTGACAGAGCATCACAATCGGCATTTCAATCGGATAAAAACGGAATCCATCCTGTTCATAAAATTTTTCTGTGATACGAACTGCTGTCTTCAGATTTTCTTTTTCTCCCCACAGCTTCCAGCATTCAAGAAAGAATGTCACTGCCCATGGGTAGTTGTAAAGCCGGAAATAGCTGTTGTCCTTTCCGGAACAGTTGCAAACAAGACCTGTTGCTGCATTTACCAGCTCGCGAAGATAGAATGCATGGTACTCACGAAGACTCTGCTCCGCTTTTTCCCGGTCTTTTAAAAGATTCTGCTGCAGTGCCCGTGCAATCAGCACACCCATACCGGTACGCTCCCGTCCGGCATTGAAATCGTTTTCCGGCGTGCAGACGAGAATTTTTTCTTCGTTATCATACGGCAGATAGGCACCCTGCAGTTCTTTGATCTTTCCATGATACTGCTGGTGATCGACGATAAACGCACACCGTTTTGCCGCCAGTGTTTCCGGCCGCTCCTGCACGAGAAGACGGCAGGTGGTTTTCACCTCGTCGGCACAGATCGAAAGTACATACTCCCCTGTTTTTTCATTTTCAAACAGATATTCATAAACACCATTTTCCGTCTTTTCCAGCGATGTTCCGTTTACCGTCACTTTTTCCGCCGGAAATACCGGTTCAATGGTTACCTTACTCGTCTCTCCCGGATAAATCACATACTGCTCCGCATCCACCAGAATCACCTGGGAAAATGCTCTTAATTTCTCCCGGAAATCTTCGCGTCCCTGATGCGGAAATACTTTCCACTCCAGCGTCATCGTGTCTCCCGGCGCAAATTCCTGTGCGGACGGGTGCAGCCAGAAGCAGCCTCTGTCATTGCTCTGCAGTTTCAGATCGCGCTCAATACTGTAAGCAGAAAGACTGCCTTTTGTGAGTACCATTCCCAGATGCGGAGCCGCACCGCCCATGCGGAGTGCCATGATATAACTGGTATTTTCCCCGCAGAAAATATGTGCATGGCACCGGTAATCCCGGCAGGTCACACTGTCCGTGTAGCGATCCTGCAACGGAAATGAAACCCCAATACTTCCGGCATTTGTAAAATACGGATGCGCACCGTTGTAAGAAACCACAATCTTCGTTGTCAGCACATCTCCGTCTTTCTCATTCTGCACCTCAGCCGAAAACTCCGGCGGGCATTTCACCTCGGCGTATGGGAAATCCTCCCGCAGCCAGTTCATCTGTTTTGGATCTTTGGAAAATACAATTTCTTTCACGTTCCCAACTCTCATTTTTTATTTCCCCTTTCGTTTTTTTGATCCCGCTTTTTGAACTCCATGTAAAATTTATTTGCTGCTTTGATCATACTATATCTACATGCTCTTTTCTATATCTCTTTTTCCGTTTTACTTTATTTTTTCTTTCTTGCCGATAGTATTTTTTCTCAATTTTTGTTATACTGAAAATGTATGCGTATCAAACTCCGGCATTGCTCTTTCAAGCTGCCGACACATACATAAACTTCATAAAAGGGGGTATCTTTTTCATGGATACGTATGTCATTTTAAAAGACCTGGCAATCATTATCGTATTCGCAAAATTGTTTGGTATTCTTGCCAGAAAATGCAAGGCTCCGCAGGTTGTGGGCGAGCTGATTGCCGGTATTGTCCTTGGACCCAGTGTGCTGGGACTCGTTCAGCAGTCTGACTTTCTCGCACAGATGGCGGAGATCGGTGTCATTTTGCTGATGTTCTCCGCAGGTCTTGGCACCAGCCTGAAGGATCTGCTCCGCACCGGAGTGAAATCCCTGCTGATCGCCTGTGCCGGTGTTTTTGTTCCTCTCGTTCTTGGAGCCATCTTATACATGAGCTTTTATGGCTTCTCTGCTGTCGGAACGGAAGAATTTTACCACGCTGTTTTTATCGGTGTTATTCTGACTGCGACATCTGTCAGCATCACCGTACAGGCCTTGAAAGAACTCGGCAAGCTGAAAACAGAGGTTGGAACAACCATCTTAAATGCAGCCATCATCGACGATGTCATTGGTATCATTGTGCTGACTGTTGTCATCGGTTTTAAAGATCCGACATCCAATCCGCTGAAAGTAGCAGCCTCCACCATTCTGTTTTTTGCCCTTGCGATTGTGCTCGGTTTTCTCTGCTTTAAGCTGTTCAACCGTATGAACTCCGTATTTCCGCACACCCGCCGTCTCCCGATTCTGGGTCTTGCACTCTGCTTCGGACTGTCCTACATTTCCGAAAAATATTTCGGCATCGCCGATATTACCGGTGCATACGTTGCGGGCGTTATCCTGTGTTCCCTCGATTCTTCCGATTACATCGAAGAAAAAATGGATATCAGCTCCTATATGATTTTCGGACCGATTTTCTTTGCAAGTATCGGACTCAAAACAACGCTCAGCGGCATGAACGAGAAATTCGTACTCTTTGCCATCTGTTTCGTCATCGTCGGCCTTGTCGCAAAAATTATCGGCTGTGGCCTGATGTCAAAGGGATGCGGCTTTACCTGGGGCGACAGCCTGAAAATCGGTGTCGGTATGATGACCCGCGGTGAAGTCTGTCTGATCGTCGCGCAAAAGGGTCTGAATGCAGGCTTTTTATCCGGCGATTTCTTCAGTGCCGTGATTCTGCTGATTCTCTTCTCGAGTGTTGCAACACCGATTATACTGAAAATCTTATACGCGAAAATGCCGACGGCAAAAGATTCTGCAAAGGCATCCTGACTTTCCTTTTACCAAAACAGGGCGCTGTGCCATTTCCTGCACAGCGCCCTGTTTTTTTCATATCAACCGGTAAGTTCTGATTTCTTCTACCACAGAATCTTCTCTGCCTCAGCTCCATCCGCAAACGGTCCCGGCATTGCTGCCACGCCGCGGTGCTCGCCAAGATAGTCCTGATCGAAGATAATCGTGCTTCCGTCCGGATCTTCGAATCTCTGCTCCGGCTCGAAGGCGTATCCTAAAATATCACTGTTGATAATTCCCGTCCGGAAATCCTTCAGGAACTCATACACGTTCGTCTTGATGGAATAGTGGCCGTCTTTTTCCACAAGTTCCACCTTAACCTGGTTCTCGTTATCCATAAGATTCTCTTTTTCATTCACACACGCCTTTGCTCCGTTAAAGTAAGCGTTTCCGTTTACCCAAACCGGCAGATGGCACTTGTTGTGATACGGCTCCAGCTTGCTCATGTCGGCCGGTTTATCCAGCTCAAAGTGGCTGATCCACTCGTCATAGGTCGGATACTCGTCGAACACATGCGTTCCGACCTCCTGGTTATCCTCCATCTTGAAGCCCATGTCCTCAACCGTTTCTGTTTCCTCAACCGGGTAATTCTGGATAAAGATGTTGTTGTAGAACCGGTCATCGCCATGCAGGAATGTCATGAATCCGGCAACCTCGGTACGGTGACGGATGTGATACGGCGTGTAACGGTCTCCTGTTCCGCCGCCAACTGCAGTTAATGAGCCAAGCATCAGATTGTGTACGCAGGCAATACCATCGGTCGCCATACGAACGCTGACCGGTGAGAGCATAATGTTGTTATCGATCAGGGTCGGACCATGGCCAACCTCGATGAAAATATCCTGACTCATCATTGCGCCCTCTGCCTTTGGTGTTCCCTCCGGCGGGCAGTTGTCGTGCAGCAGGTTCTGGGTCAGGCGTGTTCCCTGTGCCTCCCAGTCGCACCAGATGCCCATCGTACAATGATGAATATGATTTCTTCTCATCACAACATCGATCGCTGCATGCATCTTGATACCGGAAATCTCGGCTCCGCCAAGCTGCTGCATATTATTGATGTTGTGAATGTGGTTGTCCTCAATGATACTGAACACACCGCCCATCCGTCCGACAATACCGGTCTGCTCACAGTGATGGATGTGGCAGCGGCGGATGATATGGCTTCCGATGTTCTCCTTCGTCCAGCCGTGATACTGGCCGCGGCACACAGCATCACGCTCCATCTGGGTCGGGCTTTTTACGTGTTTTCTGGTAAAGTAATGGTCGTTCTCCGGATCGTAATATTTTCCGAGCGAAATACCGCAGCACTTGCTGTTGCTGACCTCACAGTCCTCAATAATCCATCCCTTCGACCAGTGCGGACCGATCATACCGTCCTGATAAGCAGCCGGCGGCGCCCATGTCGTTGCTGCCTTGCTGACATCAAATCCACTGAACGTAATGTAATTTACGCCTGTTTTCGACGGCATAAAGCAGTTCCGGCGCACGTTGATTTCTACTTTTTCCTCCGTCGGGTTTTTACCCTGGAAGTTTGCGTAGATGACCGTCTGATTTTTCTCTTTGTCCTGCTCGGTATACCATTTGTAAACCGACCACTCCGGCTCCCAGGACGGCGCATAAACCTCGCCCTTGATACACTCCTCGAGCGTCTCTGCCTCGTATAACTGGCGGTCATTCAGATAAACCGCGCCGGTATGGCGTACCACCGGTGCAAAATACCAGTCACCGCCGACCATTGTCGTGTATGGGTTATAATTGCCAAAAACTCCGTTGTCTACACGGCATACCCACACATTATCTTTGTAATGCTCCCAGTCATTCATCGTTTCCGCACCGGTGATCTTTGCGCCGAGCGGCTTCTCACTCTTATAGATGATTCTTTCATTCTCGGTTCCGCCGTTGACCGGATCAACATATTCATGGTAAATACCAGGTGCAACCAGAACTTCATCTCCTGCCTTTGCAATTTTTGCCGCATCGTTGATGAACTTGAACGGCATCTCTTTTGTTCCGTTTCCATTCTTCGGAGCGGAATTATTGACATAGTAAATCATTTCTCTATACTCCTTTTTGTTATAGTAAAACCCGAAAACACTGCAAAAAAGGCTGTGACGCAATCATTCACTCTCTGCGGCGCTGAATTTTTTACGCTATTTTTTTGCGGGTCTATAGAATTTCTTTACGATAATGCTTCTTCCGCAGCCTCTTTTGATGCAAACGGGCCCGGCAGCGGATGAATGCCCTGACGGTTTCCGAAGTAGTCATATCGGAACACGATCGGCGTTCCATCCGGATTCTCATATTTCTGTTCCGGCTCAAATGCCATGCCAAGCGTCTCCGTTGAGATCACTGCACAGGCATTCTGCGGCAGATAATCGTAAACATTGGTCTCCAGTTTCCATTTTCCGTTCTCTTCTTTTACACCGATGGTGATTTCATGCTCGGTATCCACTACAGCGTCCTGTTCCTGCTCCGCCGGCTTCGCCCCATTGAAGTAAACGTTGCCGCCAAGCCATACCGGCAGCTTCTCGTAATACAGATCCGGCGACTTTCCGGAGCCCATTCCGCAGTAGCCCTCAAATCTTGCCACGTACTCCTCCAATGTCGGATATCCGCTGTACGGTGCGGTTCCTGCTGTCAGATTTCCGTCATCCCACTCATTATCTCCGGTCAGTTTACGGATTTCTTCCATTCCCGCACGAACCGGCTTCTGGATGAAGATATTATTGTAGAACCGGCAGTCACCGTGAAGAACTGTCATAAATCCGTTGATCTCCGTGC
>ENA-OQKK01000310-OQKK01000310.1-human-gut-metagenome-genome-assembly--contig:-NODE-310-length-13788-cov-1.948832_pt1 | contig 13788 bp, 13 predicted proteins | sample MGYA00242648_ERZ504797 | MGnify/ENA primary metagenome ERZ504797 (study PRJEB26092, sample SAMD00036412) | human gut metagenome | host: Homo sapiens | study: EMG produced TPA metagenomics assembly of... | reverse complement strand
GCGGCAACCAGCATGGCAATCTGGTCATTGGTGCCAAAGTGCCCTCCGCATGCCGTGGTTACATCGAGCGGCATGAGCACGCTCTTCTGCACATCGCAGACGTCCATCTCGACTTGAAGCTCATCCCAATCCATGGGGCCCATATGCCCCATACCAAATTCTCGTGACCAAAAACCGAATCCATCAGGCTCATCACCCGGCGTACAGATCTCGCCGTAGAGCATAGGATGGACCAACATGTCGATAACCATTTCGTACTCCTTTCCAGGCATTTGACCCTAGTACGGCTCAAACGAACCAATCACTCGGGACGACAGCTCAGCGCCCGCCTTCATACACGCCGGAATATCAAGGCCATCGATCACGCCCTTGGTAAACCCGGCGATATACGAGTCGCCGGCACCCACGGTGTTAACGACCTTCTCCGCCGGTACGATCCCGCACTCATAGAAGCGCTCACCGTCATAGGCAATGCTTCCCTTCTCGCCAAGCGTGGCAACCGCAACGCGCGGTCCCAATTCCTGCACGTGGCGTACCCAGTCTCGCAGCTCCGGAGTGTCCTCTTCAAACGACATGAACGCATAGTCCACGTAAGGAAAATGAGCCTCACAGGCATATTCAGGATCCTGGCTGAACACCGAGAAGTCCATAACCACCGTCTTGCCCGCATCATGCCATTCGGGCAGGAGGTCCAAACAATTGCCAAACAGGTCGGTGTGAATGATGTCATGCTCTAGGATAAACGCCCGGTCGTCTTCATTCGGTCGATATGTCTCCATTACGCCATCAATTGCCTCGAGATGCACGCGATCGACGCCGTCTTTCAACGCCATGAGCATCACCGAGGTGTCGCCATCCTCCACCCGTAGATGTGAGATATCGAACCCCTCAGCGGCCAGCGCCTCTCTCATCTTGTCTCCGTACTCGTCCTTGCCGACAACCGACACGGCAGATACCGAAACGCCCATTCGTGCAAGATGGATACCCCAGTCAATGCCATTGCCAGTCGGATAGAACACGCCGATGTTTTGATAGACGTCCGCGCAGCAAAAACCAGCCGCACACGCTTTAATGCCCATAGTCTTCTCCAATGTTCAAAAGGGGACCCACCACATGGCGAGCCCCCTTTTCGCGTTTCGCTTATTGTTTTGCATCGGCTGTCCAAAGCCTCATAGCCAGACCGCCGTACGCTTTCTTAAGCTATTCGACGATTGGTGCTCCGTGGCCCCAAGAACCTTCCATACCGCACACGGTCGAGGCAAACCCGGCAGCAAAGTCGAGCGCACGCTCGATGGCCTCGGCGCCATCCTCACCACGCTTGGCGGAATCGAGATAGCACATCAAAAACGAGGTGAGGAACGAGTCGCCCGCCCCCATGGTGTCCTTCATGTCCGTTACCGGTTTAGCCAGCTGGCGGTAATAACGCTCGCCGTCGTAAGCAATGCAGCCCTCGGCGCCCGCCGTAGCCGACACAAAACGCGGACCCAGGCCCTTCACCCATGCCAGACGCTCGCGAATCTCGTCCTCACTCGCGGCATCCGCCGCACTAAAGAAAGCAAAATCGACGTAGGGCGCAATCTGCTCGTAGTACTCGTCGGTGGAGTCGTCCGAAAAGTCAAAAGAGACCGTGACGCCCGCAGCCTTCAACTTGGGCAGCTCGCGCTCGGTAAAGCAATAGTTGCCCGAATGAACCACATCGAACTGCTTCATGTACGAAAGGTCAAAGCGATCGAGGACATAGCGCGCATCGCCACGGATACCGCCCTCGTTGGAGCCGAGGAAGACACGGTCACCGTCAACGACGGTCACGCGAGCCGCTCCGTTCTCGCCAATCATCTGCTCGCACTTGTCAAGCTCGATACCCTCATCCTCGAGGCTTGCAATGACATGCTCGGCAGCGGCGTCATTGCCAAAAATGCCCATGTATGCAGAGCGTGCGGCACCGCATTTCTTGGCATAAACGGCGAAGTTCACCGCGTTGCCGCCAGGATACATGGTGTGGATATGCTCGTAGCGATCGACGACGTTGTCGCCAAATCCGAGCGCGTTAACGTTAAATGCCATGGTATTTACCCTTCTAGTACTCGACGACGCCCATGTAGCGACGGAAATCGGGATCATGGTCAAACACCTTGCCGCGTGCAGCACGCAGCTCGCAGTTCATGGCGTAGAACAGCACCGGGTCCAGATAGGCACGGACGCTCGCCGGCACGGCTTCCATACCGTACTCCTTGGCATCGAGCACCATCAGCGTATCGGTATGCGTCTTAAGGAACGCAAGGGCGCGCTCGTCCATAGCACGGCACTCGCTGGAGCCCATCTGCAGGAAGTAAAAAACGCCATCCTGAGTAGCCTCGAAGGGGCCGTGGAAGTACTCGGCAGAGTGGATGTAGCTGCAGTGCTGCCACTGCATCTCCATAAGAGAGCAGATAGCGAAACCGTAGGTCTGGCTAAAGTTGGGACCGCTGCCCAGAATGTAGAAGAACTCGTGCTCCTGGCAAAGCTTGGCAAAACGATCGCCTAGCTCGGCATTTACCTCTCACGTGCCGGGGAAGAATCTTATCCATCTCGGCGATACCGGCATACATATCGGCAAGATCGGCGTAGCCCTCCTGCTGATCGAGCAGCTCGGCCGCAAGCGACAGCGAAATGCCAGCGGGGACCTCGGCCTGCGGCACGCCCTCGCCCCACGGGTAGACCCACGTGGTCCACTTGCCGGAGTCAATCTTGGATCCAGCGTTGTCGGTCTGGGCGATCACCGTAGCGCCGGCAGCAAGGGCAATCTCGCAGCCCTCGACGACCTCGGGGGTGTTGCCACTGTGGCTGCAAGCAATGACCAGGGATTTCTCGCCCAAGCGGCGCGGGCGCATGATATCAAACTCGCGAGCCGTATAGATATACGAAGTGAAGGTGGTTGCTTCGCGCTGCAGAAGCTCATGAGCCGGGATCAAATCGATCATGGAGCCACCGCAAGCAATCCAGTAGACGCTGTCGAACTTGCCCTTCTCGGCAATTGCCTCTTTGATCAGATCGTGTGCGTTCATATCCAGTTCCTTTCTTGTTTGGTCCGCAATCAATGACGTTGGCTGCGTGGCCGATAGTTGTTTTAGTCAATCAGATATTTCTCGAATGCGGCCATGTTCTTGGCATCTGCCGCCGCCGGGTCATCGTAGTAACGCCCGTCCGTGATTTCCTGGCCCAGCATGCCATCGAAACCATGGGCATTAAGCGTGGCGACGAAGGCGTCCATATCGTGCTTGCCATCGCCCCACACCAGATGGCCATACGGGTCACCGTCGATAAAGTGCATCTCGTGAATTGCCCCATCACCAAAGGCGGCAAACCAGTCCTCGAGCGTCTCGCCCGCAACGCCCATCGCGGTTGTATCAATCATGGGCTGTAAGTACGGGCTCGCGACCTCGTCAATCATGCGCTTCGCATCGGAAACCGTCGTTACAAGGTTGCTCTCCTCGGGACGCAGGCTTTCCATCGTAAGCACCAGACCGTGCTCGCCGGCATACTCCGCCAGAATGGACAAGTGCTCGCGGCTGCGCTTCCAGGCTTCCTCGCGGTCCTCGTCCCAGTCGCCCCAGCCCGAGTTGACGGACATACGGTCGCACCCAAGTACCTCGGCAAGCTCAATGCCGTGCTTAAAGTACGCCAGGCTGCGCTGTTCATGCAGCGGTTTGCGTGCGCAGTACTGCCAAGGATAGACAACATTCTCGGGGCACAGAGTACGATACCTAAGCCCACGGTCTGCAGCCTTTTTCGCCAGGACCTCAGCCTCAAAGTAGCCCGTGTGGTCGAGCGTCACATGCGGCTCCGCACACCACAGTTCAATGGACTCAAAGCCCAAACGCTGCTGCACATCAAGGAAGTAATCGAGCGACCACATGATGTAGTGGATATTCATGCCCGCAATCTGTTCGCGGCGCAGCGTCGGTTTGGATTCAGACATCTCATGCCTCCTTATTTCGATCGAATACGATTCGTCCGTCCGACATCGTCATATCAACCGAAAGATCGCGTGCGTCGCGATAATCGAGGTCGAACACATCCCGATCGAGCACGCAGATATCGGCAAGCTTGCCGACCTCGAGCGTACCCAGCTCGTCTTCGCGCATCAGATCGTACGCGCCCCCGGCAGTCCAAGCGCGCAAGAGCTCGACAAGCGTCAGCGCGTTGGCCTCATTCACGGGCAGTCCATCGTCGAAGTATCCGCCGCACGCGCTGTAGATTGACTCGCCCAGGCTCGGAATCAGCAGCGGCAAATCCGTACCACAGCACACCGTGCATCCGGAATCTTCCATGCCGCGGCGATTCCAGCTGTGCAAAAGTCGCGTCTCGCCAATTTGTCGACGCATCATCGACAGGCAATCCTCGCGCCGGTCCAGCGTCAAAATCTGCGGATAGACCTCGCAAATTCCACCTAACTTGCCAAACTCGACAAGATCGGTCGGATCAGAGTTCTCGAGATCGGTAATCGCATGGCGGCGAAGCAACCGTCCATGCTCGTCTCGAGGCAGCGAGGCATAGAGCGCCACGGTGCGACGAACGGCGCCATCGCCCTGGCAATGCAAGGAATATCGGAAGCCGTCAGCATCAATTGCGCGCAGCTCGTTCTCAATCAGATCCCACTCGGGCTCTTCGACAACCGTCTTGCCGGCAGCGCCCGCATCGGCCGTGTCCTCATAGGGGTCAATCATCTCGGCAAGCCCCGCCCATACGCCGCGATCGGTCATACGGTTGAAGCCAGAAAAACGAACGAACGGACCCCGGAAGCGCTCTCGTGCCTCGCGAGCATATGACAGATTTGCACCGGCACCCACCGGCTGCGACATCATAGAGACGCGAACCGTCAGCTCACCAGATTCCTCACGGCGAGCCATTTCGTCGGCAAAACCGTAGTAGTCGTCAAACGCCATCTCCTTGATGGCGGTAACGCCGCGCTCGTTAAGCGTGCCCATGTAGTCCGAATACCCCGCACGTACCTCGGGCAGCGCGAGGAAATCGCTCATCATGCGCCAGATCTTCTCGGCATAACACGCCTGGGGTGTGAAGCCGTATCGCGCACTGGCGGCAGCATTGAGAACGCAGGTCTCCGCACCCGGTGTAAAGCAGACGACAGGGATATCGCCAAAACAATCGTCAAACACAGCTGCCGTATTTGCGTTCTCGGCATCCGATGCCAACGTTTCGGGCAGGTTGTGGCCAAAAGCCGCCGCGCAATCCGGATGATCTTCTTTCCATGCACGCAAGAGCGACACGGCCTCTTTGGCATCGGCGATGCCGGACAGATCAGACCCCAACGTCCGCAGCGCCCAACCTGTATAGAAGGTATGCACATCGATCAGGCCAGGCATGACGGTGCGGTCGCCCAGGTCAACCACCTCGTCCGCCTGGGTCAAATACGAAGCTACCTCACACTTGGTGCCAACCGCCTCAATTCGATTGTCACGGACCGCTACGAAACCTTCAAACGGCAGGTCCCCCGTACCGGTAAAGACACTCTTAGACGTCAGGACCGTCAAACGATCGGACATTATAATCACCTACGCCGGAAGCATGCCAGAAATGGCAGTAATGACCAAGCCAAACACGACCATGAAGATGAAGAACTTCCAAATGGTCTTCCACCATTGGCCAAACGAAATTTTAGCCACGCCAAGGCCGGCAACCGTCATGCCCGCCACGGGACTGATGGTGTTGATGGTCTGGTTGGCAAACTGGAGCGCGGTAACGGCCGCCTCGGGATTGAGGCCCATGAGCTCGGTCAGGGGGCCCATAACGGGCATGGTGAGTGCCGCCAGGCCAGAACTCGAGGGAACCAGCAAAGAGAGCAGGCCAAGGACGATATACATAAACGTGGTGTAGACGGCGGCGGGTGCACCGGCGAGCGCAGTAGCGAGCGCCTGGAGGATGGTGTCGATGATCATGCCGCCCTCGGCGATGACCAGAATACCGCGAGCGATACCGATAACGATGGCGGCGTACGCAAAGTCGGCGAGACCTTTAACGAACTCCTCAGCAATCGTCTGCTGGTCAAGACCGCCCAGGATACCGGCAAGCAAGCCCATGCCAGGAACAGGCGGAAATCTCATTCATGTACCAACCCTGGGTAACAAGACCCCAGACGATAATGCCCATACCGCAAGCAAAATCGATAAGCACGAGCTTCTGACGGGTAGTGAACTCTTCCTCGATGGAGACATCGGTCACGGAAACTCGATACGCTTGAGCTTATCGTCCTCGTACGTAATGGACGACTCGGGGTTTTCTTGACGCGCATGGCGTAGCGCATAGCCCATGCGATACCGGCGGCAGTGAAGATGACCCAAGAAACGGCGCGCAGCCACAGTTGCGGATTGCCCTCGATGCCAATGATGCCCTGGGCGATCAAAACATTAAACGGGTCGATGGTCGAAGCACAATATCCCAGGTTAGGACCAAGGAAGCAGATGATGAATGCCGTCATCGAGTCATAACCGATACCCATCATGATGGGAATGAAGATGGCATAGAACGGCAGGGCTTCCTCAGACATACCAAACGTGGTGCCGCAAATGGACAGCAACGTCATCGTGATGGGAATGATGAGGATGTCCTTGTTCTTGAGCTTTTTAATCACACGGCTCATGCCGGCATTCAAAGCGTTGGTCTTGGTGATGATTGCGAACGACCCGCCAATCAATAAGACGAACGCAACGACGTCGGCAGCCTCCTGGATGCCCTTAGTGGGCGCTTGCAGGACCGCGAAGATATCCTGACCCAGATTGATGGTCTCGCCGGTCTCGGAATCGGTGTAGTTCTTATCGACCTGTTCATAGGTTCCAGCAACGGCGACTTCACGCTCGCCCGCCGCTGTCGAAATCATCTTGCGCTGATACTGACCAGAGGGAACGATCCAAGTCAAGACCGCAAAGACAACGATCAGCAAGAACATGATCGTATAGACATGCGGTAATTTGAACTTAAAACGTCTGTTTGTCTTCTTCGCCTTCGTATCTGACATAGATACCTCCAAAGAACTCGAGACTGCATCGCATCTCGCCTCAACGTTTGCACAAGGCAAACGTTCTATGACGTTCTATAGATTACCAGCAGCTTTTCTCGTCATCAAGATAATTTCAAACTGATTGCCGCAACGCGGTTGAACGGTTGCGTTTGCGCCGTGAACGGTATGAAAACGCCCGGTGAGATGATTCACCGGGCGTTTCCATACGCAATGTCCTAGATGTCAAAAACGTAGCGAGACCCAACGATCCGCTGACGACCGATGATAAACGGCCGCCGCTGCTCATCGAAAAAGAAGGCTTCCATATAAAACAAGGGTTCGCCAACGGGAACTGCCAACAACCGAGCGACCTCGGGCGACGCGCACGCGATCTCAAGCGTGCATGGGTCGGTAAACGCGGGCGTGCGGCCCGTCCGGTTGCGCACGAACTCAAAAATGGATTGGTTAGATAGAGGTGCCGTTGATAGATAGGCGTTGTCCTCGTAAACATATATGTTGTTCTCGAGCATGACAGGGACGCCATCGGCAGTACGCACGCGCTCAACGCAGATCAAGTCAGTTCCAACGGGAACACCAAAGAACTGTGCTTCGGTGGAATCCGCCGGCAGTATCTTTCTCGAAATGACACGCGCCCCCGGTTCCATTCCGTTTACGCGGCATGCGTCCGAAAACTCTGGACGTCATCCTTCTGGCGAATCTTGCGTTTGAGCTTGGGGGCATTGACAAACGTGCCTTTCCCTTGTCGCTTCGTTAGATAGCCCTGTTGGACGAGCTCCTCAATAGCGCGTCGCACGGTAACGCGGCCAACTTTATAGCTCTCAGCCAATTCGAATTCGTTGGGTATCCGCGCGCCTGCCTTGTAGGCACCGGAGTTGATTTCGTTTTTGATGATATCGATAACCTGTTGGTACAGCGGTATCGCTGCTTTACCGTCAGTTAGCCCTTCAGTCGGTGGCATATACCCTCTCCAAGCACAATTAAGTCTAAAACGGGCTTAGGGGCATTCAACAAGTCCTTAAGCCCGCATTAGCTTAAAGTATGCTAGGTGTCGCACCAAAATGTCGGCTATTTACTCATCAGACCCGAAAAACGCGCAACTACCGCGCTCCTAAGAAAGCGTGAGCAGCTCCGGCAGCTGGTCGATAATCTTGTCCGCGGCATCCTGGCTAAAGCCAAAGCGCTCCTCGCGCTTGGCAATGACCGTCAGGCCGGCTCGCTTACCCGCGGTAATGCCCGGAACGGAATCCTCAACGCAGCAGCAGCGATTCGCGGGCAGCCCCAGCAGGTCCAGCGCATGCAGGTAGATATCGGGCTCGGGCTTGCTCTCCTTAAACTGTTCGCCGCTCACCACGTACTCAAAGGCATCCGACAGACCACATGCATCGAGTACTTCCTCGATGCTGTCCATGGGAGACGAACTCGCCAACGCCACGCGAACGCCGCGGCGCGGCAACTCTCGAATCGTATCCACAGCGCCCGGGTTAATCAAAGCCTGATAGTCGCGCGGACGCTTATGCGCCCACTCGTCCCAACGGGCCAACGCTTCCTCGCCAGTGAAGTGCCCTTTACCGGCGCGCTCAAGCCAATCGACCAGCATATGCAGGAAGAACTGATGCGAGGTACCGACCTGTCCATTCAACTCCTCTTGAGTCAGATTCAACCCAAGCTCCTTGGCAAAACGCGGCAGTCTCCCCCAGGTAGTAATACTCGGTATCGACGATGACGCCGTCCATGTCAAAGATAACGGCGTCGAACGGAAATGCGGACACGGCACCCTCCCTAACAAAAGGGCGCCCGCAAGCGGACGCCCGAACCATGCACTATCGGCGATTCTAACCCAGCAGCTTATCCAGCGCCACCGCAATACCGTCTTCGTTGTTATTGGCGGTCACCATCTGGGCCACAGCCTTAACCTCATCGACGGCGTTGCCCATGGCAACACCGATGCCGGCCCACTCAATCATGGACTTGTCGTTCTGGCCGTCGCCAAACGATACGACCTCACTGGCATCGATGCCGAGCTTGGGCAGGGCACCCTCGAGCGCACGGGCCTTGTCGATACCGGGCGCCGTGTACTCAAAGTACCAGTCGGCCGTAAACATGCCCGAAAGCGTCTGGGTAAAGGGCGCATACATTTCCTCGTAATGCGCCTGCAGGTAGGTCGGATCGCCCGCCGTCAGCAGCTTGTCCACGGGATAAGTATCCACGACCTCATGCAAGCTCTCGACCTCGCGGATCTTAAGGTCGCACGCATCGCGCTCGTATTTGACGATGTTCTTCTGCGAGCCATCCGGCAGCGTAATCATGCAATGGTACGAGTCCTCGACATGCAAGTCGCGACCGAGCGAAATCATGGGGATCACATCATAGTTTTGCAGGTGATCAATCAGACGGTGCAGTTCGTCAGCCGGCATGGCCTGGTCAAAAAGAATCTCATCGGTCTGAGCGTCGACCACATGCGCGCCATTAAAGGCCACCAGTAAACCATCATGGTTTTGAAGGTCGAGCTCCTGCGCCAAGGCGTGAAGACCCCATGCGGGACGGCCCGAAGCCAAGATGAGCTTAATACCCGATTCCTGCGCCGCGAGCAGCTTCTCGCGCGTACGCGAGCTAATCACTTTCTGGTCGTTGGTGAGCGTACCGTCGATATCCATTGCGATGGCTTTGATTGCCATATATGCCTCCCTGTCATTGAGCAACCTTGTCTGAGCCATCATACAGAACACCCACGGCGGCGCTGTTTGCAACGGGAAAATATCATATTGTCCCAAACATGGCCGGCGCGCCTTCGACGATTGCGATGCCCGTCGAGGCGCCTCCCGATACATTCCATCCTATCCAAATAGCAAAGGGCCCGCATCCCAACGGATACGGGCCCTTGTCGGCTATGCGTTAGTTTTCGCAGCGAATCCTACTTGCGGTGAGCGCGGTAGAACTCGATGAGCGCCTGGGTCGAAGCGTCCTGCTCGGCCTTGGCGGCGTTGTCGTGGAAGGCCGGGGTAATCTGCTTGGCAAGCTGCTTGCCCAGCTCGACGCCCCACTGGTCGTAGGAGTCGATGCCCCAGACCGTGCCCTCGACAAACGTGATGTGCTCGTACAGGGCGATGAGCTCGCCGAGTGCGAACGGGGTCAGCGTGTCGCCGAAGATCGAGGTCGTCGGGCGGTTACCCTCAAAGCAACGGGCCGGGACGATCTGCTCGGGCGTGCCCTCGGCACGAACCTCGTCGGCTGTCTTGCCAAAGGCGAGCGCCTTGGTCTGGGCCAGGAAGTTGCCCAGGAACAGCTCGTGCACGTCCTGACCGCTGTCGGTCGCAGGGTTGGCGGTATTGGCGAAGGCGATGAAATCGGCCGGGACCACCACGGTGCCCTGGTGCAGCAGCTGATAGAAGGCGTGCTGGCCGTTGGTGCCGGGCTCGCCCCAGAAGATCTCACCGGTGTCGGAGGTCACGGCGCTGCCGTCCCAGCGGACATGCTTGCCGTTGGACTCCATGGTGAGCTGCTGCAGGTAGGCCGGAAAACGGTGCAGGTACTGGCAGTACGGAAGCACGGCGTGGCTCTTGGAACCGAAGAAGTTGACGTACCAGACGTTGAGCAGACCCATCAGCGCGACGGCGTTGTTCTCAAGCGGCGTGTTGCAGAAGTACTCGTCGATGGCGTGGAAGCCCTCGAGGAACTGCTGGAAGCGCTCGGGGCCGAGCACGATGATCAGCGACAGGCCCACGGCGGAGTCGACGGAGTAGCGGCCGCCGACCCAGTTCCAGAAACCAAAGGCGTTGGCCGGGTCGATACCGAAGGCCTCAACCTTCTCGAGTGCGGTGGAGACGGCGACGAAGTGCTTTGCCACGGCCTCGGCGTTCTGCTCATCGGAGCCGTCGATGGCGCCCTGAGCCTTGAGCTGCTCGAGCATCCAGGTCTTGACCTCACGGGCGTTGGTGAGGGTCTCGAGCGTGGTGAAGGTCTTGGAGACGATGATCACGAGCGTGGTCTCGGGATCCAAACCCTTGAGCTTCTCGGCCTGGTCGTTGGGGTCGATGTTGGAGATGTAGCGGCAATCGATACCGGCGTCGGCATAGGGACGCAGGGCTTCGTAAGCCATGACCGGACCCAGGTCGGAGCCGCCGATGCCGATGGACACCAGATGCTCGATCTTCTTGCCGGTAACGCCCTTCCACTCACCGGAGCGCACGCGCTCGGCGAAGGCGTACATGCGGTCGAGGACCTCGTGCACGTCGGCGACGACGTCCTGGCCGTCAACGATGAGCTGGCCCTTCTCGCTGGCCGGGCGGCGCAGCGCGGTGTGCAGGACGGCACGGTCCTCGGTGGTGTTGATGTGCTCGCCGGAGAACATGGCGTCACGGCGCTCCTCGAGTTTCACCTCGCGGGCAAGGTCGCACAGGAGCTTGACGGTCTCGTCGGTCACCAGGTTCTTGGACAGGTCGAAGTGCAGGTCACCGGCGTCAAAGCTCAGCTTGTTCACACGCTCGGGATCGGCGGCGAACCAGGCCTTGAGGTCAATACCCTCGGCCTCGAGCTTCTCCTGATGAGCCTCGAGCGCCTTCCAAGCGTCAGTCGACGTAGCATCGATAGGTGCGGCAACAGTTGCCATAAAGTCCTCCTCAGCATACGGACGCACGCCTCCATGCGCCCGGACATTCAGATGCCACTATTCTAGCGCAGGTCAAGACTACAATCAGCGAGCGTTGCCAATCGGCCCCCAAACGGCAACCGACCAAAAAGGGACAGGTTTATTTTGGCAGGTCAAACGCTTTACCTACCAAAATAAACCTGCCCCTTCCTGGCAGGCATTATGCCGCGGCGCACACGCTGCCGAGCAGCTCACGCAAGGGAGACCCGATTCCCTCTAGCAGCTCGGGCGCGATGATGGCAAAAACGGGAGCCTCGCCGGCGCCCACCGCAGCGGGCACCTTGCCCTCCGAGACAATGCATCCATAAGGCACAAAGCCGTCTTCGCCGGCATCGAGCGCCGCCATGCGACGGGCGAGTTCGCGTGCAAAGCCGGCAGTATCGGCATCGCCAATCGCCAAGACAAAGTCCACGCCTTCGTCGGTCGCCAGGGCCACGGCTTCGTCGATCAGCTCGTCTCCCCCGTCGCCCTCAACCGAGCCGCAGCGGAAAAGCACGCGCTCGAGCAGAGCTCGATCAAGCGAGCCGAGTGCCGCCGAGACAAGCTCATCGCGCGTATGCTTGTCACCGCCCAGCACAACCAGCGCCTTGGTGCCTCCGTAGTGAGCGACCAATCGTCCGCACCAGCGAGCCACGTCCCCATCCGCAACAAGGCGCGTCGGCATACCAAACCCATAATTGACCATCTTTTCCACAACCTTTCCGTGCGTATAGGCGGTATCAATCGTTAGGCCCATGCTACGAAGCGAGGTTTTCCGAGCTGTTTCGCACTCTTTAGAGCTGCGTTAAAACCCAATCCAACCGCACGACCATACCTACCAAAACAAACCAGTCCCTTTTTGACAGGTTTTGACGGTGTCCGCGCAAGCAGGTATTATCGAACAGGTATTCGATAAGAACATGTGTTTGATGGGAGGACGCGTGGGGCACGAGCAGCATACCTATATCTGCATCGACCTCAAGACGTTTTACGCCAGCGTCGAGTGTGTCGACCGCGGGCTCGACCCACTCACCACGTGCCTGGTCGTTGCCGACGAATCGCGCGGACGCACGACCATCTGCCTCGCCATCACGCAGGCCATGAAAGACCTCGGGATACACAACCGCTGCCGTCTGTTCGAGATTCCCGACGGCATCGACTACATCAAGGCCATACCGCGCATGCAGCACTACATGGAGGTGTCGGCGAAAATCTACGGCATCTATCTGGAATACGTGAGCCCGCAAGACATTCACGTCTATTCAATCGACGAGTGCTTTATCGACGTGACGCCCTATCTAGACCTCTACCACACCGATGCCGAAGGGTTCGCCTGCATGTTGCGCGACGAGGTCCTCGCGCGCACCGGCATCACGGCCACCGTCGGTATCGGCCCCAACCTATTCCAGGCTAAAGTAGCGCTCGATATTATCGCAAAGCACGTACCCAGCCGCATCGGCATACTCGATAACGAAACCTTTCGCAAGGAGATCTGGCCGCATCGACCCATCACCGACATCTGGGGTATCGGCCCCGGTGTGGCAGCCCGGCTCGAAAAGTACGGCGTCTACGACCTGATGGGTGTCGCCGCGCTCGACGAAAACCTGCTTTACGATGAACTCGGCGTCAATGCCGAATATCTCATCGACCACGCCTTCGGGCGTGAGCCGACAACCATCGCCGATATCCAAGCCTATCGCCCGCAGGCAACCTCAACCACCACAGGACAGGTGCTCTCGAAGGGCTATGCCTACGAGCAGGCCTACACCGTCTTGCGCGAGATGGTCGACAACGCCGTACTGGACTTGATCGATAAGCACGTGGTGTGTGACAGCATCTCGCTCTTCGTGGGCTACGCGAGCGAGCGAGCCGACATACGCCGACTCGATGCCAGCGGCACGGCGCAATATGTAGACGGATGCGGACACCTGCGCTCGAGCACGTCAGGTATCGAGCCTACCGCAACCGCCGGCCCCGAACTCGCGCCCCGTGCGCCCAAGCCCGTCCAGCGCGATGACGAACGGCGTCGCCTGGTGCGCGAGGCGCAGGCAATCGACGGCATCTTTGTGGGGGAACACGGCGGCAAACCGCGCGGTGGCTATGCCGCACTCTTCGCGCACTCCAACGCCTCGCGAAAACTGCCCGAGCG
>ENA-OQKK01000309-OQKK01000309.1-human-gut-metagenome-genome-assembly--contig:-NODE-309-length-13793-cov-2.106176_pt1 | contig 13793 bp, 15 predicted proteins | sample MGYA00242648_ERZ504797 | MGnify/ENA primary metagenome ERZ504797 (study PRJEB26092, sample SAMD00036412) | human gut metagenome | host: Homo sapiens | study: EMG produced TPA metagenomics assembly of... | reverse complement strand
AATGCTGCGCCGAAGTCTCCCACAAGAGAGCAGCAGATGCAGCCGGAGTTCATTTCACGGATTTCGATACCGGCATCTTTTAAGAAGCCTCCGTCGATTCCGATTTCACCGAATTCGTTCTCGATCAGGACAACCTGCTGGCCTTTCAGTGCGTCTCCGAGGAGTTTTTTGATCAGGGTTGTTTTTCCTGCGCCCAGGAAACCTGAAATAATGTCTATTCTTGTCATTGATTTAACCTCTTTATCTTGTTGATTCCGTTTATAGTTAGCTGCAAAAGGGCCGAAGTTTATCCTCCGCCCCACACTCACGCTTATTATAGCAACCATAGAACAAAAAATCAAGAGAATTTCCCTTGCTTTTTCTGCATTTCACCATTATAATATATTACATGTCTTTTCTACTTTAACGCGTTGAACGGGCAAATCATTTTACCTATGAATGGGGGATTTTTTTATGAGCGGAACGAAAGAAAAAAAACTCAATCTGCCACAGTCACTGCTTTTGCTGCTGCTGATCATCGTATCCGTCGCAGTCTGTATCCGCCTGAAAACCGGCGGTCCTATGATCGGCCTGTTTGCAAGCTGGATTTTTATCTATCTGTTTTGTAAGATTTTCGGTATTTCTTACGCCAACATTGTTGCCGGCGCATACGATGCCATCCGTATGGTCGTCCCGACGCTCTGCCTTCTGATGGCCATCGGTGTCATGATCGGCACCTGGCTGCAGAGTGGCACCATTGCCACCATCATTTCCTGGGGCTTAAAAATGATTAACCCGTCCTGGCTGCTGCCTCTGACGCTGCTGTTCTGCTCCATTTTGAGTATTGTAACCGGTACTTCCTATGGTTCCGTCGGAAGCGCAGGTGTTGCCATGATGGCGATCGGAAACGCCATGGGTATCCATCCTGGCATGGTAGCCGGTGCTGTCATCTGCGGTGCCATGTTCGTGACAAATTAAGTCCTCTTTCCGATACCACAAACCTTGCTCCGGCCGTTGCAGATGCCAAACTTGGCGATCATATCCGCTCGATGCTCTGGACCACCCTTCCAACGTATGTAATTACCTTAATTCTTTTTACTATTCTCGGTTTCCAGCAGACCAGCGGAAGCTATACCGAGGGAAGCATTACCGTTTACATCGATGCTTTAAACGGTGAATTCCAGCTCGGATGGATTACCATGATCCCTGCCATCCTGATTATTGTATTGCTCCTCTGCAAAGTAAATGCGATCTCTGCACTTGGTCTTTCCAGCTTCGCTGCCGGATTTGTTTCCTATTTTGTGCAGCACGATACTCTGCAGGGCATCATCCGCACAGCTTACAACGGTTACACAACCACAATCGAAGAACCGGTATTACAATCCATCTTAAACCGCGGCGGCATGGGAAGCATGCTCCAGTACGTAGCCATTATCTGCTTTGCTGTCGGCATGGGCGGCATGCTGGAAAAACTCGGTGTACTGGATCACATTCTTCAGGCGATTGTAAAGAGAATCAACAGCGATGGAAGTATGATCCTTGCAACGATGATTGTCGGTTACGTGACCAGCCTCATCAGCTGCTCCCAGCCGATGGCACACGTTCTGACCGGCCGTCTGATGGCATCTGTCTTTCAAGAGCGCAAGGTTGCACCGGAAATTCTTTCCCGCTGCCTCGAAGACTCCGGAACTATGGCTGGTCCTATGATTCCATGGCATGGCTACGGCGTATACATGGCCGGCACACTTGGTGTTGCATGGTCGGCATTTTTCCCGTACTTATTCCTGCTTTACCTGACCCCGGTTTTCAGTATTTTCTATGGATTTACCGGAATTTCCATTAAGCATCTTCCGGAAACCAAAAACAATGAATCAAAAGAAGAGAAATAAGGCAAAAGCAGAAATCGTAACAGAAAATCATAAACAGAAACAGAAACAAAAAAGAAAAGGAAAAGAGAAAGAATGCAGACAAAACTTGTTCTTCTCGGAACCGGCACACCAAATGCGTGTCCGAATGCCAACGGACCTTCCTCCGCTGTCGTGGTCGGTGACCGTGCTTATCTGGTAGATTTTGGTCCCTGGCGTTGTCCGCCAGGCCTCAGCCGCCTATTTTAACGGTCGTGGATGCCCTGCGGCCGGATCTTCTGACCGTTGCCTTCTGTACGCACCTTCACACAGACCATACCGCAGGGTACCCGGATCTGATTTTTACTCCGTGGGTGCTGGAGCGCCCGATTCCATTGAAAGTTTTCGGGCCAAAGGGCTTACAGCACATGACCGATCATATCTTACAGGCCTATGAAACCGACATTTGATTTCCGAATTCACGGTTTCGAAAAAGCAAACGAATCCGGCTACCGCGTTGAGGTAACAGAAATTGAATCCGGCATTGTCTACCGGGATGACCTGGTTACGGTGGAGGCTTTTCCGGCAGCCAGGAACACTGGAATGCTACGGCTATAAATTCACCACACCGGACCGCACAATCGTCATCACCGGCGATACCGCTCCGCTGGATCTCGTGGCAGAAAAATCGAAAGGCTGTGATATCCTGCTGCACGAAGTGGAATACGCCGCCGGAATCTCCTGCCGCGAACCAAAATGGCAGAAATACCACCGGGAAGTGCATACGTTAAGCACGGATCTTGCCGGTGTTGACAAAAAAGGCAAATCCGAAACTGCTCGTTACGTATCACCGGATTTACCATATGAATGTACAGGATAACCACAAAAATCTTGCCGCTGAAATGGCATGGCGCGATGCCGCGATCCTGGATGAAATCCGGGATGCAGGGTATGACGGATATGTCGTGAACGGAAAAGACCTGGATGTATTTTAAAATACGGGGCAGCGTACCAATTCTGGTTTACGAATTGGTACGCTGCCCCGTTCGTTTTGGGATGAGCCCGGAGACGCTTTCTATTTTCATTTACCCGACTGGCAGATTCTACCATACTCTGCGTTATTTCAGAACTGTTTTTTCTTTGACATTAACCTCCTCAGAACGTATAATCATAGTATTACAACTCTGGCAAAACAGCAGGATTTTCTGCTGTTTGTCGTTACAGGAACCTGATCCGCAGACGGCTTGCACAGTCTGCCTTTCGTTTGCGTTCCAGAAAGGATGTTTTATATGGCAGCTACTACTGCGAAACCCGTAAAAAGCGCCGGTAAAATTCCCGGCAGTACCTTGAAAATCATTGCGATGGTCTGTATGCTGATCGACCACACTGCAGCTGTACTTTTCGACCGAATCCTGATTTCCCGTGGTCTTCTGGATGCGGTGAACGCTTCGGACGGAGGCGCATCATTTCTCTCCACAGGAAACACAGCTGTGATTTATTACGCGGACATGATTATGCGTGCCATCGGACGAATCAGTTTTCCAATTTTCTGTTTTCTGTTAATTGAGGGATTTCTACATACACATGATGTGAAAAAGTATGCTCTGAATCTTGGTATTTTCGCACTGGTTTCAGAAGTTCCGTTTGACCTTGCATTTGCGGGAAAACCGTTTTATCTGAATTATCAGAATGTATTTTTCACTCTGTTTATCGGCCTTGTGATGATGATTTTCCTGCAGAAGATTGATGAAAAAACGCATCAGGACGGTACAAACTGGCGGGGAGCCAACTGGAAAGTTTCCATTAGGAAAACTGCTGGTGATCGTAGCGGCATGCACTGTTGCTACACTGCTGAAAACCGATTACAGTGCGATGGGAATTCTGACGATTGTTCTGATGTATAACCTGCGTAACAATAAGATGTATTGTATTGGAATTGGCTGCGCCGTACTTACGCTGCTGAGCCTGAATGAAATCACCTGTTTTCTGGCGATGATCCCGGTGCATTTTTTATAACGGAAAACGAGGATTGAATCTGAAGTATCCGTTTTATGCGTTTTATCCGGTGCATCTGCTGGTGCTGTTTGCGATTGCGGCGGTACTGGGGATGGCGGGGGTTGCGGTTGTTTAAAAAACGGACACCCCAAAAGCTCTTCGCTGCGAATCACTTCAAAATTCTCCGGTTGAAAATCTTTGCGTAACGTCACAGTGTTCAGGCAATGATATCCCAATCTATGATAGAGTTTCATCGCTCCAAAATTTCGCGCAGCTACCTCAAGATAGACAGATTCAGAATACTTTTTTATCTCGGCTTCGACCAGCGCAATCGCATGACTTCCGTATCCGTTTCCCTGGTATTCCGGAAGTACGAAAAGATCTTCGATCCAGTCAACTTCCGCCCGCGGCTTCCGAGATGCACAAATCCAATGGGGATCTCTTCTTTAAGATAAATAAAACACATGCCCTTTGTCTGTCCAGGCAGCAAGATTCTCCGCGGCCTCTTTCGTCGGTTATAACATAATCACCATGAGCCAGCTAAAAGCCTCGAATCAGCTCTTTTGCAAGTTGTGCTTCGTTTTCATATTTCTGTAAAGCTATAATTTCATTCATTTTTTCATCTCCCTTGTTTGTTTAACCCGAATCAAGTAAGTCCCAACCCCCTGCTTATTGCTTCGCGCAATGGAAGCAGGTGACGTTGCTTGAATTCGGTTAAACTATGATATACTCAAATCATCATGATACCAGGCTCAAAAAGCTAATGCAAGCTCGCTTGCAAGAGGATTTTTGAACTCTTGACCTGTCAAAAACATGACGAGGAGTGCAATGATATGAAAAAAGCGACAAATTTGATATCCTTTCTGATTTTAATGATGGTACTGGTCGGCTGTAGCAAAGAAACGGTCCATATCGACTTTCCTTTTGAAGTTGGAGATGTTGAAAATGTCGAAATGTACCACTATGCGGGAGCACCGGTATCAGCAGAAAAGAAAATAGTCGTTGCAAAAACTGATATAACAGACTTGTATCATATGTTTGAAAACTTATCATTGACAGACAAACAAGTCGAGGAAATCACAGGCGCAGATGTGACCAGTTTTCGATTTAACCTTTCGGATGGGACAAACTACGAACTGGTTTATGTCTGCAATGGAATCAAGAACGGAAAGCTGAAATCTTCCACGGGCAATTTTGAATACTTCACAAGTTCAGATATCGGCTCATATTGGTCAAATATGGATCTTGAATCAGTTCCAGTGAAAGAAAGTGAATTGCCGAAGTGGCATAACTGATTCAGCCTCGAAGGACTCCCTGTCATACGCGCTGGGGTGTTTTTATATATGATTCATCTCGTTTCCGTTTCTCATAAGTCGCTTCCATCCATTCCAGCACATCCTCTTTGTTCTGCTGAAACGGTTCGCTGTGGCTCAGGAGAAAATACGGCGCACGCACGTTTTTCAGAACTCGGATTTCCGCCAGCAGCCGCTCCGCATTATATACGGTCTGACCGCTTTTCTGCGTCGCATATGCCGCATCCCCGAGAAAGCACCACGTCTCATCCACTTCCAATGCAAGCGATCCTTTGGCATGACTCGATGGAATCGGAAATAAATGTAACCGCACGTCACCGTCCTGAAACCACGTATCTTCTTCTATCACAGTTCCTGTTTTTGTATAACGAAACGTATTTTTCCCCTGGTAAACCGCTTCGCACGAAATCTCCGACAGATTCCCGATATGGTCGGGATGAAAATGGGATAAAATCACCCGAATTTTTTTTCCTGTCTGTTTTGACTTTTTCTGCAGAATTTCTGAAACCGCAGGATGATTTCCCACGTCATATACCCAGAAAAATGCATCACCCTCGATGATCACAACATTTGCCGAAAGTGGATGTTCTGTCGGTGTAAGATAGGAAATGTGATCGTTGATTGTCTGGATGTGCGGAATCTGTATCGGCTCTTTTCTTTCCTCTTTCATCAAATCAACACCTCTTTTCCTTCGAACACAAAACACAATGACCGACAGATTTAAGAAATCTCTTTCGTTCTCTGCCGGTCATGATATTAATGAAAATTAGTAGCTATCTTATTTTAGAAGCTGAACACCGCCACACCATACGCCGGAAGTGCATATGCAATCCGATATGGCTGGCCATCGCATTCTCCCTCTTTGGCACGGTAGGCTACCTGGCGTTTTTCGGTCGGGCCGCCGTATTTCATATCGGAGCTGTCGAGTATCAGGCGGTACTGTTTTTTGCGCGGTACGCCACACATATAATCCGGACGCTCGACCGGTGTGAAATTGCAGACGAACAACAGGTTGTTTTTTCCTGTCGGTGACCAGCGGACGAAGCTGTAAATGCTGCGGTCGCCGTCGTTGGCATTGATCCACTGGAAGCCTTCGTAGCCGCAGTCGTTCGCGTAGAGTGCCGGGTACTTGCGGTACATTTTCAGCAGGTCACTGAAGAAGGTCTGCAGATGCTGATGCCCCTCATCTGCCAGCAGGAACCAGTCGATCTCGCGTTCCTCGCTCCACTCGCGGAGCTGTCCGAAATCCTGTCCCATGAACAGAAGTTTTTTGCCCGGGTGCCCGAACATGAAAGCATAGCCTACCATCAGGTTCTGGAATTTTTCCTCCAGATCGCCCGGCATTTTGTTGATCATCGAGCATTTCAAGTGGACAACCTCATCGTGCGAGAGCACCAGAATGTAGTTCTCGGAAAATGCATAGGTCATGCCGAAGGTCATCTTGTTATGGTTGTATTTGCGGAAGTATGGATCGAGCTTCATGTAATCGAGGAAGTCATGCATCCATCCCATGTTCCATTTGTAGGAGAAATGCAGGCCGCCGTCCTCTACGCTTCCCGTTACCTTCGGCCACGTTGTGGACTCCTCGGCGATCATGATGACACCTTTGTTTCGTCCGCGCACCAGGGTATTCAGGTGTTTGAAGAACTCGACGGCTTCAAGATTTTCATTTCCGCCGTTCTTGTTCGGCACCCACTGGCCCGGCTCTTTTCCATAGTCGAGATACAGCATCGAAGCAACAGCATCGACACGGAGACCGTCTACGTGGTACTCTTCTACCCAGTAAAGCGCATTTGCCAGCATAAAGTTTTTCACTTCATTTTTGCCGTAATCAAAGATCTTCGTTCCCCACTCCGGGTGCTCGCCCTTTCTCGGGTCGGCGTACTCATACAGCGGCTGGCCATCAAAATCAGCAAGGCCGTGCGCATCTTTCGGGAAGTGTGCCGGTACCCAGTCGAGAATGACACCAATGTCATTCTGATGGCAGATAATCAACAAGATATTTAAACTCTTTCGGTGTTCCGTAGCGGGAGGTCGGTGCGTAATAGCCCGTTACCTGATAGCCCCAGGAACCGTCAAACGGATGCTCTGCAATTCCCATCAGCTCTACGTGGGTATAGCCCATTTTTTTTACGTAATCGGCAAGCGAATGTGCGAACTGAACGTAATTGTAAAATCCGTCCGGGTTGGATTCGGACCACGGATGTTTCATCCAGGAGCCCGGGTGCACTTCGTAGATGGAGAGCGCGGATTTCTGAACGTCAAATTTTTTGCGGTTCGTCAGCCATTCGCTGTCACCCCAGCGGTAGCCTTCGATTTCCGCTACTTTTGACGCGGTACCCGGCCGTTTTTCGGATGCAAATGCGTATGGATCTGCTTTGTACAGTTCTCTTCCGTCCGGTGTGCGGATGTAATATTTATACATCATTCCCTCGGTCACGCCCGGAATGAACACTTCATTAAACGCCGTCCTCGCCGACTTTCCGCATCACATTGGCATGGGCATCCCAGCCGTTGAATTCGCCGATGACAGATACTTCCGCCGCATGCGGAGCCCATACGGTGAACCAGGCTCCTACTTTGCCGTCTTTTTTGTCCAGGTGCGCACCCATTTTCCGGAAAATATCGTAATGGGTTGCCTGACCAAACAAATACTGATCCAGTTCAGAAAATCTTGGCTGATAGCCCACCGGTTTTTTTGGTCGCTTTTCTGGTTTTTGTCTGTTGTTTTTGTCAGTTTCCTTCATAGAAAAAATCCCCTTTATGATTCTTTTTCAATCAGAACACAGCCGCACGGAGGTACTTCAACAAAAAGTTTTCCATTTTCCGGAGAAATGGCTTCTCCGGTTACCGCGTTTTTCCATGTTCCGTCGCAAGATGCAGGAATCCAGACTCCCGCACTCTGGTTTTCATCATTATTTACTGCTGTGATCAGAGCGTCTGTCTCATCCAGGCGTGCAAAGGCATACTGGCGGTTGGTCAGCATGAGTTCGCGGTATCTTCCCGTTCGTGCTGCAGGATGTTTTTTTCTGACGTCTGATAATGTTTTGATCCATGCCGGAAGTTTTTCTGCCGGCGGATTTTTCTCCAGTTCTTCCAGATTCAGCGCCGGACGCAGCGGATCGTCGTTTCCGCCTTCTTTTCTTCCCTCGATGCCGAATTCCGATCCGTAATAGATGGACGGGATGCCCGGCAGGAAGTACAGCAGCGCATAAATTGGAATCATGTTTTCTTTTACGTTCAGCTTGCTGGCCAGACGGTCTACGTCGTGGTTGTCAACGAAGCTGTACAGTTTCTTTCCTTTGTAAATGCCGCCGTTTTCGTCAAATTCGCGGCGGATCGTATGTGCAATTTCGAAGTAGTTATGATCGTTATGTCCCGAATAAAGTCCTTTGTGAAGCTCGTAGTTTGTGACACTGTGCAGCAGATGCTGGCCGTCTCCGATGTAGCGCGCATAGTCGCCGTGGATGACTTCGCCCATCAGCCAGAAGTCCTGTTTTTTTGGCGGATGTGCGTGCGCGCATCTGCTCCATGAAGCCGAAATCCAGGCAGTCGGCGCAGTCGAGACGGATGCCGTCGATGTCGAATTCGTCGATCCAGAAGTCGATGACATCAAGGAGATAGTCGCGGACCTGCTGGTTCTGGAGATTCAGGTTGACGAGTTCGAAGCAGTTTCTCCATGCTTCGTAGGAGAATCCGTCGTTATAGCAGGTGTTTCCGCCGAACCAGATTCCTTTGTACCATCCGCAGTACGGGGACTGTTCTCTTTTTTCCTGAATGTCGCGGAAGGCAAAGAATTCGCGGCCGGTGTGGTTGAAGACACCGTCTACGACGACTTTGATGCCGAGTTCGTGGGCTTTTTTTACGTATGCGGCAAAGTCCGCGTTGTCGCCTAAGCGGCGGTCTACCTGTTTGTAATCTTTTGTGTCGTATCCATGTGTGGTTGATTCAAACAAGGGGCCGATATAGATTGCGGTACAACCGAGATCTGCGATGTGCGGAAGCCACTGTTCCAGTGTGGAAAAGCGGTGTACGGTTTCTTCCGATTCTATTTTTCCTCGGCGCACCGGTCAGTCCGATCGGATAGATGTGATAAAATTCTGCCTCTTCATACCATGGTGCCATTTTGTTTGTCCTCCTTGTTTTTGGGTTATGAGTAAATTCCATACATGAACTGGTGTACCAGACGGTAGACTTCTTCGTCCCGGACGACGAGGTTGGAAAGATCGGATTGATCTCCTGCTGTCATCATCAGGTAGTGCATCAGGATTCCGGAGAAGCCTACGGCGAATTGTTCCTGACGGCCGTTCATGTTGCCGAGTTCGGCGCTGGCGTTGTCGAAGACGTCGACGCACAGGTGATAGAACCGGTCAATCATTGGGTATACGGTGCGGAAGCCTTCGCTTTTTCTTCCGGAATAGAACAGTGCCATCATCAGCATATGGAATTTCGGGTCTTCGGAGGCTCCGTTGAAGAAGGCACGCGCGATGCGGTACAGTTTTTCGGGGATGTTTTTCCCGGTTTCGGAGGCTTCGATGAGTTTTTGTTCCATGGGCTGAAAGTGCTCGTTTAGCAGGGCTTCGAGGAGGCCTTGTTTGCTGCCGAAGTAATAGTACAGGGTTGGTTTGGATACTCCGGCGGAGTCTACGATCTGCTGAACACCGACGGCGTCGTACCCGCTTTCGTAGAAGAGGGTCAGAGCTGAGTTCATGATTAGCTGACGATTGTCCATTTTGAATCCTCTTTGTTGCGGAAGGGACGCTCTCTGGAGTTCGCCTGACCGCGGTGTGTTTGGGTGGTTGTTTGTTACGTGTGAGTTGGCATTTGTTTTGGTTTAAAATGCTTTTGTTGATTTTGTATTTAAGAAGTCTGCTTTTGTGTGTGATGGTCGAATTGCGTGAGTTTTTGGCAATTTTGACGAATTTTGTTGGATTTTGCAGGTTTCTTATGTGTGTTTCTGTTATCATTATACCAATCGGTATATAAAAAGTCAATGCGAAATATATAATGGATGAAAATAGATGCATAGAAAAAGAACCGGCGGGGAAATCTTTAGTTTAGTTCTCAGATTTCTCTGTCGGTTCTTTTCTTATTTTCCGATACTGTTTTTATACGAACTGAACCTCACATGACTAAAGTCACGTGCTTCAGACCGCTTTAGGCGGCAGACAAAATATCGGCGGATACGCCTGTTTCTTAGATCTTGCGCGGATACGCGCTTCTTCCATGCCGGATACGGCAGGTCTCCACATAACAGGTAGTCCACGGTATATCCGCCTGTGTTTATGCTGCTTTTCGCAGTTCCATTTCTGAAATTAAGTCTCTCAAATCCGCATAAACACATGAGGTTCTACGCTTTACTGCAGGAACTTTTGCCTCCAGCAAAGACCTTTCCGTTGCCGGTAAGGGTTTTAAAATTTCACGGATAAAATATCTTGCTCCAATATTGTACGATGCAGATAATCCTCCTTCTGCATTTTTTTTGCATTTTTCTCTTTTTTGTTTCTCCAATTGCTGTTTTCCTTCAGATGCCGTATAATGGAAACAGCATTTTTCAAATTCAAATTAAGGAGAACATAAACTGATGATACGATTTAATAATGACTACAATCACGGTGCGCACCCGGAGATTCTGGAGGCGCTGGGGGCTATTAATGGGAACAGTTATGGTGGATATGGGGAGGATGAATGGTGTGAGAAGGCTGCGGAGCTGATTCGGGAGAAGATTCATTGTGCGGATGCGGCGGTTCATTTTTTTCCGGGGGCGACGCAGGCGAATTTTATTGTGACGGCGGCAGCGCTTTCGCCGGTGCAGAGTGTGATTGCGGCGGATACCGGACATATTAACTGCCATGAGGCGGCTTCGATTGAAAATACCGGGCATAAGATTCTGGAGCTGCCGAATACGGATGGTAAAATTTCGGCGGAACAGATTGCGGCGTGTGCGGCGGCTTATTATGAAGGCGGTGAGCCGGAGTATCTGACGGAGCCGAAGATGGTATATCTTTCATTTCCGACTGAGCAGGGAACGCTGTATTCGCTGCAGGAGCTGACGAAGATTCACGAGGTCTGCCGGAAGTATGATATGTATCTGTTTGTGGACGGGGCACGGCTTGGATACGGGCTTGGATCAGAGAAGAATGATGTTTCTCTCGAGGATCTCGCTGCTCTCACAGATGTTTTCTATTTCGGCGGAACGAAATGCGGTGCGCTGTTTGGTGAGGCCGTTGTGCTTACAGCTGACTCGCTGAAAAAGCGGTTCAAAGCCTACATGAAACAGAACGGCGCTGTCCTCGCAAAGGGATGGCTGCTCGGACTGCAGTTCCACTGCCTGCTGGGCATGATCTTTATTTTACTGCGACACGCCGCGCCGATGAACTTGCCATGAAACTCCGCAAAGCATTTGCGGCGCAGGGGATTCCATTCTGGGTGGAGAGTTTTACGAATCAGCAGTTTGTGATTCTCACCGATGCGCAGAAGGAAACTCTGGAAAAACGCTATATTTTCGAGCCAATGGGGAAATCCGCGGACGGCGGAAATATTGCGCGGTTCTGCACCAGCTGGGCAACGACGGAAGAGGAAGTGCAGACACTGATTGATGACCTCAAAGCTTTATAATTTTTGTCCAAAACGGCATTCTGCAAACACCGGCGATCTCTAAATCTGCTTTGCAAATTCAAAGAAAAAGCTGTACCGGTGTGCCACGAAAATGCAGATTTTGCCTTGTTTTACTCCGAGAAAGGAATCTTTATGTCTCATAAAATTGGTATTACCGCCTGCTCCAACCCCATGCATCCTTCCTTTTCCGCCGATCTGGCGCGTCTCTGTCAGATTCTGCGGGAGCTGGGCTTCGATCCTGTTTTAAGCCCCTGCCTCTACGACAACGGTTCCGGCTTTTCCGGCACGGGCGCGGAGCGGGCGGATGCGTTTATGAACCTTTACTGTGACCCAGAAATCACGGATATTTTTGATGTTTCCGGCGGCGATATGGCGAATGAAGTTCTGCCGTATCTGGATTTTTCTGTCATCGCCGCCTCCAGCAAGCGCTTCTGGGGATACAGTGATCTCACAACGATTGTCAATGCTGTCACGACTGCGACTGGAAATGAGTCGATGCTGTATCAGGTTCGAAATCTGCTGTACGACCACAGCGCCGAACAGATCACTCTGTTCCAAAACGCTTTTTCCGGGCAGTCTCCCAGCCTCTTCGACCTCCCTTGCACATTTCTGCAGGGCGATCACAGTGGAAGGTGTGATGATCGGCGGAAATATCCGCTGTTTTCTGAAGCTCGCCGGAACGGATTTTCAGCCGGATTTCCGCGGAAAAATCCTGCTCCTCGAAGCCATGGGCGGCGGCGTTCCGCAGATGGTTACGTTTCTGTCCCAGCTGAAAATGATGCATGCCTTTGAACAGATCAATGGTATTCTCCTCGGAACATTTTCCCAGATGGAACGCGACCAGCTGACGCCGGATATGCCGCAGCTTGTCCGCCAGGCGGCCGGACCGGATCTCCCGATTGCAAGGACTCCGTATATCGGCCACGGCACGGATGCACATGCCGCCGTGATCGGCAAATTTTATCAGATTTCTCTGACTGATATACATCCGCGTAGCGCACGCCGAACTCCTCTGCGTCTGCATGGCGTTCCATATAGATATCAATGTGGCCGTACGGCGTGCCGCGGTCCTCGACCGTATAAATTTTTCCGCCGATATTCAGCTTCGTTCCAAACGGCAGAACGCCGGTTGCAATGGTCCGGCCCTGCACCGGCATTTTTCCGGATGCGGTCGGGCCGCCCGCCCAGCGGCCACAGCAGACGGCGCAGTTGCAGTAAGCGGTCAGTTTAAAATTGCCGAGATATTTTCCCGAAGCGCTTTCCAACCGATCACCTGCGGTACTGTTTTCTGCACTTGTATTCTGCACATTTTCTGCTCCCGCCTTCTGTTTTCCACCATTCCCGTTTTCTGTTGTCTGGTTATCCACAGAGTTTCCTTCTTTTCTCCCATTATCCACATCTCCCGTTTCTATTTTGCTCTCACGCATTTCCTTCGAAATCACCCGCACAGCAAATTCTGTCGATTTCTCATAGTTAAAATCTGAAATCAGAATCCCCGTCGCCTCGCTTCCAGCGTGGATTACTTTTCCATCACCGAGATAAATCATGACATGGTAAATAAACCCGCTCTCCCGCTGGTAAAACAGCAGATCACCAGGCTTTGCCTCCTGCACCGGAATGCGTGTTCCAGCTTTCGCCTGCTGGCGTGAGGTTCTCGGAAGGGTATACCCGAAATTAGCAAAAATCTGCTGGGCAAAGCCGGAACAGTCGCAGCCGTTTGTAAGACTCGTCCCGCCCCAGACGTACGGATTTCCCAGGAATTTTTTCGCGTACTGCAGGACCTCGCCGCGCGCTTCGTCAGAAGAAAGAAGTGTTCTCGTCGTTGCATATGTATAGGTGTACGCCTTATTATTCCATGGCTTCACCCACATTTCCGCCATGGGAAAACTTTCCTCCTGCCAACGGTTTACCTCTTTTTCAGCCTCTTCTCCGCGCAGGAGATACCGCGCGCAGACAAATCCACGGACATCGCCGGATTCCACATAAACCCAGTCAGAATCCGCATCCGCTAAAATATAACAGAGGGCTTCCCCTTCGGCAGGAT
>ENA-OQKK01000308-OQKK01000308.1-human-gut-metagenome-genome-assembly--contig:-NODE-308-length-13807-cov-2.520614_pt1 | contig 13807 bp, 20 predicted proteins | sample MGYA00242648_ERZ504797 | MGnify/ENA primary metagenome ERZ504797 (study PRJEB26092, sample SAMD00036412) | human gut metagenome | host: Homo sapiens | study: EMG produced TPA metagenomics assembly of... | reverse complement strand
TCTTTCAGGACTGCACATAGATGTCAGTACTCGATTGGTCGGTGTATAGGTATCTAAATTTGTTTGATATTCCGGAGAAGTATGAATAACCTGACAATTAAAGTCAGTCAATATCTTCTTTTCAACAATCGGGTCAATATCCTTATATGGGAAATCTGCATTATAAGGTGCAATATCCAAATTTGTAGGATTTTCTTCTCTGAAACAGTTGAACGGTGCAGACTGTTTTGCCGTCGTACAATAGAATGCCCCCTGAACCGGAACAATACCACCCATAGTGTCATATTCCATATTATTAGAGAAAATCATCAACTGTGTAATATTCAAAAATCTCCTAAATTTTTTATTAGGAAATCTCTTTTGGTTCATTCTCTTGCTTTCTGCAACCATACCGCCGTGATTATTCGGCTTCTTTACTTCAACAAATACAAGTGGAAGTCCATTTACAAACAATGTAATATCAGGTCTAAATTCATCTTGGTCACGCTTACAAGTGAACTCGGCGGTAAAATGATATGTATTATTCTTTGGATTTTCAAAATCCACCAATCTAACAGGCGAAACAGACGATAAACGCTCGTAAAAACTGCGTCCTATATCATCATTATCTAATTCCTGCCTAATAGTTTTCAATGTCTGTTCCGCTTCTCCTGCGTGGGTAGGATTAAGCCGTGCGAACTGCTCCTTGAAAACGTTAATTAAGATATTGGTATCAGGGTCATATACTGTGCCTGCCATATCTTCAGTTATTTTCCCGAAATAGGTATAACCAAGGCGTGTCAAATGAACCATTGCTGGCATTTGAACACGGGTAGCTTCGTTAAACATATTTTTCTTACCACTTGCCGCCATCTTCAGACCTCCTCATATCATTCGTCTAATATGACTTCACATACATCGCCAATATCACAATGAAATACTTTGCAGATTCTCATAAGCACATCAAGGGATACTGTTTCATTCTTATTTAATTTTGTTGCAACAGACGATGAAATCTCCGCAGCACGCATTAAATCTTGTCTTTTCATTTGATTATCAATCATAAGTTTTTGAAGTTTGTTGTAGCTTATTCTCATCTGTAACGCTCCTTCGTATTCTCCGTTCCTTTTGGTTACAGTTACTCATTTGACATTATACTATGAATAATCTATTTTTTCAAGATATAGGGATTTATTCGCAACTCCTATCCGACAAGGTGTCACTTTTTACAAACACCTAATACAACTCTTTTAAAGAATAATAAAAAAAGAGATGCCGAAGCACCTCAATTATACATTCTATTATTAACATTCAACGCAATCATTGCTATGACCTTTTCTATCGGCGGCTCTTTTCCGTCCGGTGCAACTGCTTTCCAAAAAGCGATTGCTTCCGGTTCAGCACTTTTCATTGCTTCCCGAATGGCAAACTGCATTTCCTCTTTTACTGTCTTTTTCGGTTGTTCCATTTTCTTTTGCTATTTGTCTGAAAATGTCGTTCACTTCTACTTCCTTCTATGTCTATTAGTATGTGTCTATCACTAACAGTTGTTGTTATAGCATATTTGCTCTGTCGAAGTCCCGAAAAATTTGTCGATAGCTGAAATTTTTTATACTGAAAAAAAGAAAGCTCGTCGATTAGGACGAACTTCTGTGTTTTATGGAAGTATTTGCTTTGATTGCTTCACAAGTGTATCTATAACTTCATAAATTCTGTTTCTATCTTCAGGAGCAAGTTTTTCAAGCTTCTCATTCAGCATAGAGTTCTTGACTGTATATCCCGTTTCCAGGACATCAGTAAGAACCATATCCGATGATACACCTAAAGCATTTACTATCTTTATGAAAGTTTCGAGTGACGGAATTTTCTCTCCACGCTCAACCATACCAATATAATTTGTTGTCAAATCTGTTTCTCAGCCAAATCTTCTTGGCGTAATTTCCTCGCAAGTCGGAACTTTCTTATATTCTTGCCGATTGTATCGAGCTTCATCACATCACCTCCCTTAGTGTGTTTCCATAACTAATAGTATAGGTTAAGTCGATTTCAAATCACACGCACCCAAAGGAAGTTAAACCAACTATTAGTGATGATTCCCAACTATTTTTATGTTATACTATAAAAGTAGTAATTCACGATTGTTAATGGCGAAAGACAAATCACAACCCAAGAGCCAAGTTAAACAATCTCCATAGAATAAACTTAGGGGTAAAAGGAATGGACGAACAAAAGATAATATTCAGTAATCGGTTTGAAAAAGAGAAATTTGAGGATTACAAAACAGATTTGGGAACTGACAGCTCAGTCACTCCCGACTTTACGGAAGCTGATGATTTTTTTAAAATTTATACAGAAGAACCGCAGAAGTGTTCCAAGTAAAGAGCGAATTGCTGACAAGGATAAATTTATCAAAACCGTTTACGAACTATCCAATAGCTTTGAAATTGACGCTGACCTGATAAAATTTGCCGAGGGATATATCGCCAACATCTATGTAGATTATGCCTGCTACACTGGATATATCAAGAAGCTGTTAGCAATTCTTTTTATCCTTGCCGATGATATTTCCTTTTTAGACGGCAGTAAAGAAAATGCCGATATGCTTTTCAGCTTCACTTATCACACACACCATATTTTCCTGAATAACAGAGAAACAACTGATTTCTCATAATGTACCCGATGGCTACTCAACTGAGCAGCCATCTTTTCAATTTTCCAGACACCGTCTGGAATTTTTAATATGCCGGAATACCGTATCCATAGATATTGCTGCTTCCGACTGCGTACTGTCTTTGCTTGCAGGCGTCGCCTGAGTTGCCCTCTACGGTATAAACTGTGCCATTCTCACACTTCTCTACGATACCAACGTGGTCTGTTGTACCGTCGCCTTCCCAATCAAAGAAGATAATATCTCCTACCTTTGGTTCATAAGTGCGGTCTTGCCATTTCCCATTTGACTTAAACCAGTTTGCACCATCCACGCAACCTGCAAATTTCGGAACAAGTCCGCTTTCAATATACCCGCATTGGTCAGCACACCAAGATACGAAGCAGGCACACCATTCCACTCGACTATTAAAGCCGTACCAGCTCCAGTAAGGTTGTCCGCCCTGATTGCCTAGCTGTGTCAAGGCAACCTCAACAATCGCCTGATTACCTCCGGCAGTAAAGGCTCGCCCATACGGATAGTATCTCAGAACGTGAGCCGGATATTGGGTATCTCCATAACTGTCCCAACCAAGCCTTTGTGCCTGCTGAGTGGAAAACTCCACTGCATTGGCATAAGAATAACCGCCATACTTTGTTTTTGCCCAAGAAATATACCCATTACCGAAGTTGTAGCCTTGCAAGGCAAGTTTGATATGCTCCATATCTATCGGACTTTCCACTTCTGCCGAAGTAAGAGCCGCTTTCAATTCCTGAACTCCACACTGGATAGAATATTCAGGGTCTTTAATTCCATTAGGTTCGTGCGGATACCTTGTATTGAAACTTCCCTCTGCTGCCTGCATAGGGTCAAGTCCTCTGCCGCCGCTTTCCTGCATCATAACCGCCTTGATAAGTTCTACATACTCAGGAATGCCGTACTCTTTGGCATACTTCTGTATGATGGGTTCATAGGCTTCTACCTCTGCACTTACCGGAGTATAAGAATTACTGTCACTCCCTCCTCCGAACATTGCTACGGCAGCACCAAACAATACGACAATCATAATAATCAGCACCGCTATCCAACCGCCTGCGGCGATTGCTGCTACAAGTACTTTTGTCCCTGCAATAATCGCTTTAACTGTCGCAACAGTAGCTTTCGCTGTGGCTTTGACGGTATCTGCTGTGGCTTTCGCCGCTTTCTTTGCCGTCCGAGCCGCTTTCTGTGTTGCTTTGGCTGTTGTTTTTGCTGTTTTCTGTGCTATAATGGCAGCTTCTTTTGTGGTCTTAATAGAAGTCTTTGCCGTTTGTTCTGCGGTCTTGACCGACCTCTGAACAGTATTGGTGCACCTTTCGATACGGTCTTGACTGTCGTATTTCCTGCCGACCTTGCAGACTGTTTAATTGTTTTCTCCGTACGCTCCAGAGTTCGGATGCTCTGTTTTCCGACAGGATTGACCGATTGTTTCTGAAGCTGTTTCTCTGCACGCTTGGTCTTGAAATTCTCAATTCCCGTTTTGGCTTTCTGATAATTCTGCCTTGTTTCACGCACACCCCATCTGCCGACTTTATCCGCACGGTATGCAGTTTCGTGAACAGCCCTATCCGTTGCCGCTTCGATTTTATCGGAAGCATATTCCTCTGCGGAATTTTCCGAAGCATTGGTGGAATGTTCTGCCTTATCTTTCGTCATCACATAGGCTTTCTTCATTCGCTCCGTGGCAACTGCTGCCTTATTTATGGTCTTGATTGTACCTTTGCTTGTATCTCTTGTTTTTATATCAGTCATCGGTTTCCTCCTTTCTCGAAAAATATAGAGAGTGGGGTTTAATCCACTCTCTTAGCGACAACAACAAGCCTGCCATTGTTTCTTGAATATTCACAAGTAGAAAGAGAAATCAGCTTGTCGCCATATTCTGCCGATACTCCGGTATCATACAAAGAAAGTTCCTTGCACTTAGCAACATACGCATCAAACTCTGCCGCATTTTCTGAGTCCGTAAACTCATAATACTTAAAGCTATCGGAGCTGTCTGTATAAACGACTGTCTTAAAGACTGCAATCACTTCATACTGGTGTCTGTCCGTCAGTGTATCAAAGGTAATCGTCTTATGACCTTCCCAAAAGCTCTTGTTTCTGTACTTCATCAGTCCCGTAAACATCGAGCCGTCATTCATATGGTGTCCGTATATAATGATGTTGTCTGAAGGTTTCTGCACATCACAATTTTCCTGCACATATGGACAGCCATAAGCGGAATAGGTCTTATCAAACTTGTGCTTCAGGTAGAAGTTCGGCTCATTTACAGACTGCACGACCGGATAGTTGATATTGGTATCCTCAACCTTTATCCAACCCACCATATCCTCATTCTGCCGATAGAGTTCAAGATATTCCGCAAGATAGTCCTTATCTTCCGAAAACGTCACGCCCTCATTTTCCTTTGGCGGCTCGTCCTCCACAATCTCCGCAAGGTTATCATAGACTTCATTCTGCTTGGCAGAGTCAATGTGATTACGGATAATAAAGAAGGTGCTTACAGACAACACTACCGTAAACACCATCGCAATAATAATATAGATTTTTCTGCTCATTTTCTCTTACCTTTCCATATCGTTTCTCTTAGGTGGAGTCAAATCTCTGCAATACTCCGGATACCTCAACTTGATACCCTCCATAAAATACGGAGCATATCCGCAACAGAACAGTTCCTCCGGTGTATAGAGATTTTCCCTGCCTTCTTCCGTAAATCCATTCCAGAGATTAAAGGCAAGGTGGCAGACCTTGACTGTGCCACTTGTCTGCCAACCGCCGTGCATACCTTCCGGTATGATGCAATCCCTCTTAAAATCAAACATCTTTCCGATGTTCATTCTTGTTTCTTCTGAAATACCCATCACATAGAAAAATGCTCTGTGATAGCAGTCGTTGACTTTGCACTTATCCAGATTTTCCAATACAAAATCTCTGTGTGCAGCATTGCGAAATTGAATCTTAGACATTGTAAATCCCTCCTTATGCTTCGCCTGGTTTGGTTGTCATCAGTTTATAAAGTTTCGTGTTCTTAGGGAATTTGTTTGCAAACGGTACAAGCGAACTTCCCACCTTGATAAGTCCGTGTCCTGCTTCCACATTCGTGATATAGGACATCTGGAGGTCAGAAATATTCAGAAGTTTTGCAAGCTCAAGCCTGTCTGTGGAAGCCTGATTCAGCATAATGATAAACTCTGAGTTTGCAAGCATTGTTCTCGCTGTGTGACTCTGCAAAAGGTCATCGACATTCTGGGTAATTCCACTTGCGTATGCACCGTATTTTCTCACGCGTTTCCACAAGGTAAAGAGGAAGTTTGCAGAGTATTCGTGCTGGAACAGAAGATAAATCTCATCAATGAAGATAAAGGTGTTCTTACCCTTTGCACGGTTCTGTGTGATACGGTTCAGGATAGAGTCAAGGACAACAAGCATACCAATCGGCATAAGCTGTTTACCCAAGTCAAGAATGTCATAACATATAAGTCGGTTATTGGTATCCACATTCGTCTGCTTTGCGAAGGTATTCAGAGAACCGTGTGTGAAAAGTTCAATGGCAAGTGCCAGTTCCTTTGCTTCCGGTTCGTCCTGTTGCAAAAGCTCTGCCCTGAAATCCTGCAAGGTCGGTATATGTCCCTGATAGTCATTCTGCTGATAACTGCGGTACACGCTTGCCGTGCAACGGTCAATGATAGACTTCTGCTTTGCTCCGAGATTTGTTCCGCCGATGAGCTGTTCACAAAGGGACATAATGAACTCAGATTTCAAAATGACAGGGTTTGCACCGTCGCCGTAATCCTTATTCATATCCATTGCATTGATGTGATTGTCGGAAGTAGCAGAAATATTGATTACTTCTCCGCCCATCGCATTGACAAGCTGTGAATACTCTCGCTCAGGGTCGATGATGATAATATCCGCATCTGAAGAAAGCACCTGATTGATGATTTCTCCCTTTGCCGCAAATGACTTACCGCCACCAGATACACCGAGAATAAAGGAGTTACCATTCAAAAGCTGCTTACGGTCTGCGATAATCATATTTTTGCTGATAACATTCTGACCGTAATAGATACCGTTCTCATGGAAAATATCCTGCACCCTGAATGGAATAAATACCGAAAGGCTCTCTGTTGTAAGTGTTCTGAACGCATCAATCTTTCTTGTTCCAAACGGCATTACCGTGTTGAGTCCATCTACCTGCTGAAATCTCAGTGTTGCAAACTGACAAAGATGTTTTCTTGCTGTGGTAAGCAATGCTTCCGTATCATTCTCAAGCTGTTCCTTACTGTCTGCTGTAATAACCATTGTGATAACAGCGAACATCATTCTCTGGTCACGGGTCGTAAGGTCATCGAGGAACTCTTTCATTTCTTTCTTCTGCTGCTCCATATCATACGGAACAGTTGCAGAGAAGTTGTTATTGGCATTCTGCCTACGCTGCCAGTTTGTGATATTGGTTTCCACACCAAGCAGACGGTTCTCTGCTTCCTTTACTGCTTCATCAGTTGGAACGGGAACAATATCAATGGACATCATCAGATTTCTGTTCATATCCGTAAGTTCCGCTACCATACTGTCTTTGATATAGGACGCATATTCACGAAGAAAAAGGACTCTTCCATAACGGTTTCCCATCTTGAAATAGTCCTTTTCAAATTCCATTGTGTCAGGGCAGATATAATCCTTAAAATCGTGTCCCTTTTTTCTTGTTTCCTTAATATCAAAGTGGAAAGAGCTTTCCTCTCCCACACGATAAAAATCGTGGAAAATACGAAGTCTTTCGTCTGTTTCCAGTTCCACGCACTTACTTCCAAGCCTGCCGAAGTGAGCAATCAAATCTGCACCGACACGGGCAAAATAAGTTCTTGCGTCCTCCACATTCTTTTTATTGATGGAAATGGTAATATACTTATCCTGAACAATAGAGTTTGCACCCGTTGCCTTATCCAGAAGCATTTTGTTGTATTCTTCTCGATATTCGTCCAGATTATCTCCGGTTGTCGGAATAAGGATTGTCTGCTCAAAATCCAGTCTGTTGAGCCGACGATTATTGATTGTGATTTTTGTCGTTGCACCACTGTCAAGAGAGTTCAGAAGTTCGGAATATTCAAGGAACATCGCTTCCTTATCTTCACGACTTGCCACTGCATAGTTAATGTCCGTAAAGCGATAAGTCTTTGAATATTTATCCTTTCCCACTTTGAAAATGCCATCATCAAAGATAGCTGCCACGGGAATCACGTCCTGCACCCCTTTCGGTACTAACAAATTTTCTTTATCCTGCTTAAACAGGTTCGTAAGAGTCTTAATCATTTGACTTCAATACCTCCTTCTGCTTCTGTTCAATGCTTGGCTTCATCAGTTCGTAATACACATTGGTAGAATGAAACACCAGCTTCTTCGGCATTAAAAACTCCGATTTTATCCACGCATAGATGGCTTTCTCTGCGGTCATACCGTTGTACTTCACAAAGCCAAGTGCCGCAAACGGGGCAGCACCCAAAATGCACACCCACGATACGGTTTCCGTGCCAACATACGGTCTGAGCAAGAAATACAGTCCTACCGCAACGCCACAAGCGAGAACAGAAAAAATGAACTGTCTGAGCGACAGTCCAAAAAACATTGACTCTGTATAATTTCTGATTTCTCGGTTAATTTTTACTTCCATATCTGTTTCCTTTCCTGCGGTTTCGGTCTTTCTCCTTCACGCATTTATCATTCAGACAAAAGACTTTGCCTTTTCGTTTACCGCCATAGTAAACACATTTCTTACAATCTCTTTGGTTCATCTCAAAATCTCTCCTTAAAGTCCCATCATTTCTCGGATAATACGGTCAGACATTTTCACTGCACCGACAAGAACAAGCATATTAAATACCAGTTCCCCGATATATGCCCACACCTGCGTAACTGCTGCTGCATCAGGATTAACCACTGGCGGCGATGAAGCAAATACGGAGAAAATGATACAAGCAAGAACAATAACTGCTCCCTCAAGCAGAACGGCACAATAGCTCTTGATAAAACTCTTGCCGACATTCTGTGTCGGTTCTCCTGCAAATGTGGAAAGCGGTATCGGTGCAAGTGCTGTGTACATATACAACTTGAAAAATCTTCCGTACACCGTCATTATCAGAATAAACGACAGCACCGTGATAAATAATCCTCCGATAAGCGTTACCGCCCACAAAGGGATACTCTCAAAAAATCCGCAATCCTCTATGGTCGTTACCATCTCTGCGGGCAAGGTCGTCTGTTCCGGAGTTCCAAATCCGGCAGCATTCATAATGGTTGAAATTGTCCCCTGCACGATATTAAATAATGCAAGCATAAGCTCCATCCCGTATGTGATAACACCTTTCGCCAGTGCAAAACGAACAAAGAGTTTTAAAGCGTGTTCCGGTTTCTTCACATCTGTAAAACTTCCGCAGGTCTTTACCATACCTATCACGAAAAACAATACAAGTAAGGCAAGCCCGATAGCCTGAACTGCACCGTTGATGTCAACGATAACCTTCCAGATATTCCCACCTTTAAAGTTCTGCGGTGTAGTTGTGATGAGCGTCCATATTTCCGACAGTTTTTCATTCCAAGTTTCAAGGGCATTTTCAAGATTTTGAACTACCCAGTTATCACTCATTCAAAGCACCTCCTTACAATTAAGGGGTGTACCTTAACTTAGCACACCCCTCGATAACTGTGTAACTCTTATCTTAGCCAGTGATAAGAGTAAGGATTTCTTTCGCAAAAGTGATAATGACACCACCTGCAAGAGTCAGGAATCCATTGGCTCTCTGAGAAGGGTCGTGAGATTTGAGCGAAAGACCGACCTGCACGATACCAAAGCCAAGCAAAATCATACCGATGGCACGGATAAGTCCGAAGATAAAATCGGACAGATTATTGACTACGGTAAGCGGGTCATTCGCAGCAAATGCAGTCGTTGTCATTCCAAGTGCCAACGCACCGATAATGACCATTGTGCAGTAAGCACGGAAGCCTTTCTTAACCTTTCCGGTCATAGGCAGTTTCTTTGTTTCCTGAATATCAGTTGCTTTTTTTCTTAAAAATAATCATAGTTGAATACCTCCAAAATTTAATTTGTTTGATTATTTATGAACAGAGCTTCCATCTCCTCATCGGAAAGAAGTTCCCAGTTCGTTTCTTCCATTTCCTTTTCAGGAAGTGTTGCAGGGTCAATGTCCCAAATGGCAATCGAAGCAATATCTTTTTGTGACTTACTCCCGTGCTTATAAGGACTTGCCTTTCCGTCTGTGGTAAGTGCCACATTCGGGTGTTTCATAATGTCATATTTGAAATTCCATAATGGGTCTTTCCCCAACGGATAAATAAAATAGCGTACTGATTATCGAGCATACGCACCTCATCAGGGGTAAGTAACTCTACTGCCGCTAATCTGATAGTTGGTGGAATAGTTACCACTTCTTCCGGTACTCTTTCCGAACGTGTTGGTATCAATGGTTTCCTTTCCTAACAGCTCCGACACGTATTTATGGGTTGACTGCTCATTTCCACCAAGGTAAAGAAATTCATCGCAGTTACCCACAATGCTCTCCCACTGTTTTTCAAACAAGGCTTTAAGCTGTGCCAAGTTCTGTAAGATGATGCTTACCGATACCCCACGGGAACGCATAACCGACAGTATCTTGTCGAAGTCGTCCGGCAGTGAAACATTGGCAAATTCGTCCATCATAAAATGAACGGGCATCGGCAGACAACCGCCGTGGATATGGTCGGCTGCATAAAACAACTGCTGAAAGAGCTGTGTGTAAAGAATGGATACCAAGAAGTTGAAACTGGAGTCGTTATCCGGTATCAGTGCAAACAGTGCCACTTTTTTCTCTCCGAGTGACTGCAAATCCAGTTCATCGGCAGAAGTAAGAGCAGCAAGACTTTCCAAGTTAAACTTTTCAAGCCTTGCTGCAAGGGTTATCTGTATGGATTTTAATGTTTTGGAAGAACCGGAATGATAAGAGTGGTAATACTTCAAAGCAATGTGGTCAGGATTATCTATCATCAAATCCGAAAACAGATTATCAAGCGGAGAAGGACTTGGGTCGTCCTCGTCCTCAATCGCCCCGGCTCTTAACATTTCCATTACCATTGCAAAATTCTGTTCTTCCGGTGGTGCTTCATAGTGCAGATAAAATACCAGTGCAAGCAGAAGCATTGACGCTGCCGTATCCCAAAACGGGTCATTGCTCTGTGAACCTTTCGGAGTGGTACTCTTAAAAAGATTGGTTACGAGCTTCTGCACATCATTGTCGTTCTGCAAATATACAAACGGATTGTAACAATGGCTTTTCTCCATTGAAATCAAATCAAGGACACGCACTTCGTAACCTTTCTTCTCAAGAAGATGTCCCGTATCTCGCAGGATTTCTCCTTTCGGGTCTAAAATCACATAGCTGTTTCTGGCAGCGTTCATAATATTAGGCTTTGCATAAAATCTTGTCTTACCTGCACCAGAGCCACCGCACACAAGCGTATTCAGATTTCGTCTGTGCTTCTTGGCATTAAGTCCAATGCACACATTCTGAGTCATCAGCTTATTTTCTGACAGCGGCTTTTGTCGGTACTTTTTATCAATGGCTCTGACATTGCCCCATTTGGCAGAACCGTGTTCCTCTCGTCTTCGGTAATTCTTTCTTGTCGAGAAATAAATCCCGATACCCATTCCATAGCACAAAAGCAAAATGAGGACAGTTTTCAGGCTGTCCCCACATAATTTTATGGAAAATGGATTATCAAAAAGTGTCGCAAGATTGGCTGCTATCTCCGGCAGCCCTCCGCTTATGGAAGGTGCAATCAGAAGTGCCAGCCATATGACCGGAACGATACCGACAATGGATAAAATAATGGCAGTCTGCCTGTCATTATCTCGCTTCATCTGAGCGTTTCCTTTCAATCACTTTGAACTTTTTCAATGGGGCATTTCCGACTTTTACAAGCAGGTCGTCTACTGCATCTGCGGACTTGCCTTCCTCCATCAACTTTGTTTTCTCATCGTTTAAGGAGCGAATGACAACACCGTGTTCGTAATCGTCCAAAGCAATGTGGTAGAGTTTTTCTTTTTCCATATCTGCCCTCCATTATCTCTCATAATCCTTTGAACGCTCCTGCTTTTTGCGGAGCATTTCATCAGAGATATGACTGTGAATTTCTGCCATTGCATTTCGTGTCTTGGAGAGTTCCGCACGGATTTCTTTCGGCTCTTTGGAAGCCAGTCCCTCCGGAATGCGGTTAATCGCAAAATTCTGTGTATCTACGCCATACTTCTTGCAAATCATATATCCGATACACACTGCCTGAAAGCCCATATCCCTGCGGCTGTAACTTTCGCTGTTGATGGAAAGCTGTGCGTGTCCAAGTTCCTGAGCGACACACTGAGCAACTGCTACGCTGTCGCCCACATTACGCTTCACATACAAGGTCTGCTTTTCATTATTATAGAAAGCTGCCATATTCGGATACGGAAGTTCATCGGTTGCCGCAACCTCCACCGGAGATACATCAAGCATTGTCGTGATAAGTGCTTTCGGTTCACGGTTTGCTGATACTGCCGGAGCTTTTCTTTCCATTTGTCTGCGTAACATCAAATACCTTTTTGACATTATAGGAAATACCCGGAGAACCATCTGCTCTTGTGTATTCCACTGGTTCAAGGATAGAAATACTCTTTGCCCCTTTGGTAATCTTTACATTGTCCTTACCCCAATCATCAAAATCTTTAAGCTGTGTCGCCTGCGGATACTGACTGTAAATAAGGAGAGCATTTGCTGCGGAATATCTGTCCATTCGACTCTGCGTATCAAGAAAGTTCTTGAACTTCTCAGGGTCACTCACAATCTCACGGGCAGCATCATCAATCATCTGATAGACTTTTTCTTTTTCTGCTCGCTTCTTTTCTGCATACTCCTCTTTGGATAATCTTGGCTGATTACCGCCAGCCTTTGCGGGTTTGAAATCATTTGTCATAATGAATTACCTCTCTTTTGTTTTGGGTTTCTTCTTCGGCTGACGGTGTACCGTCTGACCATTTTTCTGCTGCGGATTCTTGCCGTCTTTCTTAACCTCCGGCTCTTTACGCTCTGCTTCTTTTTGCTGTTTTGCCTGTGCCTTGTAACGGTCAAGTTTCTCTTTGACCGATGGCTTTTCCACTGGCTTTGCAACACCCTTATCAGATTGCGTTTCTACCGGCTCTGAGTTTTGCCTTGACAGAGGGCTTTTGTCTGTTTTGGCGACTGAGGGGTTTGCGTTTGCTCGCTCCTCTTTCTGCATTGGATTTCTGACTGCTTCCTCCATAATGATTTCACTCTTGGATTTGGTCGGCTTTTCTTTCTCAACCGCTTCACGGTCTGCGATAGCTTTCTCTGCTTCACTGACAATCGAAGCCTTATCCACTTTGCCAAGTTCAAATCTTTCAACGATACGCTGAATTTTAGAAGCGTCCTCTGCTCTTGCGATAATATCTACCGGAGCGTTCTCTCCCTTTGTGTTCTTATCTCTGAGGACACAATAAAGAACGCCATAGCGTTTTGCCTGTTCGGTAAACTTCTTCAAATCCTTTTGCGGAATGGAAAAGACTTTCAGCTCCTTGCCTGACTTAATCATATTGGTAAGCCTTGCTTTGCCCTTCGTCTTTTGTTCCTGCTTCAGAACCGATACCAAAAGCAATGCGATATTCTTCGCCGCCGAACCGCTTAATCTTGCAGCAACTTCAAATCCTTCAAGCGAAAGCCTAACGACCTGCTCTGCTGCGTCACCACCGTTGTTCATAGCGTGATTTCTCCTTTCTCTTCTGTTTTTGTTCCTCTGTTTCGATATGCTCAAGGTTTTCTTCCATAATCTTTGACCTCTCCGCAATATCCTCGCAGAGTTTTACTTCCCGTCGGAGTTTTTTCAATTCTCCATTGATAGAAGCGATTTCATCTTTTGCCGCCTGGAAGCTGACCATCATCTAATATTTGTTCGTTATCTTTTTTCGGAGATGTGTTCTTCCGGCAATCAGATTTTTCATCTGCTCCTCTAAGGAGTCTTATATGAAAAAAGCTGTTCGTCCGTGGAAATATTTTCTCGTCCGAGCAGCCTTAACTTCATCAGTAATCTTAATCGAGCTTC
>ENA-OQKK01000307-OQKK01000307.1-human-gut-metagenome-genome-assembly--contig:-NODE-307-length-13814-cov-3.630452_pt1 | contig 13814 bp, 12 predicted proteins | sample MGYA00242648_ERZ504797 | MGnify/ENA primary metagenome ERZ504797 (study PRJEB26092, sample SAMD00036412) | human gut metagenome | host: Homo sapiens | study: EMG produced TPA metagenomics assembly of... | reverse complement strand
AGGAGAATTTCACCAGTTCAGCATCTGTTTTTTCTGCCGCAGTAACGGCCAGTTCCAGATATTCCGGCTGATAAAGATCATCATGGTCGCAAAAGGCAATATATTTTCCTTTTGCCACCTGCAAAGCAGTATTCCGAGCTTTACAGATACCTCCATTTTTCTGATGAATCATTACGATACGAGCATCCTGCTTTGCATACGCATCACAAATCTCACCACTCCCGTCGGTGGCTCCATCATCCACAATAACCAGCTCAAAATCACGATAGGTCTGGCTCAAGACACTCTTTATCGTGCTCTCCACATACAGATGTGCATTATAGACTGGCATGATAACGCTTACCATTGGCGTATGACTCATAAATCCTCTCCTGTTTTACAACCCCATGATCTGTGAATTTTCAATAGCATCGACCAATGCGCGGAAGGTGTAGAAATCGGAAGGGGTCGTTATCTTTATATTTTCTGGTTTTCCCTCTACTGTATAGAGTTTATAACCGTAATGTCTCATTAGGCACGCTGAATCGATAAAATCTTGCCGCTGTTCCTTTCGCGCCTGCTCATGTGCGTTCAAGAGCTGCCCTAACACAAAGCTCTGTGGGGCTTTTGCAACCTGACACCGGTTCCGCTCAAGGATCTCCCCAACCTCGTTTTCCTGCCCTTTCATTACAATCGTTTCAATGGCCGGCGATACCGTGATGGCCGTACCGTGAAGTTTTGCACATGCAATATTCTGCGTGATTGTTTCTGCGTCGATGAGTGGGCGCACGCCGTCATGTACTAATACGATGCTGTCGGATGGATAAAGCTCGCTGGCTTTCGATATCCCATTATAAATGGATTCCTGTCCTGTTTTTCCGCCGGGAACGATTGCTGCGACTTTTGTCAACCGATATTGCTCGATCAACTTGCTGCAATGCTCTATCCATTCTGCAAGTACGACCAATACGATCCCATCGATTTCTTTATGTTGCTGAAACTGCTGCAATGTGTACACGAGGATAGGCTTTCCGTGCAATTCCAGAAATTGCTTCGGAAGCGCCTTTGTATTCATTCGCTGACCAGTTCCACCTGCAAATATTACTGCGATATTCATTTTTGACCTTTCTTTGTTTTTTACAATTTGAGTTCAAGCAGAAGATGCCGTTCGCGTTTTTCTGCCGGAGGGATTTCCATATAATTTTTGTATAACTTTTTCAAATAATTATCATAGTCCGCAGTAATAGCGAATTTGTATTTTTCGAAATCAGCTTCTATCGTGTTCATATATGCTTCTCGCAAATAAAGTTCTCCAAAATATCGCTTTCTCCCAGTAGGAATCGTAACATATCTGGTTGATTCATCTTTGTATGATTTATTCCAGTTATTTGCCAAATGCGTCCAGCCATCTAGTGACATCCAGCTTAACAACCAGCCGATCCTTGCCTTGGTCTGAATAGTTTTTCGGACTTGATTGTTTCCAGCAAAGAGGAAAAGAATATGCGGGTAATCGCGATAAAATCTTCGACACGACACTAAACCGCTCAGCACAATACATCCATATCCATGAATCTTTCGCAAGAAACGATTATCAGGCGCATTTTCGATTATAAATATGTCTACAAATGCGCCACACTCGTCACTTGTCACATCCTCATACTTTCTCACAACGGTGTTCTTCAAAAGAACCTTAGCCATCAAGGAGCCGTAATTCTCTGTCTGTTCTGGGGTATGAATCCAATATTTATCGCCGTATTCTCTAGGGAAAAGCTCTCTGAATATTTCATAATCTTTTCGAGGCATATTCAAATCCATGTCGTCATCCCAAGGAATAAATCCATGATGTCTTACCGCTCCCAAACAGCTTCCACCGCCCAAAAACACCTTTAACTGGTGCTTTTTGCAGAACGAAAAAATATCAACCGCAATTCCTAATACAACATGCTGAAGTTTTTTTATTCTGAGATTCGTCAAGTTCGATCCAACCTTTAGATGCATCTGCGTCCATGGTTTTTAATAATTCAAATGTCGACAGGTTCATAATCGAATAAATTCCTCTAATTATACTTTCAGAAGGCTGTCCTTTAATCTCCAGAATGCCTTCAAACTTCTCTTCAAATCTTCCGGATCACGTAGGCCGCGTGCAAGGCGATGAGCAATGTACCACGGACGCATATAATATTTTTTTCTGCATAGGTACAGAAATCCACTAACTCCTGAGCAGAAAGCTCCGGCGTATTAATGATGCAGTTCAGCGTACCGTCCTCGTGGATATATTCATCGTACTTACCATTGATGTATCCATTGCTCTTTGCCCAGTTGTACGCTCCCGTTCCCGGATAAGGAATCAGTGGGAAGAACTGTGCTGTATCTGTCTTGAAACGCATTGCAGCTGCAAGTGTTTCCCGCATCGTTTCATGAGTTTCACCTTGATTTCCTACCATGTAGCAAGCATGAATCATCAGTCCCGCCTTACGAGCGTTTGCAATATATGCCTCGATTTGCTCGACTGTTGTGCCCTTGTGAATGTTTTTCAAAATCTGCTGATTAACGCTTTCAATACCCGGAATAATCAGATGGCAACCAGCCTTCTTCATCAAACACATGGTCTCATAATCCAGATTTACACGAGCATTACACAGCCAGTGAATTTTCTTATTGATGCCTTTCTGAATCATCATATTGCAGATTTCAGAAACGCGCTGCTTATTAATAGTAAAGGTATCATCCTCGAACACGATTTCTTTCACGTCCGGGAAGTTGTTTACGATATACTCGATTTCACCAATGACATTTTCTGGACTGCGCAGACGATAGCGATGACCATGCAGCGTCTGAGGATAAACACAGAAGTTACACTGCGCCGGGCATCCACGTCCAGTAAAAATCTGAATCGATGGGAAAGCAGCTGCCGGGAAAACATAATCCGTCACACAGAGTCTGCGTTTGATAAATTCTGCTGCGTAGGGAATCTCGTCCAAATCAGTAATATGCTCAGCATCAGGGTTATGGATTACTTCACCATTTTTGCGATATGTCAGCCCCCGAACAGCAACAAGATCTGTACCATCGCGAAGGGCGATAGCCGTATCGCGTACAATATAATCGTACTCATGGCGAGCCAAACCATCAATCAATTCGCTGATGCCCATAGTTTCGTCCGGAGTTGCAGACGGATGAGTGCCGACAAGCATAGTAAATGCGTTTGGGTACATTTTTTTGATTGTACCAGCAAACTCTACATCGTTATAAATAGACGGTGTACTGGTATCAAACACAAATAGTTTTGCATCTGCCGCTTCCTTCTTCACACGTTCAATTGTCTGCTCCTTGTTCATCTGCTTAGCAGGCGCATCAATGAAAGCCACATCGAAACCATTCTTTTCGGCAACACACGCAGCATAAATCAACCAAAGCGGATAGTACAAAACACCACTGTGTCCAATAGAAGGGCTTCTGGATTCGCGGGAAAACTTACCGTATTCAGCCTTAAATGGGGGATTAATAAAACATACCTTCATTTTGATTCTCCTACTATTTTATTTCAGGTTCCTGTATTTCAGCAGACCTTTTGCCATATACCAGCACTCATAATAAATCGCTTCCATCGGATTTAACCCGATATACCGATAGGTATTCCAATTCATCTTCGCAGCTTTGACTTTGTTGCCCGATTTCGATGACTTTGCCAGCCGATAAATAAGCAACGGTTCATCTACGCCATAGGCCTTTCGTCCATCCTTTAGGATGCTGAGCCAAATTGCAAAGTCTTCATGCATTTTATCGCCTACCGCATAGTACTTTGCATATAGCTCTTTGCGGACAAGCGCAGAGGAATTGGATAAGACATTCTGTTTCAACAGCTGCCGGTAGGTAACTTCTGCAGGAGCAGCTAGATACCAGTCAATTGGTTTTCCATCCGCATCCATGAAAGCCGATCCGGTAAACAGCAGGTCTGCATTTGTTTTCTTTTGAAGCTTGATCTGCTTTTCCAGTTTCTCCTGTGCCCACGCATCATCGCTGTCAAGAATCGCAATCCATGAACCTTTCGCTTCTTCCAGTCCATGCTTGCGCGTATAGGACACACCGCTGTTCTTTACATTAGAGATAAGACGGACACGACTATCCTTGGCCGCAATACTTTTGACCAACTCTGCCGTTCTGTCTGTTGAGCAATCATTGACCACAAGAAGCTCAAAATTCGTGTACGTCTGGCTCAAGACTGAGTTAATTGCCTGCTCTATTGTTTTTTCAGCATTGTACGCTGCCATAATGATACTGATCAGACCAAAATCATTCTGCATCATTCTTCCGTCTCCTGCCCCATCGCCGTGGTCGCACCTTCTGCCACACCTTCCGTGCTCTCCGGCATAAACAAAATCTTCACCGTTGCCAGCATGATCTTCAAATCTTCAATCAGGCTTGGATGTGCAATGTACATCAGATCCATCTGCAGCTTATCGTATGGGGTTGTGTTGTACTTGCCGTACACCTGTGCGTAGCCGGTCAAGCCAGCCTTTGCCTGAAGCCGCAGCGCAAACTCCGGCATCTCCTCGCAATACTGGGCGGCGATCTCCGGGCGCTCCGGACGAGGGCCTACAATGGACAGATCACCTTTTAGAATGTTGAGCAGCTGAGGCAACTCATCCATGCGGCAAGCGCGGATGATATGACCGACCTTCGTGATACGGTCGTCTTTGTCACCGGTGGAGAGTCGTGCCACACCATCCTTTTCAGCATCCACTCGCATAGAACGGAATTTCAGGATCTCGAACGGTTTGCCATCCTTGGTCAGGCGCACCTGCTTGTAGAAAGCAGGACCACCATCGGACTTGACGGCAATGGCCGTGATGAGGAGCAACGGACTGAGAACTACCAGTCCAGCCAACGAAACCACAATATCCATCAAACGCTTCACAAACAGATACTCCGGGCTTGCCATATACCGACCCACTCGCAGAACCGGCAGATGGAACATGTGCAGCGGCTGTGAGCCGCTCATGATCACATCGCCCACACGAGGGATCACGAACACATTGATTCCCTGTCCCACGCAATATTTCAGGATAATATTGCGCTCATGGCTGTGGACACCGCTGATGAACACGCTCTGCATTCCATCCAGCAGGCTCAGGTCGTTCAGGCACTCTTCAACGTTCAATGTCATCTTAACGTCATACTTTTTCGAGAGGCCATACTCATTGATAAGCTTTTCCAATCCATGACGAACATCGTAGACCACCGCGGTAGGCTGAGGCGGAAAGGTCCGGAAATACCAGCTATGGGCGCATTTTGCCCACAGGGCCGCCATCACGACCTGTCCTGCAATCGCCACAATGCCCGGCAGAATATTACAGAGCCGCCGAGACATCAGGCAAATCACGATATACAGAATACCGTCTGTCGCCATTGCTGCCAGTACCTGCCCATAAATCAACTCCGAAATGCGCTGCAATGACATCCAGAATGCATCGTAAACTTTTCCCAGTAGGAAGAACAGTACCGCAAATAGACCGATCATGGCCCAATTGCCCTTCCAACCAAACTTTGCATAGACCTGATATGAATAGTACAGTTCCCAACAAAGTGCAAATGGAATCGTAATCATTACCAAATCGATGATTTTTGCGATCTTTAACATCACATCATGCTGAAATTTTGACATAATACCCCAATAACTCCCTTAGCTTTTTCTTTTGCTCTTCGCTCAGCTTCCCCAACCTGCTTTGCAGCAGCCGTTTCTGGTTGTACACCCATCGGCTCAGCCAAACGCCATCCGCTGTCTTGTATTTTGCTGGAATATCCAGATTTCCATGGCATCTTTTATATTCCTGCGCCAGCTCGTACCGGTGCTGCCACAGGTCAGGTTTCTCCCACTGCATTCCGATGGCATCCAGCAAGGCAATGCGCTCTTGTGATAAGATTGCATTGCTTTTCTCTGGTTTTCGATACGCATACTGCTGACGCCGCACCCATTTGCCAAGGGCATACCCTTCCGGCGAAACATATGTTCCTTGTTGGCGCAGAACACAATATATTTGCCCGACTTGTCCGTGATATGATGCGCAAAAACCTTATCCTGACCGTCTTTCTGTTCCAGTGCCCGGCGGAGTACGTCCAGATATTTCTGGTTCACATCCTGAATGCCCGAAGTGTGCAGGTTGTCCACCCGAGTCTGGTATTTTGCGAGGTCTTTTTGATACTGGTAGACCGTCGTCACATACTTCGGAGCAGGCAAGGACGATTGCTTCGCCCAGGGTCATCTCGCTTGCAATATGGCCGTCGAATAACTCCGCCATATCCCGGTTATTATCCAGATATCGGACATTGGTCGCCGTCAGGTCAAGCAGTTTCGCATTTTTGCATAACTTCAATAAGCCCACCGTACTTTCGTCCCAGCACTCGACACCTGCACGGTGGAATTTGTCCAATATAATATAGGAAGGGGCCTGCGCAACGATTTCTGCCAGCTGCGTTTCCGTGCAGCACATGAGCTTTGCATAGGCACAGAAGCAGACATTTTCCAGCGGAAAGTCCGGGTTCTGCCGTTTCAGTTCTCGATCTGCGTCTTGAAGATATACCTCACTGGGGGACAGCCAGAAAATGACCGAATCCGAGTGCTCTTCGATGAGTTTGAGCACAATATAACTTTTTCCTGTTCCGGTCGGGTGGACAATGGCAGTCTTGCCACACTGCCCCATCATCCGGGTTGCTGCCCGATAGGCTTTCTCGTTGTGTTCGAATAACCGCAATGCCACCTGTTGTCCCTCCCTTCCGCAAGAGAGGGTATCCTCCATCTGAGTAATGGAAGATACCGCTTATTTTTTTGTTCTTGTGTCATTTCTCGCCCTATTTTATCATAAATTTACCAGTACTTCAATAGAAATACCCTTCGCTGCCACGGGTTGTCGGGATAAAAACCAGCATTTTCACGATATTTTATCCGATTTCATCCAGCAAATGCAAATTATGGTAATTCAGGAACTGGTATATCTATGCATAAGGGGTCAGGCAAGGGGCAATCAAAAGGAGGTTCACAGATGGCAAAACGGGGAGAAAATATCCATAAACGGAAGGATGGCCGCTGGGAGGGACGTTATATCAAAGGACGCACTACCGATGGAAAACCGATCTGAGGCTATCTGCATGGATACGCCTACGGGAAAGTCAAAGACGAACTGATGAAGCGAAAAGTCCTGTCCGGATTCTACCAGCTTTCCGGGAAATCAATGCGTTTTTCAGAACTTGCAGAATTGTGGCTTTCGTCCTTCGCACAAAGTGTCAAGGGGTCCACCTATGCGCATTATCAGTACACTCTGCACAAATATCTTCTCCCTGTCCTGGGCAGTCTGCCAGTTTCTGAGCTGACGGATTCGCTGTTGGAACATTTATTCCTTCAAATCCTCTCGCCCTCCGACCAGAGTCACAAGCCGCTTGGCGCATCCTCGGCGCAGGAATGTCTTGGGATGCTGCGGCGAATCTGCAAGTATGCTGCACATCTGCATCTCATGCCACCCATCGAACTATGCGTCAAACTACCACACACGCAAAAACCAGAACCACAGCCCCTGACCCGGACAGAATAGGATTCTCTCCGGGATTTTTTTTTCATGATCTGACCACTCGCAAGGCCGGGATGCTTCTTCAAATGGAGCTTGGTTTGCGCATCGGTGAGGTCTGCGGCCTACAATGGGGTGATTTTGACCTAAACGAAGGCACAGTAACGATCCGGCGCACCGTCTGCCGAATCTGTTGTGGAAATGGTCATACAAAAGTCGTGATTCAGGAACCCAAAACGCAGCACTCCAACCGTGAACTTCCTCTTCCGAAGCCGTTACTAAGAGCTTTACACAAACTGTACAGAAATACAGCGACACCACATGGTTTCTCTCCGGAAATGAGGAACGGCCTGTAGAGCCACGCTGTTACCGCAAGAGTATCCAATGCTACCTGAAGCAGGCCAAGATCCGGAAAATCCACCCACATGTTCTGCGTCATACGTTTGCTACGACCTGCCTGCAGACTGGATGTGATATCAAAACCTTGAGCGAGCTGTTAGGCCACTCCAATGCAACGATCACACTGCAGCGATATGTTCACTCTGACTTAGGCCGTAAGAGACAGGAGTTGGAGCGCATCACACGCTGGCTTCATAAAGGGTCAGACAGGAGTCACCCGCTAAAGCAAACCGCATAGTCGCAGAAAAAATCTGTTCATACCCTCAACGATCCAAATGGAGGATACCGCTTTTAGTATGACCTGTTTTGTTTTCCAGATACATAGTTTGTCCCGGACTGGGGAGAACAAACAACTCTTCCTTTCAGCCAGAATAACCCCCGGCTCCAGATTTTTAACTACCCCCACCCCACTTCTGACTACCTCTGACTTCCGCCAAACAAAAAAGCCAGCATACCATACGCAAATCGTACAATACGCTGGCCATTCCGGTTATTCTCTTATCCGGCTTTCTGCGTGAGCCACTTTTCCACTGTGTCCATGCTGAAGCCAATCGCTCTTGCAATCTGCTCTATCGTCAGACCCTGCTCATAGAGGTTCTTCGCCGTCATCTGAGCCTGTTCTTCCCGACCCTCTGCATGACCTTCTGCATAGCTTTCATCTCTCAGGTCTTCCATCACTTTACACATTTCGCTCACTCCCTTCGGATTTTCCTTCAGATACCGGGTCTCTTCGGCAAGGATCTCATAATTCATATCATCGGCGCTGGTACAGTTGAAGTCGTGCATCAGCTTGCCAATGTCAGAGTCATCACGATATTCACCGTTTACATACAGGACTAAACCGGAATGTCCTACTCCATCCGCAGATGCCGCCACACCGCAGAACGACATTACATGATATTCAAAATAAGATGTTCAGATACTTTTCTGCTTCTGTGCGGATAATCTGCAAATCATCTTCATATCCCATGACTTTGCAAATGTAAAAAGCTTCCCGATATCGTTCGACACTCTCCTCCTTTTTTCCAAGAAAGAAGTCGCATTCAGCTTCGATTTCCAAACACGAGTGAAGCACCTGATAATGTCCATATTTTATACATGCTTCTTTTCCGTATCTTGCCACCTTTGCGCCTTCCTCATACTTTTGCGACAGATCCAACGATCTAGCAAAATTATACAAAACCAAGGGAAGCATCCTGTTTGAAGTAACCGTTTCCGGAAGATGCCTTCTTATATATTGAAGCAGTCGATAGAAAATATCGGCTGCTTTTTCATTGTCACCGCTCAAAGAATACGCATTTCCAATTTGATTGACCAGTTTCATTTCATCCAATGTAAAGAGAAAGTCTTCAATTTTGTCCAGTTGAAAATCCGGTATGGTCATCCGAATGGCTTGCAACAACATTTGAATCCGCTCGTCATTTGAATATCTTTTATCCAATCCTCCCAAAAGGACTTTCGATCGAAGAATAAACTGTTGTGTGATTTGATCATCCGGCTTTACAATTTTCTCAAGCCGACTTATTTTGTCAAAGCCCTCCTCAACGCACTTTAGCGCATTACAGGAAACAATTTCCTTCTTGAGTGCTTCTATTTCCAGTTCTTCCGGTGTTACCAACGCATAATATCGGTCATCCGGCAGACCAAGGCGCTGCAGAATCGCATTGATTCGGTTTCGGCTGGGGGTCTGTTTTCCGTTTTCAAATCTGGACAATGTAACAGATTCACAAATGCCTGCACAAGCCTGCTCCTGTGTCAACCCGAGATCCAAACGCCGCTGGCGGATATACTCCCCCAATTTGTAATTCTGCATTTAGCAACTCCCTCCAAACTTTAGTATTGCCATAATTGTAATATACTAGGTTTTGTACGTGTGTGCAAGCGTCTCTTGTGCAAACCTGTCGTCCCATGTAATTTTTTATTACACCAGACGATATGGTCAATTGAAATCTTTTGTGATAAAATACAGAAACAGCAGATGAAATGCATTCTAAGCTCTTTGACATACGCATGGAGGAAACAATGATACACTATCTGAAAAAGCAATGGAGGCTCAGTACCCTCACCTGCTTGTTTGCCATCATCGCCTATGGTGCTCAGGCTCTGATTCAGCTTGCCTTGATGAAGATTTTTGATGCCGTGGTATTGCTGGATCTGCGGAGTACTATCTTTTGGACGGCAGTTGATCTGACCTGCTGGGGAGGCTATTTTCTTTTTACTGCTTTACAGGAGCATTGTCAGACCAAAACAATTCGCGCTTTGAACAATACGGTGCGAGATGGGCTGTATCACTCCTTCCTGCGCAAGAGCCATACCGATTTTCATCAGTCCGACACCGGAGAATATCTCGCCCGGCTGACCAATGATATGAAGCAATTAGAACAGCTTGCGTGGATTCCCTTCTTCGGCTGTGTAGGCAGAATTGCGCAGATCGTGTTCAGCATTTTGGGACTTGCCTTTTTGCATTGGTCGTTGGTTGTTTTTTCCGTGATCACAGCAGTTGTTCTTTGGCTTTCCCCAAAACTGTTCCAGAAGAAGCTGGAACTACTGGGGCAAAGCTGCGGTGTGCAGCAGACTGCCGCCATCAACCATTTGAAAGACCTTCTGACAGGCTTTGACGTACTCCAGTTTTTTGGCAGAGGAAATCTCTTTCTCCAGCAGGGAAATAGGATCAGCGATGACATCGAAAAGCCCAGTTGCCAGCTGAGCTATGAAAAATCTCGCATGGAAGCGTTGATTGGCTTTATCAACGTCGCACTTCAGCTCGGCTCGCTTGTGCTGATTGCTGTGCTGACCAGCATGGGACTTGTCACCACAGGCACACTTGCAGGTGGTGTCAATCTGATCGGAGGCGTGGCAAACGGCTTTAACAGTTTGGCCGGTTTGCGTCTCTCCCTCTCAGCCAGCAAGCCTTACTTTGGCAAGCTGCCAACGGTCGATACTGATTCCAAATCGGAAGAGGTTGCTTCTATGTCACCACTGAAAGCCTCCATTACGGTAGATAGAGTTTCTTTCGGCTATGATGAGAAAAAGCCCATCCTGAAAGATGCCTCCTTCCGCTTTGAAAAGGGCAAAAAGTATGCCCTGACAGGACCCTCCGGCTGTGGAAAATCCACTCTGCTCAAGCTGCTTTTGGGCTGGCTGCCGGACTACACCGGTACGATTTCGTTTGACGATGTGGACATTCACACCGTTACACCCGCTCAGCTCCAGCAACAGATGAGTTACATTGAGCAGAATGTGTTCCTGTTCAATACTACGATTCGGGAGAACATCACACTGGGTGAAGATTTCTCGGAAGAGCAGCTGCATGCGGCCATTCAGGGCAGTGCCCTTGCCGCAGATTTGGCCGCCATGCCCGATGGCCTTGACACCGTTGTAGGTGAGAATGGCAGTAATCTTTCCGGCGGTCAGAAGCAGCGTGTCGCCATTGCCCGTGCCCTGATTCACAATCGCTCCATCCTGCTGGTGGACGAGGGCACCAGTGCGCTGGATCAGAAAAACGCCGACCTTGTGGAAAAGAGCCTGCTTACCAATCCCGACCTGACACTGATCCTCATCAGCCACCACCTGTCGGCAGAGCGCCGTGCGCAGTTCGACCGTGTGTATGAGCTGACACCTGTAACGCAATGATCGCCCTGTAATTTCCCCTCAAATCGCAAATATGCCCTGCATGCCGATCAATGCCGGTGTGTGGGGCCTTTTTGCAGTGAAACTGAAACGCTCCACAAGGCTGCTCATATCCTGACCACCAAGGACAAGCCTGCCGATCGCACGGATGACACCTTCCCTGTGGAGAAGATGTGTGCCGAGTTGGAGGGCCGATGCATAGTAGTTCAGCGTTGTCGATGTCTGTGCATGTCTAAGCCGCCCGGAGACCGTTGTGATCGGTACATGTGCCGCAATCAGGATGCTGGCATTCGAATGGCGGAGGCTGTGAAAGTTCACGTCCGGAAGATCGTGTGCCTCCAGAAACTTCGGGAACCAGGACGAGATGATATCCGGGTCCATCGGCTCTCCATTCCGCTTCGTGAATAGCATATCATTATCCACCACTTTGCCATTTTCCAGTGTGACCTTACGCACCCACGCTGAACCGATCCGGAATCTCTCCGCTTTCTGGTATCGCCGGTACTCCTGCAGCAGTTCCACGCAATCCGCTCCAATGCGCAGGCATCTCTTGCCTCGTCTGGTTTTCGGTGTGTTGAACACAAGGCCTATCCCGGGGATAGACTGGACCGTCCGCTTGATGGAAAGCGTTCCCTTCTCAAAGTCAATGTCAGACCAGCGCAGGGCGCAGATCTCACCCCGCCGGGCACCAAGCAGCAAGGCCAGCTGAGTGATCACGCTGTACTGCGGCGGTGCATCCGAGAGGGCATCCAGCAGCTTTGGGATCTCTTCCTCGGTCAGCACCCGAACGTCGATTTCCTCGGCTTTGGGATGTTCTGCACGGGAGCACGGGTTCTCGTTGATCAATCCCCACTGGACACCTTTCTTAAAGATGCTGAAGAGCATGGCCTGGTATCGAATGACGCTGTTGTTGTTCAGCTTCCCGTCCTTTTTGGTATGCTCCACAAACGCCTTTGAGAAGGCCAGTCCCACTGCAGCGGACACCTTTTCCGCCGTCTTTCGGCTGACGTTCTTACCTGCATAGACCATCCGCATGGTGTCCTGACCGATCCCGGCCTGTTTCGCCAGTTCACCCCGGGTTCCACGTGGGAGCAGCTTCAGAAGGGCTTTCGTGGCGGTGTAGGTGCTGTCCCGGCGAACACCCTTCTCTTCCAGATTGTTGTAGAACGCCATCACATGCGCCGGCTTGATCTTGGACACCTTGAGATGCCCGAGTCCGGCGCTGATCCGGCCTCGCATCCTTCTATAATCGTAGAGCGTCTTGGCCTTCAGCTGCTTGTTGGCGTATTCCTCAAACCAGCGGTCGATCAGGTCATCCAGCAGCATGTCTGAGTCCAGCACGAAGCCGTTCGTGACCTGCTGCGAATCCTCTCTGACCGGCTCTCCCTGTGCGAAGAACTGGGCCAGCGTGTCCATGTTGACCAACCACTTTCGGCTTGAGATGGCCGTATAGCAGATCTTGCCCGTTCGGCAGAGCTTGCGGACATATTCGGGTGTCACGTTGAACCGTGCGGCGGCGTTTTTCACGCTGGCCATAGTGGGATAAGGGTTCAGAACAGTTTAGAGTCCCCTCAGCCCGCCAGATGCCCCCACGTCATTCATTTTTAATTAAATCCTCCGGCAGGTGCTCCGGTATGCGCACAAAGCCCCTTTGAAGCTGTCGCATTTCTGTCGCACTTTTCAAGCCCCGCCGGGCGGATATAACAAAAAGAAACCCACGATCCAAGCCGCATTTGAAACGGTGAATCGTGGGTTTTCCTTTGGTGCGCTCGAGGGAACTCGAATCCCTGGCCCTCTGATTAAAAGAATCAAAGATGTATCATTCGTCAATTCCAGAATTTGCGCAGAATCATTATATTCTATTTGTCATCGTCATTTTATAGCTGTTCATTCTCTGCATTGTTTGCATACAGTGGAATACTTTGCAACCGTTATCCAGCCATTCAGGCGTGCAAAAAGTGTGCAGACGGGCAAAACAAAGCCCAATGGACAAATCAATCACCGGTTTTATGGCAGGGTTTAGGACAACCGAACAGACACCGTTTGATATAGAAATGAGGTTCACCATGAACAAACTGCTTTCCTGCCGCCATTGAGAAAAAAATCCCCACAGCCACAAATGAAATGAACCCCAAAAGTTAGACAAAAATCAAATTAAGCGACCCCAACGGTCTGAATCCTGTACTGCACAGGGCTCAGGCCGTTTAGTTTTAATTTAATTCGGCGGTTGTTGTAATAGTCGATGTA
>ENA-OQKK01000305-OQKK01000305.1-human-gut-metagenome-genome-assembly--contig:-NODE-305-length-13958-cov-3.304244_pt1 | contig 13958 bp, 11 predicted proteins | sample MGYA00242648_ERZ504797 | MGnify/ENA primary metagenome ERZ504797 (study PRJEB26092, sample SAMD00036412) | human gut metagenome | host: Homo sapiens | study: EMG produced TPA metagenomics assembly of... | reverse complement strand
AACATTTTAAGAATGAAAACATTATAATTAACAATAAGAGTAATGCCATTATTTTCGCAAATAATGGCATTTACTCTTCAAACATATACAATTTTCAGAAAGTTCCATCTCATCAAGACAACACATATAAATCTTATTATTTTGTCTTCTCCAAAAGGAAGCTTGTTTTCATAAAAAAAAAGAATCAAAATTATTTTATTTTCTACAATAAAATCCATATATTTGAAAGTGCTTATTTATTAACCAATAAAAAATAATAGTTATGAAAAATTTAGCAAGCTTTTTATTGAGCGTGATGCTCATATGCTTTAGTGCATGTAGTAACAATGATGATTTAGTGGAAGTAAGACAACAAGTCACACCACTTAAAAATTTAGTCCGATCTACACATTCAATACCAAGAAAATTACACCTCGAATTCAATTACACAAATGATTCTTCTATTGTTTACATCGACAAAGAAGTTCAAAAAACGGCAGAAAAACTTGATCAAAACCCTATCCTTGTTACATTTTTCAATGCCGGAATAATTACTTACTATGATAACGAAAGTGAATTTGACAAAACACTAAACATTAACACAAAAGCAACAAGAGCAAGTAGACTTGCAGCCGAAGCTACATTTTATAAAGATACAAATTACAACGGAGCTGAATTAAAAAATAGGTCGCAGGAAATTATCCTGATTTAAACAGCTATAGCTTTGATAATTGTATAGTTCTTTCAAAGCATCAACAACCAATCCCGGTTTTCCAACCTCACCTGTAGCAGTAAGATTATACGCAGACAAGAATTATGGTGGTCGCATGTATTCATTCTTAATAATAGACGGACCCGGATGGAATAATACTTATACTAAAAATGTTCCTAATCTAGGAGACTATAATCTTAATGACAATGTTTCTTCTATCAAAATAGGATATTAATAAAATTCACCAAGAACGCGAAAAGAAAAACCACAATCAATATATGAGTTATTATTAGGGATATTAAAAAAACATTATGATTCCAACCAACTAGTTCATATTCAAAAAAATTATGGATTAGTTGGTTAATTTTATAGATTGAATATCCCTACAGAAATTGACTTATAAGCATAAATAAGCCGGCAAAATCCTTTTCACGGATTCTGCCGGCTTATTTATGTTTATGGGAATCCTCTATCCCCTAGAAAGGCAAATCATCCTTCTCGTCTGTCGCGGCAAAATCTACCGGTGCAGCGGGAGCAGCATTCATGGGAGGAAACGGAGCATCCGGTGCAACAGGTCCCTGGGCACCCACACGCTCTACTTTCCACGCACGGATACTGTTGAACCAACGACCATTCCACTCGCGGGCATCCACATCAAAAAACACATTCAACTCTTCACCTGCCTGAATATTAAATTGCGCTATCTTATCTGCTCCAAATACGTCAAAACACATTTTTTTAGGATATTGATCATGCGTTTCAATTACGTATTCTTGTACTTTCCATTCATTTCCTGTCTTTGAAACTCCTCCTCTCGGTTCGAGGACTGCTATTACTTTTCCTGCTAATTCCATATTACGTTATTTAAATTCGCCACGAAAGTACACTTTTCCTTGCGAGTAAACTAATTTTTTCGCCATTTTTTGCGCTTGAACCATAATCTTTTCGTAACTTTGGCAGTTAAATGAATATAGAGATATAGAATATAAATATAATAATATAAAACTATGAAGTTCATCGTTTCAAGTACTGGATTATTCAGTCATTTACAAGCTATTAGCCGAGTAATCAACTCTAAAAATTCGTTACCTATTCTTGATTGTTTCTTAATGGAACTGACTGACGGAACGTTGTCGCTCACTGCTTCTGACAGCGAAACGACCCTGTCCACTTCTTTGGAAGTAAATGAAAGTGACGGTGACGGACGCTTTGCCGTTTCTTCAAAAACCATACTCGAAGCCCTGAAAGAAATACCCGAACAACCACTGACTTTCCTGGTAAATACAGAGAATCTGGAAATCACCGTACAATATCAGAATGGTAAATACAGCCTGATGGGACAAAATGCCGACGAATATCCGCAGGCTCCTGCATTAGGCGCAAATGCGGTACACGTAACAATGGGCGCTCCGGTGATGCTGGCGGGTATCAACCGTTCCTTGTTCGCTACTGCCGATGACGAGTTACGTCCGGTAATGAATGGTATTTATTTTGATATCACTACCGAAGACATCACTTTCGTAGCCTCAGACGGGCACAAATTAGTACGCAATAAAACATTTGTGGCACACGGCGATGAAAAAGCCGCTTTCATTCTGCCCAAGAAACCGGCAACCCTGCTGAAGAACCTGTTGCCGAAAGAACAAGGAGATGTGCAAATTGATTTTGACGACCGTAACGCTACGTTTACATTAGAAAACTACAGCATGATATGCCGTCTTATCGAAGGACGCTATCCCAATTATAATTCAGTAATTCCGCAGGATAATCCGCACAAGGCCACCATTGACCGCATGATGCTGATCAGTGCGCTCCGCCGTGTATCTGTATTCTCATCACAAGCAAGCAGTTTGATAAAACTCCGCCTCAGTGAAAATCAGATCCAGATCTCCGCACAAGACATAGACTTCTCCACCTCAGCAGAAGAAACACTGACTTGCCAATATACAGGAAGCCCCATGAGCATCGGCTTTAAATCAACATTCCTGATCGATATTTTAAACAATATCTCGGCACAGGAAATACTTTTCGAACTGGCTGATCCTTCACGTGCGGGTGTTATTGTTCCTGTAGAACAGGAAGAAAAAGAAGACCTGCTGATGCTGCTGATGCCTATGATGCTGAACGACTAAAAACGACACGCCACCATGTGGCGGAAAAACAATATATAAAACAAGCTGAAAATGAAATTGAACTTGAAGAATCCTATTGTTTTTTTCGATTTGGAAACAACGGGAACAAATATAAACACAGACAGAATAGTGGAAATATGCTATCTGAAGGTGTACCCAAACGGCAACGAAGAAACGAAGACCATGCGTATCAATCCGGAAATGCATATTCCCGAACAATCTTCTGCCATCCACGGTATTTATGACGCAGATGTGGCGGACTGCCCTACTTTCAAGGAAGTGGCAAAAGAGATAGCCCGGGACATTGAGGGATGTGACCTTGCCGGTTTCAATTCCAATCGTTTCGACATTCCGGTTCTGGCCGAGGAGTTCCTGCGCGCAGGAGTAGACATTGACATGATGAAACGAAAATTCATTGACGTGCAGGTGATTTATCACAAACTGGAACAGCGCACCCTGTCTGCCGCCTATAAATTCTATTGCGGAAAGAATCTGGAAGATGCCCATACAGCCGAAGCCGACACACGTGCCACATACGAAGTACTGAAATCCCAATTGGACCGCTATCCGGAAGAATTGCAAAACGATATGGCATTTCTAGCCGAATATTCAAGTTTCAACAAGAACGTAGATTTCGCCGGACGCATTGTTTATGATGACAAAGGCGTGGAAGTCTTTAATTTTGGGAAATACAAAGGAATGTCGGTCAGCGAAGTATTACAAAAAGATCCGGGCTACTACAGCTGGATACTGAACGGTGACTTTACGCTGAACACGAAAAACGTACTGACAAAAATCAGACTACGTGAATCGGGAATGATGAAATGAGTATGAAGGAAAAAAAATCGTACTAGGTATAACCGGAAGTATAGCCGCCTATAAAGCGGCTATACTCATTCGCGGACTTATTAAGAAGGGAGCGGAAGTACAAGTCGTGATTACCCCCGCAGGCAAAGAATTCATCACACCTATCACTTTGTCTGCATTAACAAGCAAACCTGTTATCAGCGAGTTTTTTGCCCAGCGTGACGGGACATGGAACAGCCACGTTGATTTGGGACTATGGGCGGATGCCATGATTATCGCTCCGGCTACCGCATCCACTATTGGTAAAATGGCCAACGGAATAGCGGACAATATGCTGATCACGACTTATCTGTCAATGAAAGCTCCCGTATTCGTAGCTCCGGCAATGGATCTGGATATGTTCGCACACCCTTCCACCCGGAAGAATTTGGACACGCTCCGTTCTTACGGAAATCATATTATAGAACCGGCAGAAGGGGAACTGGCAAGCCATCTGGTAGGAAAAGGCAGAATGGAAGAACCGGAAAAAATAGTGGAAATTCTGGAAGCTTTCTTTGCCAAACAACAAGACATGGCCGGAAAGAAAGTAGTCATTACCGCCGGTCCAACCTACGAGAAAATAGATCCGGTACGCTTTATCGGCAATTATTCTTCAGGAAAAATGGGATTCGCACTTGCCGAGGAATGCGCTTCACGTGGAGCGGAAGTATCGCTAATCAGCGGACCGGTAACGATTCAGGCCCATCACCCTAACATCCGCCGCATAGATGTGGAAAGTGCCGGAGAAATGTACGAAGCCGCCATCCGCGAGTTTCCTACAGCTTCGGCCGGCATCCTGTGTGCGGCAGTGGCCGACTTTACCCCGGAAACCGTAGCCGGTCATAAAATCAAAAGAGAGAAAGATAATTTAACACTGCAACTGAAACCCACACAAGACATTGCCGCCGCACTGGGAAACCGGAAAAAAGACGGACAGACATTAGTGGGATTTGCCTTGGAAACAAATGATGAAACAAAAAATGCACAAAGAAAACTGGAACGTAAGAACCTTGATTTCATTGTACTGAACTCATTGAACGACCAAGGAGCCGGGTTTCGTTGTGACACCAACAAAATAACGATTATAGACCGTCAGGGAGCAACTCCTTATCCGCTGAAAAGCAAACAGGAAGTAGCAAGGGATATTATTGACAGACTGGTAAATAATAAATAATTTCTTAATTTGCCACGTTGCCAATGTGCTAATGTGCTAATGCGCTAATGCGCTAATTACCATGCGGAATACAACAGCGCAGCAAATTAGCAAATTGACAAATCAGCAAATTATTAAAAAGGAGCAAGAATATGCTGCAATCTATCTATATACAGAATTATGCATTGATTGATACATTGGATATCAGTTTCACCCCCGGCTTCTCTGTCATCACCGGAGAGACCGGCGCCGGTAAATCGATTATTCTAGGCGCTATCGGCTTGTTACTGGGACAACGGGCCGATATCAAAGCGATCAAGAAAGGCGCCAATAAATGTATTGTAGAAGCACGTTTCAACATCTCCGCCTATCAGATGGAGCCTTTCTTTACCCAAAGAGATTTGGAATATGATCCGGATGAATGTATTATCCGCCGCGAGTTATATGCATCAGGTAAAAGCCGCGCATTCATAAACGATACTCCGGCCTCATTGGCGCAGATGAAGGAACTGGGCGAGAAACTGATAGATGTACATAGCCAGCATCAAAACCTGTTGCTCAACAGTGAGGGATTCCAATTGAATGTATTGGATATCCTGGCACAAGATGACAACGAACTTTCAGCATACAAGGATATTTATACCGAGTACAGGAACGTATGCAAACAGCTGGCCGACTTCATAACGCAAGCCGAGCAAAGCCGGAAGGATGAAGATTACATCCGGTTCCAACTGGAACAGCTGGATGATGCAAACCTTCAGGAAGGAGAACAAACCGAACTGGAACAGGAAGCCGAAACCTTGAATCATGCCGAAGAGATAAAAGCGGGCTTGTACAAAGTGGACCAAATAATGGCTTCGGAAGATGCCAGCCTGTTGTCCGCTACCAAAGAATGTATGCAAACCCTGCATAACATAGCGAGAGTGTACACACGTGCCCAGGAATGGATAGGGCGTTTAGACAGTTGTTACATAGAGCTGAAAGATCTGTCGCATGAAATAGCAGGCGCACAGGAGGAAGTGGAGTTCAACCCCACCCGTCTGGATTATGTAAATGAACGCCTGAACTTAATCTACTCTTTGCAACAGAAGCATCACGTACAAACAATAGAGGAATTGATAGCCGTGCAAACCGACTATCATGAGAAGCTGAACGCCATCACTTCTTTTGATGACCGTATAGCAGAACTTACCGCCCAAAAAGAAACGCTATATGACAAAGTGATAAAGCAAGCTGCTGTGTTGACAAAACTCCGTTCCCAATCGGGCAAGCACATTGAAAGACAGATGCAAAGCCTGCTGGTTCCTCTCGGTATGCCCAATGTGCGCTTTGTGGTGGAACTGAATCCGCGCAAGGAACCGGACAGTAAAGGGATGGACAGTGTGACATTCCTGTTTTCGGCCAACAAGAATGGAACATTACAAAATGTAGCTTCCGTAGCATCGGGTGGTGAGATTGCCCGTGTCATGCTTTCGCTGAAAGCCATGATAGCCGGAGCTGTGAAACTGCCTACTATCATCTTTGATGAAATAGACACCGGAGTTTCCGGTTCCATCGCCGAGAAAATGGCGCTCATCATGCAGGAGATGGGAAAACAAAACCGTCAGGTCATCAGCATCACCCACCTGCCCCAGATTGCAGCACGCGGCATCACTCATTATAAAGTATATAAGGAAGATACGGAAACAGGCACCAACAGCCACATCCGCCGCCTGACTGATGAAGAAAGAGTAAAAGAAATTGCCAATATGCTAAGTGGGGCTACCTTGACAGAGGCAGCCCTGAACAATGCAAAGGCGCTGATAAGTGGCTAGTGCCAATTACCACTAACCACCTGTCACTAACCATTAACCACTTATTAAATATGTTAGAAAAGAATGAAATGATTTTCGGTGTACGCGCTGTTATTGAAGCCATACAAGCCGGAAGAGAGATAGATAAAGTATTGGTGAAGAAAGATATACAGAGCGAACTGTCCAAAGAACTGTTTGCCTGCTTGAAAAATACCCTCATCCCTGTTCAGCGTGTACCCGTGGAGCGTATTAACCGTATTACCCGGAAAAACCATCAGGGAGTTGTAGCATTCATCTCCTCTGTCACCTACCAGAAAACAGAAGATCTGGTACCTTTCTTGTTTGAAGAAGGAAAAACACCCCTATTCGTCATGCTGGATGGAATTACCGATGTACGTAACTTCGGAGCCATTGCCCGTACCTGCGAATGTGCCGGTGCAGATGCCATTATTATTCCCTCGAAAAACAGTGTCAGTGTCAATGCCGACGCAATGAAAACATCAGCAGGAGCTCTGCACACTCTTCCCGTATGCCGCGAACAAAATCTGACTAATACCATCAAGTATCTGAAAGACTGCGGATTCAAGATTGTAGCAGCCACGGAAAAAGGTGATTATGATTACACCAAAGCAAACTATAAAGACCCTGTATGTATCATTATGGGAGCCGAGGACACAGGTGTTCCCTACGAACACCTTTCCCTGTGCGATGAATGGATCAAAATACCGTTAATGGGTAAAATAGAATCATTGAACGTATCGGTTGCCGCAGGTATTCTGATTTATGAAGCTGTAAAGCAACGCGGCTTCACAGAAGACAAAACGGCATCCGCTTTATAAATACCGTATCATCGTTAACAAACAACTAACTATATCATGAAGAAAGTACTTTTGATACTGGCATGCGGCATAGCCGCCCAGCTAAGCTATGCACAAGCAACCCCAAAGTGGGCCGGCAAAGCTAAAAAAGCCGTTTTTTCCATCGTTACATACGATAAAGATAACAAAATCAAGAATACAGGAAATGGATTCTATATCAATGAAAATGGAACGGCATTATCCGATTATACCCTGTTTGAAGGAGCCGAACGTGCAGTAATCATTAATGCGGACAGTAAAGAATTGCCTGTATTGCGTATCTTGGGAGCCAACTCCATGTATGACATCGTAAAATTTAATACTGAAACCGATAAAAAGACCATAGCATTAAAATCGGCATCACAGCCGGCATCGGTAGGTGAAACAGTCTATCTGCTACCCTACTCGACTCAAAAAGCGGCAACCTGCCAAACAGGGACCGTCACCAAAGTAGACACCATCGGCGACAAGGCATATTACTATACACTGGCAATGACAACCAACGAAAAAACAGTAAGTTGCCCTATTATGAATGCCAATGGAGAAGTATTAGGTTTAATCCAAAAAAACGCATCGGATGAAGCCAAGGAAAGTTATGCCATCGGAGCTACATACGGTGCCTCGCTGAGCATCACCGCCCTTTCTTTGAATGACATGTCACTGAATAAAATCGGCATCAAAAAAGGACTGCCCGAAACAGAAGACCAAGCACTGGTGTACCTGTTCATGGCATCTTCACAACAAAATCAGGACGAATATATCACCACATTAAACGATTTCCTGGAACAATATCCCAACAGCGCGGACGGATATATACGCCGTGCCACTACTTATATGGGATTTAATGATGATGAACACAACGCTTTGGCAGATGCCGACCTGAAGAAAGCACTGGAAGTGACAGCCAACAAGAGTGAAACGCAATATAATATCGCTAAATTAATTTATTCGTACACCATCTCTTTAGGTGACAAGAAACCATACGGTGACTGGAGTTACGACAAAGCTCTCTCCATTATTCATGATGCCATGCAGGCCGACAACCAACCCATTTACACACAATTGGAGGGAGACATTCTGTTTGCTATGAAAAAATATCCTGAGGCATACGCCGCTTATGAAAAAGTGAACCAGTCTTCCATAGCCTCTGCCGCTACATTTTACTCGGCAGCCAAAACCAAACAACTGATTGAAGGAACAGATATGAACGAGGTTATTGCCTTGATGGATAGTGCTGTGGCACGTTTCACCAAGCCTTATACATCGGAAGCGGCTCCTTATTTCTATGAACGGGCAGAGATAAAAGCCCAGACAGGCAAATACCGTGAAGCGGTAATAGATTATGATACTTTTTATGATGCTATCGGTGGACGCGTTACAGCCGCCTTTTATCTGCAACGCGAACAGGCGGAAATACAATGTAAAATGTATCAGCAAGCTATCAACGACATTAATAAAGCAGTAGAAATGACTCCTGAGGATATAGCCATGTGGGTGGAAAAAGGTTCGGTGCATCTACGTGTAGGGCAACATAACGAAGCATAGAGCATTCGAAAGGCTATCTCTTTAGACCCGAAAGCCGCAGCCGCATATCGTATGCTGGATACTGCCAGATACAATTAAGAAAACAAGAAGCCTGTGCAAATTTTGCCAAAGCAAAGAACTGGGCGATGAAGTGGTAGACGGACTGATACAGAAGTATTGCAAATAATACCGGGAAGCTCCATCTGAAATCCGCGAATCTTGCTACATGATTTCTGAAATCTTGTTGCATGATTCGCGGATTTTTGCTACAAGATTTCAGGAAACATTCCCTGTCATTCATGAAAAAGCAGGAAAGAAAAAAAATCTACTTATCTTCCCACTGCCGTATAATCAGTACCCGTTTCGTATCTTCCGTCACCCGGAAACGGTCATCGCTACGCTCTCCTACCAGCCATACAATCCGGTCTGCTGAGCAAACCACATACTGATTTTCTTTCTGGAAAAGAGAAAACTTACGATCTGTCAGATAATCGCTGACCTTCTTTTTCCCTTTCATTCCGAAAGGAACAAACTTATCCCCCTGCCTCCATTTACGCACCGTGAGAGGTAGCACCACCTTATCCGCATCCAAACAGGCCGTATTCTTATTCCTGGGGATGACAAAGTCCGGCATTATTTCCTGCGTTTCCATTGCAAGCCGGAATGGGGGCACATTTTCCTCCACTTCCTCATCCGCCGGCTTCCTCCTGCGAATAATCAGCTCCGTCCTGTCGCGCAGCACCTCCCATCCGGCAGAAACGAATCTTTTTCCCGACTGGGCAGACAAACTGCGGAATACATCTCCTACCTGAACGGAATTGAAACCTAACGGATGAAGAATCTCAAACAGCAAAGCCGCCGGAGCACTCTCTTCCATCAAACGAGAAATAAGAATATGGCCGGACTTTTCCATCACCCTTTCTTTCCCCGCCTCTATTTCCTTATTATATATAAGAGAAACATCAGTCAGACGTCTGGATGTTTCAGCTATACTTTCACTGACAGAAGGATTCAGCTCACGCAACATCGGAAGAATATTCAGACGGATTTTATTACGCATATATTCATCTTGCAGATTGGTACTGTCTGTAACATAACCTTGACGCAAACAACGCAAATAATCCAAAATATCCTGACGGCTCACCTCCAACAAAGGCCGTACAATGCAGCCGTTATGCGGACTGATACCTTTCAAGCCATTGATTCCCGCGCCACGTATCAAATTCAATAAAAAAGTTTCCACACTATCGTCCCGATGATGGGCTACGGCAATAACAGCCATCCCCCTCTCCTTACGCAGTTGTTCGAACCAATCATAGCGCATTTCGCGAGCTGCCATCTCAATAGAAACATGATGCCTTGAAGCATAAGTGACTGTATCAAAATGAGTAACATGCAAAGTCACTCCCAGCCCTTTACACAACTCATTGACAAACCTTTCATCTCTATCGGACTCCTCACCACGAAGATGGAAGTTACAATGGGCAGCCTCACAATGATACCCTAAAACAAGCAAGACACGCAACAAAGCTACCGAATCTGCTCCGCCACTCAATGCCACTAACACCTTATCATGCAAAGTGAAAAGTTGTTTTTCCTCTATATACTTCTGAATATTCCAATGAAACATGACACAAAGATAAGGGTTCTGCAAGACAAAAACAAAGTGCCTGTTCTTTATTTAAAAACAATCTAAATAGTTTGCATACTTCTAAGTAATAACTTATCTTTGCGAAAAATTTAAAACAAGATGCGTTTATCCGAATTAAGAACAGGAGAAAAAGGCGTAATAGTCAAGGTTTTAGGTCACGGTGGTTTCCGCAAGCGAATCGTTGAAATGGGTTTTATTAAAGGAAAAACCGTAGAGGTAATCTTGAACGCCCCTTTGAAAGACCCTATAAAATACAGACTACTAAGTTACGAGATCTCTCTCCGAAGACAAGAGGCAGATATGATTGAGGTGGTAAGCGAGCAGGAAGCACGCACGATGCAAAACCCTTACCATGGTTCCATAACAGAAGATGTACCCGTGTCCGAATCAGAACTGGTGGCACTGGCAAAAGGCAAACGCCGTACAATCAATGTAGCCTTAGTAGGTAATCCTAATTGTGGAAAGACTTCGCTATTCAATATTGCATCCGGCGCCCATGAACATGTAGGAAACTACAGTGGTGTGACAGTAGATGCCAAAGAAGGTTTTTTCGACTTCCAAGGTTATCATTTCCGTATTGTAGATTTACCCGGAACCTATTCTCTTTCAGCCTATACTCCGGAAGAACTTTATGTACGCAAACATATCATTGAAGAAACTCCGGATGTAATCATCAATGTGGCAGACTCTTCCAACCTGGAACGTAATTTCTATCTTACCACCCAATTGATTGACATGAATGTGCGTATGGTCATCGCACTGAATATGTATGACGAACTGGAAAGCAGCGGCAACAAACTGGATTACATCAAGTTAAGCCAATTGATCGGAGTGCCTATGATACCTACTGTCTGCCGGCGGGGTGAAGGCATAGACCAACTGTTCCATGTTATCATCGGTATTTACGAAGGCGGGGATTTCCTGTCACAAAAGGGCGAAATACGTTCTGAAATTCTGGAAGATCTGAGAGACTGGCACAAAACCTATGTACCCGACCACGAATTCGGAAGCCACAAAGAAGAGGAAGATGCCCGCCCACGCGGATATATGCGCCATATTCACATTAACCACGGTCCTGAACTGGAGCGCAGTATCGAAGAAGTAAAAAAAGCAATCAGTCAAAACGAAGACATACGCCATAAATACTCCACCCGCTTCCTATCTATCAAATTACTGGAAAACGATAAGGAAATAGAAAATTTCATCTCTACACTGCCTAATGGCAAAGAAATCATAGCGATACGCAACAAGGAAACCTTACGTATCCGTAAAGTGATGAACGAAGACAGCGAGCAAGCTATTACGGATGCTAAATATGGTTTTATTACCGGAGCTTTGAAGGAAACATTCACCGACAATCATTTGGAAAAAGAACAAACAACCCGCGTGATAGACAGTATTGTGACACATCGCATTTGGGGATATCCTATTTTTTTCCTGTTCCTTTACATCATGTTTGAGGGAACCTTTGTTTTGGGTGACTACCCTATGCAAGGTATTGAATGGCTAGTAGACCAGTTGGGCAACCTGATACGGAACAATATGGCTGAAGGTCCTTTGAAAGACTTACTGATAGATGGTATTATCGGTGGAGTGGGCGGTGTTATCGTTTTCCTGCCGAATATCCTCATATTATACTTTTTTATTTCTATATTGGAAGATTCGGGGTATATGGCACGCGCTGCATTTATCATGGATAAAATAATGCACCGGATGGGACTGCATGGCAAGTCCTTTATTCCACTGATTATGGGATTCGGCTGTAATGTACCTGCCATAATGGCAACACGTACTATAGAAGACCGAAAGTCCAGACTAATCACCATGTTGGTGAATCCTTTAATGTCCTGTAGTGCTCGTCTTCCCATATATTTAGTTATGATAGGTGCTTTTTTCCCTAACTGCGCCAGCTTTATGTTACTTTGCATCTACACAGCAGGCATTTTATTGGCAGTAATAATGGCCCGTATTTTCAGTAAATTTCTGGTGAAAGGAGAAGATTCTCCATTTGTGATGGAACTCCCCCCCTATCGTATGCCTACCTCTAAAAGTATCATGCGCCATACATGGGAAAAAGGAGCACAATATCTAGAAAAAAGATGGGAGGCATTATCATGATTGCCTCAATTATTATCTGGTTTCTAGGGTATTATCCACAACATGATGCTTACGAAAGCGTGGCTGAGCAACAAGAAAATTCATATATCGGACAAATAGGCAAAGCCATAGAGCCTGTTATCAAACCGCTAGGATTTGACTGGAAGTTAGGAATCGGACTTATTTCAGGTGTGGGTGCTAAAGAACTGGTAGTAAGCACACTAGGAGTATTATACACAAATGAAGGAGATGTGGAAAATGTGAATCTTTCTAACCGCATCCCCATTACTCCACTGGTTGCATTAGCTTACATGCTGTTTGTATTGATTTACTTCCCCTGTATTGCCACTTTCGCAGCAATCAAGCAAGAATCCGGCAGTTGGAAATGGGCCATATTCACAGCAGGATACACCACTGGATTGGCTTGGCTTGTTGCATTTACTGTATTTCAAATAGGAAGTCTTATCGTTTAATAAACCTAAACCTAAAATTATTTGTTTATCAAGCATGGAATTACAACAAATTATAGTTATTGCAATTGTATGCCTCTGCACCATATGGATAAGCATACGTATCTTTCAGTATTTCAAGCGCATAAAGAACAATAGCAATCCGTGTGAATGCTGTAGTTCGGACTGCGCCATGAAGTCTATGCAGAACAAGCCAAAGTACGGTTGCGAAAAAAATGCAGAAAAAGTGAGAAAAAAATAGCAGAATATTTGCAGATTAAAAAAAATGTCGTACCTTTGCAACCGCAATCGAGAAACAAAGATTGCTAACGACAAGGTTCCTTGGATGAGTGGCTTAGTCAGCGGTCTGCAAAACCGTGTACGGCGGTTCGAATCCGCCAGGAACCTCCAAAAGCGAAAATGGATTAGAATGAAAATTTCTAATCCATTTTCGCTTTTCAGCTACTTACGTCCTCTATGGTAGAAGTAGAGAAGGGTGGGCTTTCCACCCCCGCGACTCCACTGGAGATGTTGAGGCTTTATAGCTCCCTCTATAAATTATATTACAGACATCCATCTGTATGCGAAATCAAACAACAAACCGTTTTCACCCCGTATGACGAATGTGAATATTTTATGGCTCAGCGGAAATTTCTGGTTGTTAAGTTTTAAAATTAGCTACCTTTGCTTACCTTTGTTTTATGAAACCCGAACGACTCCTTCGTGCCATCCTTCCGGATGTGCTTATAGACAACTTTGATATTG
>ENA-OQKK01000303-OQKK01000303.1-human-gut-metagenome-genome-assembly--contig:-NODE-303-length-14124-cov-2.414160_pt1 | contig 14124 bp, 14 predicted proteins | sample MGYA00242648_ERZ504797 | MGnify/ENA primary metagenome ERZ504797 (study PRJEB26092, sample SAMD00036412) | human gut metagenome | host: Homo sapiens | study: EMG produced TPA metagenomics assembly of... | reverse complement strand
AATCACTTCCACCCTGTTATCCAAATTGCGCGGCATCCAGTCAGCCGAACCAATGAACATTTTCTCATCACCACCATTGGCAAAATAAAAATACGCGAATGTTCCAGATAACGGTCTATGATGCCATTGATACGAATTGTATCACTCACTCCCGGCACTCCCGTAATCAGTGAACAATTACCACGAACCAGCAAGTCTATCCGAACACCATGCGAAGATGCTTCATACAGTTTCTTCACCATTACCGGATCAGTAATATGATTAATCTTTATCAAAATGTAAGCAGGTTTTCCGGCCTGCTTGTTCTTAATTTCTTCATTAATAAGACGGCTAAATTTTTGCTTCATCTCATTAGGAGATACCAACAGTTCTTTGAAGCGAACGGGAGAATAAGGGCGTTCTATAAAATCAAAGACCAAACTCACGTCACGCGTCACATTCTTAGCAGCCGTCATCAACATATAATCAGTGTACATACGGGCGTTACCTTCATGAAAGTTTCCTGTACTGATACAAGCTATATCCGCACCTGTTTTCATGGATATATAGGTAATCTTAGAGTGTACCTTCAGTCCCTCCACCCCAAATATCACACGGATACCGGCATCCTGCATTTTCTTTGACCAATCTATATTGGAAGCCTCGTCAAAACGTGCCAGCAATTCAATAACTACTGTTACTTTCTTTCCATTGCGTGCCGCATTAATCAATGCTTTTACCACTTTCGAATCTTTAGCCAAACGATAGAGGGTTGTCTTGATACTTTTTTACTTCTTTATTAATCGCCGCTTCCTGCAATATACGGATATAAGAATCGAAACTATGATAAGGCACATGATAAAACGATCTTTCCTACGGATCAGCTCCAACATGCCAACGTTACCCGAAAGACTCATTTTTCAAAACTAGGAGTCCATTCAGGGTATTTCAAATCTTTCCGGCCACAGTCTGGAAAACGCATCAGGTCCTTATGGTTATGATATTTTCCACCGCCCAATACTGTATCCAACTTATCCAGATTCAACTTGTTCATGACACGTTTTAAAAAGATCTTTAGGCATACTGGCATCATAAATAACCCGTAAAGGCTCACCTCGTTTGCGACTCTTTACTCCTTTAGAAATTTTCTGCATCATTCCGTTACGCAGATCATTGTCTATCTCCATCTCCGCATCTTTGGTAAACTTGAAAGCATACGCTTCAAAATGTTTATAGTTCATACCATGAAATATCAATGGTAAACAATAGCGTACCACATCATCCAAATACATCAGGTAATTTTTACCATCCTTATCCGGCAGACGGATAAAACGCCCTGCCTGTGCTACAGGCAGCTCTATAATTGCATATTCTCCAACTTTATGTCCTTCTTTCCTCATCTTTACAGCCAAAAAGATATTTTCATCCGCTTCGTTACCCAGTTGTTTTACTGATTTCAGCCAGACAGGACTAATAACCCATTCAGCCGTTGTTGATAAAAAGAATCGACAAATAACTGTTGTTCCTCATCCAGTTGTACATGATTGACTAAACAAATATTTTCTTTCTCCAATTCTGCCGTTACCTGCTTGATCGCACCTTCATATTCTTTAGAGTACCTGTTGTTCAGTTTATTTATCTGTCTAATCAGTTTCAATGCTTCTTCCCGTTCAGAATGCGCCGCTTTATCTTCGCACTCGGCCACCCGGCTTTGAGTAGCTACACGTACTCTGAAAAATTCATCCAAATTATTAGAGTAAATTCCTAAAAAACTCAACCGTTCCAGTATAGGAACACGTTCTTTCATGGCTTCCTGCAAAATGCGACGATTAAAATACATCCAACTGATATCTCTCGGCAGATAATATTTATCTTCCTTTTTCTTCTTCTCCATACGGTTTTAATATTTTTAGCAAAAATACGTCATACACATTACAATAACATGTCAATATAACTACAAATCAATAACAATAAAAAAGTCACAGCCGACGCATACAGCCATGACTTAAAGAGAGTTTTTATAAGAAAATCAAATAAACTCTTCAACCAAATACATCTCATTAAATAAAACTTGTTGATAATTGGAAGAATCACTCTCCAATAAATTTAACAAAGTATACTCAGCTCCACGTACCCAATACACAAAATCACGATTGGGATGGTAATCCTTCGCAAATTCCAGCAACTGTTGCAAATTAAAATCGGAGGAAATGATACCCGCACCGCTTTTTTCGGCATCATATGCATTACAGTCCTGTTCTATATGGGCAGGAACCATCAGAATAGGCTTGCCTAAATACATGGCCTCGCACACCGATTCAAATCCGGCAGTACTGGCATAAGCCTTGCATCCCGCCATCTGCCTCAAAAATTCCACATCATCCAGTTGATAAAAGCTCAATGTATTATCCACTCTCTTCACCGGTTCCTCCTCCCACTTGTCCCAAAAGAAACGAAGCGGTATCCTAGGATGTTGCCTATGCCATTTCATTACATTTTCACTGAAACCCGCATTAACCATATAGCCATGTATATAGTCACCGGAATAAGGTTCATGTAAAGTCACTTCCTTACGCAACAAGGGAGGAATCACACGGATATTATTCTGAGGATCATCCTTCATGTAACGAAAAGAAAGAGCCAAACGTTCCTTCGCCCCAAGCTGGTCAGTACGGTAAAAAACTTCAAAAGAGCCAAGCTTACTTTATCAGCCTTCGGAAATTCAAAACTTTTATGCAAGAACAGATATTGATGTCCTATGCAGATTTGCGGAACAGAGGGACGGAACAGGAAATAAGTCAGTCCGGTCAGCAATTCATAGAAATTGATAACCCTGTCCGCACCACTGGCCTCGATACGCTGACGAATGTAGTTAATGCTATTGATATACACAGGAAGTTTCACTAGATTATACGCTACGCTCCGCATCAAACTCACCCGTTTGTTGGCTGGTGTAGGCAGAAAATTAGGACTGACAAAACGTTTTATGGGAGCATGGATGTTACGATTGAAAAATCCCGGCAAGCGGCGCGAACTACTTTTACCTACCAGTACTTCCACTACTTCGTGACCGTTCCGGCGCAATATTTCCTCCAACGTAATGGCTTGAGTAAGATGTCCTCTCCCCTCACCCTGTACTATAAATAAAAATTTCATGAGGCTGTATGTATTAGGGTAAACTCTTTATTATCTTCATTCTCATCAGCTAGTACATGATGGTATTCCATGATATTCCAATTCCCGTCCGCATCCTCAGTCAGTGCCGAAAGGCTTTCTACCCAATCGCCCGAATTCAGATAATGAATACCATCATAATAGGTATTAGCCGGATGATGGATATGACCACAAATCACTCCGTCACATTTACGTACACGTGCAAACTCCACCAACACTTTCTCAAAGTCCGATATATAGGAAACAGCCGACTTTACTTTTTGTTTGACGGCCTGTGACAGAGAATAATACGGTTTCCCCGTTTGGTACGATATTGGTTATAAAAGCGGTTCACCCATAAGAGGAATGTATAACCTGCATCACCCAACCGGGCTAACCATTTCATCTGTGTAGTAACCCGGTCGAATATATCGCCATGTGTCACATAATAACGCTTTCCATGTGTTTCAAGGATGTATTCTTTGACGATTTTTACGTTATAGAATGTCATAGGGACCAAGCCGTCCAGGAAATCATCGTGGTTGCCACGCACATAAATTACTTCAGTACCGAAGTTCTCCATCATTTTCATGATAACCTTAAAGAAATCAGTATGTTTTGCTTGCCACCTCTTAGTACCCGCCTTACGCAAATGCCAACCATCTATAATGTCTCCGTTCAATATCAGACGGTCACAATTGACAGATTTCAAAAAGTTACTGACCTCTATTGTTTTAGAATGAGAGGTTCCCAGATGGATATCCGATAAAACCACTGTAGGATAATACGTTCTCAGATGCATATCTTTATTATTAAAACTATGCAAATATCCATGTTATCTGTTACAAGATCGTGTCGGTAAAATTACTATGCTATTAAAATTAATGAAAAGACAGGCCGTTTCTTCATGGAACAAGAAACGGCCTGCAAAGCTTCAGTTTATCATACATAAACCATACTTCAATCTATAACTAACAATTAATTGTCAATATCAATCACATTGAACTGCATATCAAACTTTATCTCCCAACCATTAGAAAGTTTCACTTCATAGTCATGCTTGTCCCTCTCGATCTTGAGCATCTTGGCATCGGGGTAATTCGTAGCAACGTACTTTTTTATTGCTTCAGGAACCACAGCGACAGGTACAGCGCTGTATTTGCAATTCACTTCTGTCCAAATACCTTTTTTATCGAATTCCAGTTTGTCTCCATTAGTAAAAATCACATCATAGCTTTTATCAAACCAGTCTGTTTCCATTTTAGCCATCGCCACCTTATTATCGGGGAAATGAGTTTTGATAAAAGTCTGTGCAGTCTGAGGCAATTGGTTTACTTGAATAGGTTTGTCATCATCCGCCCATACCACTGTTTGCAACGTAAATAAGCACACTAACAATAATAATACCTTTTTCATAATCGTCATTTTTTTATTTGGTTCTACATTCTGTTTTCTGATGCAAATATGAAGGGAGATTCTGAAAAGAATTTGAAATTCTAGAAAAAAACACGTATTTTTTTTCATTGATTATGAGTGGATGCGTAAAGTGTAAAACATGCTCCCCGCTCTTATATTCATAGCAAAGCCTGAGAGCCTGCATTTTACATATCGTATCTGCTATTGCCAAACCTAGACCGGTAGAGCCTTCTTTTTTCTTTCCTTGATAAAAACGCTCAAAAATACGCCGGGCATCCAGCGGTTGTGCCGCCCCTGTATTGCAGAACATCACACTGTGGGGAGTAATGACAATCCGGATGTGTCCACCGTCCATATTGTGTACAAAAGCATTCTTCAACAAATTGGTAAGCAACACCACTGCCAATGTTTCATTTATCGTAAGATAGAAAACACCTTCTTCCTCTATGCTTGTTATGATCTCACGATATTGATACACTTCTTTATAGTCCTCCAGATATTGCCTCAATAATTTATTCACTTCTACTTGGACAGTATCCGTAAATTGACCGTTCTCTATCTTCGAAAGCAATAACAAAGACTTGTTCAACTTCGTTATATGTTCCAAAGTCTGGTGGGTTTTCATCAACTCCTCCAATTGGCTTTCTGAAAGATTTTCATCCTCCATCAGCATCTCCAACCGATTACGACAAATAGCCAGTGGTGTCTGCATCTCATGAGATGCATTACCAATAAATTGTTTTTGCTGTTCGAACATCTGCTCACTGCGCTCTGCATAACGAACAGCCGCTTCATTTAATTTTCTGAATTCTGAAACCCGGGTATTATTTTGTAAAGGCTCGTTTACCTTACCGATACGATATTTATCCAACCAATGAAGCAATACATAAAGAGGACGCATATTCCGATAAAACACCCACACATTAATAACAATTATAGTCAATAATAAAGCGATATAAAGAAAATAATCCAACCTGCCATAGCATCTTTCAAATCTTCTTTTTCTATAGAAGGAATCGCTACCGTCAATTCAAAAAACTTTTCGCCATCATCCTTAAAAATGGTCGTAAGGATTCGTGCAGGTTCAGTTTCATCTTTTTCAGGAATATAAACCATAGAATCTTTATAAATGATATCATCACAAGATCCTGCATATTCCTTCGTCACTTCACGCAGGAAATACTGATTGTTGGAAGCTGTATTTTTAGAAGGAAGCTCCTCTCCCGCCAATGCACGTATGATGATAATTTCCGAATAATCCTCCAATGAGTCATCCACTTCATCATTCACCTCATCCATTACAGCAAAATAGAAAAGGATGGCCCAGCCGGTCAATAAAACCGACAACACCAACGATATACGGATAATGATATAATAAATCAGTTTCATTTATTCCACTACCATTTTATATCCAAAACCATAAACAGCCTTCAGTTCAGGAGTAGCTCCAGCCTCTTTCAATCTCTTTCGTAAATTCTTGATTTGGGCATAGATAAAATCAAAATTATCGACTTGATCTATATGGTCGCCCCATACGGATTCGGCAAGTGTGCTTTATTAACCAATCTGCCGGGACGGTTCATAAAATAAACCAGAATATCATATCCTTACGGTTCAGTTCAAGCTTCTTTCCAGCTACGGTCACCCCATATTTATCGGGAAAAATTTCTATATTTCCGTATTTGATACTATTTTCCCCACCTTGCTGATGACGGCGTATCACACTTTTGATACGTGCATTCAGTTCCACCAAATGAAAAGGTTTAGGCAGATAATCATCAGCTCCGAGCTCCAATCCTAGTACTTTGTCTTCTATAGAGTCTTTGGCTGAAAGGATGATCACATTTTCCCGTTTATGCATTTCTTTCAACTTTTCCAACAAATCCAGGCCACTGCCATCCGGCAACATAATATCCAGCAAAATGCAGTCATAATCATAATCCTCTATCTTTTGTAATGCGGTACGGTAATCGGCAGCAATTTCCACCACATAACGCTCCTTTTCCAATGAGCGCTGAGTCACTTCACGCAAATTAGCATCGTCTTCTACTAATAGTATTTTCATAAGTCCTACTTTTGGTTCTTAAAGACAAAGAAACAAGATAATTCTGAAAAAACACTGAAATAAGAAAAAAAACGAAGAAACCATACAATTTTTTCCATCACCCAACTAATAAACAACAAATATCAAACTAAAAACCGTTATCAACTATACAATCAGCCCCCTGCATCTACCACAACAAGACGCAAGGGGCCACACACAACTCTCTCTAATCAAACCCTAATTATTTGATTTCCATTTGAGAAAAATCCATTTGGCTCAAGCCTACTGGTGACGGTGTTTCTTTTAAATCAAAAGAGACTTCCTTTTCACCATTTTTAGCCGAGTTTATTTTTACCTTTATACCCTTTGTTTCCGATGTTATTTCCAAAGAATTCAAATTAAAGGATACCGCACCGTTTCTCCAATAACCAGTAGTATCAGCATACGTATTGTAACGATATTCTAAATGAATATAGCCATCCTGATCGGGCGTAATTGTAGTGTTCTTTACCAAACTAACCAAATGTTTCACTTTAGAAGGCATGTTCTGATTAAAAATAATATTCAAATAACCGCCACTAATCCACATATTACCTTCAAATATATCTACAGGATCATTTCCAAACGCTTCTTCATTCTCTGCTGTTAACTCCTCTATAGGTTTAGTTAGAATTTCCTTTATATTCAACACTTTGACCGAACAATCATATCCTTCCGGATAATTATCATACAAAGGATTGAAATAAAGAATAACCCGTTGTCCATCTATCGGAGAATACCAAAAATAATCAGTAGTTGCAGGCCAAATTTGTCCCCATCTGTCACCGGTAAAGTCATATACATGGGCACCTTTCACATTTACAGTAGCCCAATCCACTGCCACATCACCAAGAGAGTAGCCGTCACTATCATCACATGATTGGAGAGTGACTCCCATAACTACCAGGAATGCTAATAATAAAAGGTTCAACTTTTTCATAACTATAATGTATTAATCTATTTTCTACTCTTAAAAGTAAGAAAGAGATCGAATACTGCATATCATCCATTAATATTAACTTATTTTCAGTAAAAGTCTTGTAGAAAAACCAGATTCATCAAGGAAATAATAGAAACTTCCCGATTCGTCACGAACCGGGAAGCTTAAAACTGAGTTATATACAGATTTTCCCATTCAGGGGGAACATGGCTTTTCAGCCTTGTTTTGTTAAGGCAAATGGTTATATATTTTAAAGTTTAGTTTTTAGTGTATTATATTAATTTACATAACAAAAAATATGCCATGGGGCACATCGGCATCCAATACTCTAAAAATCAACAAAATAACCATTATTTCATTTTTCACATTATGTAGAAATACCACAATTTCATTCCACAATTTTGTAGAATTAATCCCCGTTTTTAAAATATATCTTTATCTTTGTAGAATTGATTACTCACTAAACAATATAATTACTATGAAAAAAAGACATTACGGAATGCTTTCATTGGCACTTACTTCATGCTTGGCTGTTCATGCGGAAAACAAAAATCAAAATACAGACAAGCCCAATGTTATCTTCATCTATGCTGATGATTTAGGATATGGTGACTTGGAGTGTTATGGAGCAAAAAACGTACAAACTCCAAATGTCAACCGTCTGGCATCCGAAGGGATACGATTTATCAACGCACACGCTACCGCCGCTACCAGTACCCCATCCAGATATTCCATGCTGACCGGAGAATATGCATGGCGTAAACCCGGAACAGATGTAGCTGCAGGCAATGCAGGAATGATTATACGTCCCGAGCAATATACTATGGCAGATATGTTTAAAAGCTCCGGATATGCCACAGGAGCATTTGGCAAATGGCATTTAGGATTAGGTGATAAAACTGCACAACAAGACTGGAATGCTCCTCTCTCCGCTTCTCTAGGTGATTTGGGGTTTGACTATTCTTATATCATGGCAGCCACAGCCGACCGGGTTCCCTGTGTATTTATCGAGAATGGCCAAGTAGCCAATTATGATCCTTCAGCTCCGATAGAAGTAAGCTATATAAAAAATTTCCCCGGTGAACCTACCGGAAAAGACAACCCTGAACTTTTATATAATCTGAAACCGAGTCACGGTCATGATATGTCTATCGTGAACGGTATCAGCCGAATCGGTTATATGAAAGGAGGTGGCAAAGCATTATGGAAAGATGAAAATATAGCCGATTCCATTACCGCACATGCAGTTGATTTTATCAAACAACATAAAGACGAGCCTTTCTTTATGTATTTCGCCACTAATGATGTGCACGTTCCCCGTTTTCCACATAATCGTTTCCGTGGTAAAAACAAGATGGGACTGCGCGGTGATGCTATCGCACAATTTGACTGGAGTGTAGGTCAGTTACTCGAAGCCCTCGATAAAATGGGATTAACCCAAAACACATTAATTATTCTTTCCAGCGACAATGGACCGGTAGTAGACGACGGATATGATGACAAGGCAGAAGAGCTACTGAACGGGCACGAACCTGCCGGTAACCTGAGAGGTGGAAAATACAGTGCATTTGAAGGGGGTACCCGTGTTCCTGTAATTGTACACTGGCCTAAAGCCATCAACAAGCCGGAAGTCAGCGATGTGCTTATTTCACAAATAGACTGGCTGGCATCACTAGCTTCTTTGGTAGATGCCCGTATTCCGAAAGGAAGTGCTCCCGACAGCTACAACCGGTTAGCAAATTTATTAGGACAAGACAAAACAGACCGCCCATGGGTTATTGAACAGGCATCCAATCACACCCTATCCGTGCGTACTAAAGATTGGAAATTTATTGAAGGCAGCGATGGTCCTAAAATGATTCCATGGGGTCCGAAAATTGAAACTGGTTATTTAGGTACTCCCCAGTTATATGATATGAAACAAGCAGGTGAAAAGGTGAATTTAGCGACTGAACATCCCGAAAAAGTATTCGAATTACAACAAATATTGAGAAAAGTACGAGATAAAAGTATTCAGATGAAGTAACATGCTGAATACACACCAACCCAATGTTTCCAAAAGGGTGAATCAAGACAAAAGAATCACATAAAGGGTCTTGAATTCACCCTCTTTTTTAATCAAGAAAATTTCAATATGGTCCTCATTTCAAAAGAACCAATCCTTATAGACAAAGATCCTTTTCTTTAAAGTCAAAGTATTTATAACAAAACACCTTGAACACTTTCACAAGAATGGGTTACACACAAAAACTCTTAAAGATACAAGATACGTTTTTCCACTTTACCCATAAAAAAGAAATCTCAATTTATTTCTTTATTTTCCCTTCATTCACCAGTTCAGACAGCGCCCTGGCCAATGACGGACGAGTAACTCCCAGCTTCTGCGCCACCTCCTGCTGATTATGAATAACAGAATGTGTTTCTAGATATTTCAACAAACGAGTCTTTAAATTCAACAAAGCAAACTCATTCAATTTCCTGCTTAAAAAGACACTCCTGTCCGAAATATCCTTCAAAAAATTCTGCATCATCAATGGATGCAAACGCATAAATTCTAAAAATCTTTCTTTACCTATTACAAAAACCTCACAAGGTCCTATTGCCTCTACATTAACGGGAAAACGATTTTCAGTGGCAAAAATAAAAGCCGAAGCCAGCAAGTTAGGAGCTCCAATTTCTTCTACCGTCAGTTCTTTCCCTTCATCATTTATCATTCCCGCCCGTACACTTCCCGATGCAAGAATGTACAGCCCTTTACATAAGTCACCTTGCCGGGCAATGATATCACCCGGTTCAAAGTGCTTCAAACTATTCGGAAGGCCGAACAGGAAAGCAACCAATTCTTCCTCTTTCATTCCCTGGAAAGGAGCCATCTGCAATAATCCTGTCAGTTCCATCCTACTTTCTTTTAACTGTTATTTGTATCCGCTGTAACATATGGTACAACTTAAAAGACGAAAACCATCTACTTTTGCACAAAAGTAATAGAAATCATTAAAATGAAAAAAGATATGGAGAATAACATGTTTTGTTTCCAATGTCAGGAAACAGCCAAAGGTTTCGGTTGCACCTTAAAAGGTGTTTGTGGAAAAAAGGCAACTACAGCACGTACCATGGATTTATTGCTCTTTGTAGTACGAGGAATTTCTGTTGTGGCGGATCAATTGCGCCAGCATTCCCTCCCCGTTGAAAAAGAAGTGGACAATTTCATTGTAGACGCCTTATTCTGTACCATTACCAATGCCAATTTCGATGACGAAAGCATTACGAAACGCATTGACAAAGGATTAGCAATACGTGATGACCTTAAGCATCAAGCCTCTGCCAAGGATATTCCTCTGCCGGAAACCGATGAGTTAAATTGGAAAGGCAGTCACGATGAATATGATGCAAAAGCCGCAACAGTCGGAGTTTTACGTGAACAAAACGAGGATCTACGCTCTTTAAAAGAACTGATTATGTATGGTCTGAAAGGAATGGCTGCTTATCTGGAACATGCCATGAGGTTAGGACATAATGACGAAAGTATTCATCGTTTCATGCAGAACACCATCGCACAAATTACAACAAAATCTTTATCGGCTGATGAACTGACTGTATTAGCACTGAAAACAGGTGAAATAGGCGTTCGAACAATGGCTCTGCTCGACAAGGCAAATACTTCCAGGTATGGTAATCCGGAAATTACCCATGTAAATATAGGAACAGGTACTCGCCCCGGTATTCTGATAAGCGGACATGACCTGCATGATCTGGAAGAATTGTTGGAACAAACCAAAGACAGTGGCGTGGACGTATATACTCACGGTGAAATGCTTCCTGCACATTACTATCCGGCATTTAAAAAATATACACATTTTGCAGGAAACTATGGAAATGCCTGGTGGAAACAACGGGAGGAGTTTACCTCGTTCAATGGTCCTATCCTGTTCACAACCAACTGCATCGTTCCCCCTCTGCCCAATGCCACTTATAAAGAACGCATGTTTACCACTAATTCTACCGGATATCCCGGCTGCAAGCATATTACAGCAGACGAGAAAGGACATAAGGACTATACTGAAATTATAGAAACAGCCAAACAATGTGCCGCACCGACAGAAATAGAACATGGAGAAATCGTTGGTGGTTTTGCCCATAATCAGGTATTACAACTAGCAGACAAGGTCGTAGAAGCGGTAAAGAGCGGAGCTATCCGTAAGTTCATCGTCATGGCAGGTTGTGACGGACGTATGCGCAGTCGTGATTACTACACCACTTTTGCCGAGATGCTCCCCAAAGACACAGTCATTTTGACTGCGGGATGTGCTAAATATCGTTATAACAAACTAGGGTTAGGTGACATTAATGGCATTCCGCGTGTTTTAGATGCAGGACAATGTAACGATAGCTATTCATTGGCAGTCATCGCCCTCAAACTGAAGGAAGTATTCGGGCTACATGACATCAATGAACTGCCCATTATTTACAATATCGCCTGGTATGAACAGAAAGCGGTAATCGTATTGCTGGCATTACTCAGTTTGGGAATAAAAGAGATTCATCTCGGTCCCACCTTACCCGCATTCCTCTCGCCCAACGTGACGAAAGTACTGGTCGAAAACTTTGGAGTAAGCGGTATCGGTACAGTAGAAAGTGATATGAGAAAATGGGGATTAACGAACGGATAAACGGAATAATTATGAAACAGAAAAATTACCATTCATGTACAGTCGGACAAATTGTAGCCGGCAACTTTGATACAACCAAAGTATTCTCCCGTTACCATATTGATTTTTGCTGCCATGGCAATACTCCGTTTGCAGAAGCCTGCCGGAACCGTGGTATTGATCCCGAAGCAGTAGCACGTGAATTAAATGAATTACAAGAGAATACGGTTAGTAATGTCCTGACTTTGCCGGATGGCCCATCGATTTATTAATAGACTACGTATTGAAAATACACCATCGGGGAATCCGTGCCAAAGGTCCGCAAATAGAAGCATTATTAACCAAAGTAACCGAAGCGCATTCAAAGAATCATCCAGAGTTACTGCAAGTCCAGGCACTGTTCCGCGACTCGCTTCTTGATTTGGAAAATCATTTATCAAAAGAAGAGAATGTACTATTTCCTTATGTTTATGAAATGTTCCAAGCCAAAGAGGAAGGCTTGAAAGTAGCTAAATTCCATTGCGGCACCATTCTGTATCCCATCGAAGTGATGGAAGATGAACATAATCACGAAGGAGAACGTTTTGAAAAAATCTCTTCATTAACCAACGGATTCACCGCCCCTGAAGATGCTTGTGCCAGCTTCCGCTTGGTTTTACAACAATTGAAACAATTTGAAGAGGCATTACATGAACATATCCACCTGGAAAACAATATCATTTTTCCCAGAGCATTAGAATTGGAAAAGAAGGAAGCCATCTGATAACTACACCATGACACTTCCATTTACAAAAGTGCCCAAAGTGAAATAATGCACAAATCACTTTGGGCATCTTCATGTATTATAACCCACGCTCCACTATATAATCTTGTCCCTGTTCTGTCATCAAGTCATATTCATACACCTTATACAAAGCAGGATATTGCGGGTTTATCTCCTTGGTAACCAAAGGCTCTTTGATCTCTGCCTGCATATAATATTCATTCGGATTCTTACCTTTTGCCTCTTTTAATCCAACCCCACGCAAAGGAACATACGAACGTAAACGCAAATTACCTCCCAAACGGGAATGAATCTTCGCTTTATCCAGCTGCACGCCATTCCAGTTCATATCCACCACAAATCCTCCACGGGCAACCAGTCCTTGCACACTTCCTGTGGCCCAGGCATCCGGAAGAGCCGGAAGCAAATGTACAGCTCCGTCATGGCTCTGCAACAACATTTCAGCCACACCGGCAGTGTAGCCAAAATTACCGTCAATCTGAAAAGGCGGATGAGCATCAAACAGATTAGGATAAGTCCGTCCTTGCGGATAAGCCTCTTTCACTTCATCCCCAGGCAGCAGCTTCAACATATTATTAATAATCCGGAACGCATGATTACCGTCCAGCAAACGGGCCCACAGATTAACTTTCCAGCCAATGGACCAACCGGTAGCTTCGTCGCCACGCTGTAACAACGTGTTTTTAGCTGCCTGGAAAAGCAAAGGATGGGCGTAAGGAGATATCTGATTACTAGGGAACAATCCATATACATGAGAAATATGGCGATGCTTGTCATTCGGATTATCCAAGTCTTCCAGCCATTCCTGTAGCTGATTGTATTTCCCGATCTGCATCGGGGCCAGACGATTTAACATAGACCGCAAAGAATCTTGATAAGAAGCGGACATTTTTAGAATTCTTGACGCATGCAATGCATTGCTAAGCACATCGAAAATTATCTGATTATCCATCGTACAACCTGCCACAATCGTTGAAGCTTTTTTAGTATCCTCTCCCGAAGGTCCATGTTCCGGAGACATGGACGGAGCAGTCACCATCCAACCGTATTCAGGATGTTCAGTCAAATAATCAAGATAAAAATCAGCAGCTCCTTTCAATGCCGGATAGGCTTCGGAAAG
>ENA-OQKK01000302-OQKK01000302.1-human-gut-metagenome-genome-assembly--contig:-NODE-302-length-14183-cov-3.710373_pt1 | contig 14183 bp, 19 predicted proteins | sample MGYA00242648_ERZ504797 | MGnify/ENA primary metagenome ERZ504797 (study PRJEB26092, sample SAMD00036412) | human gut metagenome | host: Homo sapiens | study: EMG produced TPA metagenomics assembly of... | reverse complement strand
CCATCTATGAGATCACTACATTGGCTATAATACCTGTTATTTCCGTATTTGTAATCTACACAATGATATATTTTCTTATGAATTATAAATAAAATACTCCACTCAACTATCTGCTCATCCTTAGCTAGCTTTTTCATGCTGCTTATAAACATACTCATCTTTGGTCTGTTTGAACATATTAAGCAAAAAAATTCCGAAATAGCAGAGCTCACACTTCAGAACCAGCGTGATGCCGACTCTGTAGAATACTACAAAGCCATCGTGTCACAGGATGAGAAACAAAAAGTTCTCATTCATGACATCAAAAAGCATCTCAATGCCATAGCCTCACTGAACGAACAGCACGATTCTGAAAAAATCGCAGCATACCTTACCCACGTACTCGGTTCTTCTGAGTTAAAGCACTCCGTGCGGGTATGCGATAATGACCTTTTAAATGCACTGCTCTGCCGTTACCAGAAGATATGTCTCACCCAAAATATTGCGCTACACATTGATATAAGAAGTAGTGTATTGATTTCGTGACATATGATGATCTCAGTGTACTTTTCGGTAATCTCATGGATAATGCTGTAGAGTCAGCCGAAAAAACAGTTAATCCTTTTATAGAACTCAATGTTTTTCAGAAAGAGAAAAATAACATGACCATTATCACGCTCATTGATTCCTGCCGCGTAAATCCTATTGATAAAAATGGCAACCTTTTACCAACAAAAAAACCGAATCCACAGTTTCATGGATTCGGTATGCGTAGTATAGAAAATATTGTTAAGAAGTATAATGGTGAAATGACTTTTTACTTTGATGATCCTACCAAGACATTCCATACGATTATTATGCTTCGGCACTGAAAGTTGCTGCTTTTAACGATTTTTTATCATCTGGAGCAAATATTCACATACATCAAAGCTCTTTGCTTCTTGTTCTGTTTCCCGCTTCTTTAATGAATCATATATTTGCTCCAATAAATAATCAGCATTCACTTTTTTGTTTACAAAGCTATTTTCATCAGCAGAAGCCATTCCATAACCGGCATCTGCTTTCATTATTTTATAGGCAGAGTAATTATTTATCGAATCAGGCGCAGTTCTTCCTTTATACCCCTCATATGACATAAGCGCAAATATTTCCAGATCCGAAGCATTCGACGTATCAACATCATTTACATGCACATGATATACTTTTTCTGTTATCACCATGTCCATATGCCACTTGAACAACAGGATCATCCTCCTTTGATGTTTTCACATATGAAGCTAAAACTACCTGACTTTCTGTATCAGACAGTCCAAAACTTGTCATTCCGATATTTTTCAGCTTATCATTTGGAATTTCCTTATCCGGTGACACCTGTTCAACTGCATTTTTATTATTTACCAATTTATTGTAAAGAGAACTGTTATTTTCCGACAACATATTCATGTATATTTCAGTAAGTTCACTCTGCCTCTCCCCACATTTATTTAATGAATTTTGCTCACTATTTCCTATTTCGAACTCTATATCCATTTTATCGCCTGTTGACTTCTTATTATAATTTGAAGTATATGCCATTGAAATATTTGTTCCCACACCGTTTAACATATATGCCTCCTATATGTTTTACCAATAATATTACACTTTTAATTATTAGATTCATTGCAATTAAATTCTTGCCAAAAGTTCCGCAGGTGTAAGTGCCATAACCTTACTTTGCGTAAAGTCTTTAATGTTGCGCGTAATAATATAGTCTGCATGAACATATTCAGCAGTTGCACTTTGTATGGCATCTTCAAAATCTTTCCACTTCATATTTACAGCCATCTCAAGCACAACTGAACTAAAATCAGCGATCTCAAAAATAAGTTTTAACTTGCGGAATACATCTTCTATCTGCTCTGGAGTCATTTGTTTTCTCATGATATACATCATATTTGCATAAGTTAATGTAGATATATATCCCTTTGCCTGTTCAGTTTCACAAAGTTTCCAAATTATAGATGATTCCTTCACAAAGTCTGAGCGACTTAGTAAAACATCAAGTATAATGTTAGTATCAATCAACAAAACCATATTTTTCCCTCATGCTTTCGGTTTTTATCTCATCTAAATTACCATTATCCTGAAGAATTCCTGTTAGAGAATCCGTCAAATATGATACTGCGGCATCCTTAGGAATAAATCTTCCCACTTCATGACCATTCTTTGTAACAATGATTTCATGTCCTGACATAACAAGATTCAAATATCTCCCAAAATTGTTCTGCATTTCTGTTGCAGTTGCTGTTGCTGTATTCATATGCCTTCCTCCTATCCATTTCTTTTTTAGCTAATTATATTATAACGTTAATTAGCTATTTTTTCAAGATATATCCCCGTTGTAACATTATTCTTGATGTTTTCTATGTATTTGCAACATTATTCTTGATATTCTTTGCTGTGTTTGTAACATAATTCCGTACATTTTTCCAACGATGAATTTTTATTTTCAAAAACAAACTCAAAAAGCCGAATCCACACTCCCACGGATTCGGCTTTTGTATATACATCTTCTATTTTCTATTTTGTATGAAGCTGTCAATCATCGCAATCACACCATCTACACCGAGCTTTGCCACATTCAGGCACAGGTCATAGTTTTCTGCCTGCCCCCACTCCTGTCCAGTATAGTATTTGTGATAGGTCTTTCTGTTGTCATTTGTCTCACGCACAACAGTCTTTGCCTTTCTCACTGAGACTCCATGTGTATCAGCCACAGTATCAACGCAGAAAGCATCATTCGCTGTCAGGAAAACTGAGACAACATCATCTCTTCCCTGAAAGGCAAAGTTTGCACACCGTCCCTGAATCACATATCCCTCACAGCCGTCCTCAAGCGGCAGCCTGTCAATAAATGTAAGAGCCATAGCCGGAGTATCATGCAGCACATTATCCTCCTCCGTCTCCATCACAATAGAGTAAAGCAGAGAATTAACCGGTCTCTCACTGTAAAACTCCTCATACTCATCATAGCAGCCTGCCTCTTTGGCACCGGCCGCAATAGCCTCTCTGTTCATGAAATGTAAATGATATTTCTCAGCGACCGCTCTACCGATACTATCTGCATCGCAACCGCACTTTCTAGCAATAGTAATTATCATATAAATATAGCTCCTTTCTGTAGAAAAAGCCAACGCGCAGGAAGCGCTCAGACAAATCAATAAAAGTTTGCAAACACCGATGCAAACACCACCGTAAGTATTCCTGCCACCGCGATAGCAAGAGAGCTCATGGCGCCCTCTATCTCGCCAATCTCGATAGCCTTCGCTGTTCCGATGGCATGTGATGACGCGCCAAGCGCCAGTCCCTTCGATATAGGCTCAGTGATTCTGAATATTTTGCAAACAAACTCTCCGAGTATATTTCCAAGCACACCTGTCACGACGATAACTGCGACAGTAATGGTCACATATCCGCCGAGCTCCTCTGATACGCCCATACCGATAGCTGTCGTGATGGACTTTGGCAGCAGTGTGACATAGTCCTCGTGTGAAAGCCCCATAAGCACTGACAACACAAGCACTGTCACAAGACTTGTTATGACGCCTGCCGTGAGTCCGAGCGCGACTGCTGCTATATTTTTCTTGAGCAGTGTCCACTGCTCATAGAGCGGTATCGCAAGGCATACCGTGGCCGGTGTCAGAAACCAGCTAAGGTACGATGCCCCCTTATTGTATGTGTCATAATCCACATCTGCCACAACAAGCACTATGATGGTCAGTACTATTGAAATGAGAAGCGGATTGAGTATTGCAAGCTTAAACTTCTTCTTTAAAAGCATACCTATCAGATATGCAACCAGACTTACTGTGACACCGGCAAAAAGCGATGTCTGAAACAAATTATCCATTATGATTATCCTCTATCTTATTTATTTTCTCCTGCATCAGCCCTCTTGCGCTTCTGCATACGGATTACGAGCTGTGAAACATGTCCTGTAGCAATCATTACAGTAAGAAGTGCCACAACCGTGATTACAATCACCGGTACGAGCACCGGCTTAAGATTGCCCCAGGATGACATAAGCCCCACTCCCGCAGGGATAAACATGACAGGCATTATCTCTATCATGAATTTGCCTGCACTCCTTACAGAGTTAAGCGGTATCAGGCCTGTCAGCAAACCTATGAAAAGTATAACCATGCCATATATGCTCGCCGGAACAGGCAACGGCAGTAAATATTTGAGTATCTCACCTACAAACGAAATCGCAAGTATGATGAGAAATTGCTTTAATAATTTCATTTTATATTGTATCTCCGTTATATATATTTCGTGACTATTTGTAACTGTTTATCAGTGTTCCCTGACCATCATTGCACATACAATGGCAAGCAGCACGCTTGAAGCCCATATAGCGCGTATTCCTATGTGCAGTGAGCACACTCCGCCTATACCTGCTCCTATTGCAAATATCAGAATGATTCCATAGTAGTGCGCGGTCTTTTTCAGTGCCCCTATATTTCTGTCACGCAGATATATTGACAGGCTCTCTGTGCCACTTCTTAGGTTGCCGATGCACATAGTGCTGGCATAGCCGTAGCCGTTTACCTTTCTGAAGGACTGCACCTGCATAGAACAGCTGAATGATACAAGCATGGTCGCTATCATGTCGTACCTGTGTGGTATGAAGCCCACCACAAACAGTATGATTATCTCTATCGCCACCACTATCTGACGCCAGTGGATGCGCTTTGCCTTCTTATATCTATGCCCGATTCTCTCTGCCACAAGCACACCGAGTGCAAATGAAAGGATTGGGAAAAAGATACGATAGTCCCTTCATCCATTCACCCATCATCAGATGCTGGCTCATCAGCACTACGTTTCCTGTCTGCGCATTCGAGAACACCTCATTTCTCACATTGTAGGTGTAGGCATCCTGAAAGCCTCCGGAAAGTGCCAGAATCGCACTCAGCAAAAAGGTCTCTGATGTCTGAATCCTTATTTTTTCTTTTTCAGTCATTTTTTCGCCTCTTTTTCTCATATTCGCTGTTAGCTGCCACACCCTCGTGTGACCCACAGCAATTACATATTTACAGCAATCCACACGGTTTATTATTATAGAAAAAAAGGGCGGATATTTCAATACCCGCCCCAAATATACAGTGTATTAAATTTTGCACAATACCTAAAATATATATTGGATATACATAATAGATATACATGATAGCTATACCAGATACTTTTCCTCAAACTCAGATACCGGTACCGGTTTTGAGAAATAATATCCCTGGAACTCATGACATCCCATCATTGTAAGCATATCAAGCTGCTTTTTCGTCTCCACACCCTCTGTGATGACGTCCATGCCTATCTTGCCTGCAAGCGTGATGATACTCTCTAATATATCCTGTCCCTTGACCTCGTTCTCAGATTTGCGAAGGAAGCCCATATCGATTTTCTAGCACATCGGCACTGATGTCCTTTAGCATGTTGAGTGATGAGTAACCGCTTCCGAAATCATCAATCTCCACCCTGAAGCCTACATCCTGAAGCTTGTGGATGATATTCATATTCTTCTCAAAATCGGTCATCAGCGTTGTCTCTGTAATCTCCAGATGCAGATTGGACGCTGCTATGCCATATTTATTAATCAGCCCTGTAAAGGTCTCATATATATCTATAATGTAAAAGTCCTTTGTAGATATATTTACAGATATATGATAGCTTCCATAACCTTTTTCCTTCCACTCTGCAAGCTTTTGTGCCGCCTTCTCCCATATATAGAGGTCTAGCTTGTAAATGAGACCTGCGTTCTCTAAAATATCAATAAAAGCATACGGTGTCAGGATGCCTCTTGATGGATGAACCCAGCGTACCAGCGCTTCTGCGCCCTTTGCAGCACCATCACGTTTCACCTGTGGCTGTAAGTACATGACAAACTCATCATTTTGCAATGCCGGCTCAAATTCACCGAGCAGACGTCTCTGCTCTATTGATATCTCAAGCAGATGCTCATCATAGTATGCCACACAGCAGTCGTAATTATTCTTTATGGTGTCTGCCGCTATATTAGCCTTGTCTACCATAATGCTGACAGCCTCATCCCTGTCTCTTATCTCATACACACCCATGTATGTATGCAGATGGAAAGAATTGCCCGAAAACTCACGCTGCAGCTCTTTTATTGAATCTGCCACTCTTTTTTCATCAAACTCTTCTCTTGGCAGACACAGCGCAAAGCGGTCATTCATAAGCCTTGCACAAATGGTCCTCTCAGATGGATTCGATGCCATGAGCTTCGCCTGCTTTATGAGCACCTGATTGCCCTTCTCCATTCCAAATATCTCATTGATGAATTTGAAATCCTTTATATTGCTGCAAATCAGGTAGAAGGTTGTGTCATGATACTTGTTCACCATATCGTGCACATCCTCATAGAACTGGTCACGGTTCAAAAGTCCGGTCAGACTGTCATGCGATGCCTTGTACTTTTCCTGCTCCCACGACTCATACATCTGTGTACGGTCATTGTATACAAAATAATCACATATGACGCGATTGCTCTCATCATATATGCGCTTGTAGGCAATCTCAAAGTAGTGCTTTTCACCGTTTATTTCAATATCTGTTGTCTGGAAGGTCATACTGTCCCTTCTGTCATCTCCCAGCTTTTCAATCCACTGACTATATTTACTTTCATAAACAGACATATTGCCGCCATGCCTGTAAATAGCCTCCATCAGGTCATTGTAATATATACACCTGCCCTTTCTGTCATAGCAGATGATACCATTGTTCATATCGCGGACCACAAGAGAGAGCATATTTTCTATAAGCTCATTCGGCACATATCTGTATGTCAGGTAATATATGATAATAGCTATAGCACCATATATAATCATGGTGAGGTCATATATGGAGTCCGAACCTATAGTAGCAATGTCAAACGAAAAGCCGATAAAGATAACTACCGCTATAGCCCCATATGCCTCCCTGTACATGCGCGATGATTTGATAATCATATACAGATATGTAAAAATAATCAGAATCACAAACGCATATGTGAATATAAAATGCAGCCTGTACCATAGGCTGTCATTATTGAATACCACCTTAATATTCTCAGCTTTTATGGATTCTATATCAAAAATCTTATTAGTCCAGGTGTTCTCTATAAGCATATATGTGTCCAGCACCGCAAATATCATGGAAGCAGCCTGCACTCCCTTGAAGGTCTTTACAGCACCTGTATAATACTGTGTATAAAACATAAGAGCGATGAGCATCCAGTCAAACAGAGCCATAGTAAGCCCTTTCGCAAGTACTGTAACAGTGTGCCCCGGCACAAATGTAAAAACAAAAAAGACTATAGCGCAGGCAAATGTCAACGTCTCATATATACACACACTTTTACCGAGTCTGTCATGTTTTTTAAAGGAACCGATTGCGCAATGTGCAATCAGTATTGCTTCCAGCAATACTCCCAGTCCATATACTATCCTCATATTCCCACCTGTCTTCTATGACCATATTACTAACCTATATATAGTCATTGTAACTCATTTCATGTGTAATGTAAACAAAAAGAGGTTGTCACAACCTCTTTTTTGTAATTTATTAACATTTATTATTTTCCTGAAGTTGCTTTCAGTCGTGTCATGGCACGGGCCAGCGAAGCTCTTGAGTGATAATACTCCTGAATACTCTGCTTCTGGCGAAGCTGCTCCTCGGCTCTCTCCTTTGCCTCTCTTGCCCTTGCTATATCGATTTCCTCCGGATGCTCGGCTGTCTCGACAAGCAGTGTCACACGGTTGTTGACTATCTCTACGAAGCCCATTCCCACTACCGCGTACTCCCAGTTGTCACTGCCCTCCGGCTGAAATCTCATCTCGCCCTCATCGACGGCTATGACCATATCCTCATGGTGGGCGAGGATTTCCTTCTGGCCATCGAACTCAGGGACTATTATGGAACGACATCTTCCTGAGTAAAACACTCTGTTAGCAGCTATTACCTTTAGATAAAATGTATTTGTTGCCATACGATTTGTCCTTCCTTATGCTTTTACTGCTGCATAGTCTTTGCTTTTTCCTTGACGTCCTCGATTGTTCCGACATTGAAAAATGCGTTCTCAGGATACTCGTCCATCTCACCATCTATGATGGCCTTGAAGCCCTTGATAGTATCCTCTACAGGCACATAGACACCCTGGATACCTGTGAAGTTCTCGGCTACGTGGAATGGCTGTGAGAGGAACTTCTGGATTTTTCTTGCTCTGTATACGAGCACCTTGTCCTCATCTGCCAGCTCCTCCATACCGAGGATTGCGATGATATCCTGCAGCTCCTTGTACTTCTGAAGAATCTCCTGTACCTTTCGTGCTACCTGGTAATGCTCCTCGCCTACGATATCAGGCTCGAGGATACGTGATGTAGACTCAAGCGGGTCTACTGCCGGGTAAATACCCTGTTCAACAATCTTTCTTGAAAGAACTGTTGTGGCATCCAGATGTGCGAAGGTTGTAGCCGGAGCCGGGTCTGTGAGGTCGTCGGCTGGTACGTATACGGCCTGTACCGATGTTACCGAACCGTTCTTTGTAGATGCGATTCGCTCCTGCAGCTCACCCATCTCAGTAGCCAGTGTAGGCTGATAACCTACGGCTGAAGGCATACGTCCTAAAAGTGCTGAAACCTCTGAACCTGCCTGTGTGAAACGGAATATATTGTCGATGAAAAGCAGCACGTTCTGGTGCTTCTCATCCCTGAAATACTCTGCCATTGTAAGTCCTGTCTCAGCTACACGCATACGTGCTCCTGGTGGCTCGTTCATCTGTCCGAACACTAAGGCTGTTTTTTCCAGAACTCCTGATTCCTTCATTTCTGTCCAGAGATCATTTCCCTCTCTGGAACGCTCTCCGACTCCTGTAAAGATTGAGTAGCCGCCGTGCTCTGTTGCGATATTGCTGATGAGCTCCTGGATGAGGACTGTTTTTCCTACTCCGGCTCCTCCGAAGAGTCCGATTTTTCCACCCTTTGCATATGGGGCAAGGAGGTCGATGACCTTGATACCTGTCTCGAGAATTTCCTCTGCAGGGTTCTGCTCCTCAAATGTTGGTGGTTCTCTGTGGATTTCCCACTTTTCTTCTGTATCAGGCTGTGCTCCGCCGTCGATAGCTTCACCGAGCACGTTGAACAGTCTGCCGAGAGTCTGCTCTCCGACAGGTGTCTTGATGCCGGCGCCTGTGGCTGTTACTTCCATATCTCTGTGAAGTCCCTCACTGGAAGCAAGCATGATACAGCGTACTGTATTATTTCCAATATGCTGTGCGACTTCCATCACACTTTTTTTTGTCACCATTTAAAACTTCTAGTGCGTCTCTGATTGCCGGCAGGTTCTCATCCTCGAACTCTACATCGACAACAGGACCCATAACCTGGATAATTTTTCCTGTTTTCATCAAAAAGCCTACTTTCTCTTTTTCTTCTGCGATTTAGCACCGGCTATTACCTCTGTAATCTCCTGTGTAATCGCTGCCTGTCTGGCACGGTTGTAAAGAATGTCAAGCTCTGCAAGCATGTCCCTCGCACTGTTTGATGCGGACTGCATCGCCATCATTCTGGCGTTCTGCTCACATGAAAATGACTCTACAAGAGCACCGTAGACAAATCCAACAACGTAGTTTGGTACGATACGATCCATGACTGCCTCAGGCGATGGCTTGAGTGCCAGTTCCTCCCTCGGTATGTCTATAGGAATCTGCACAGTGAAGTCTGCCTTTTTCAGTGGCAGAAGCTGTGACATCTGTGTTTCCTCCTGAATCGCATTTATCATGCTGGTATAGATAATATAAACTTCGTCCAGCTCGTTATGTAGATATAGCTCCAAAATTTCTTCTGCAATATTTCTGGCACGGTTGAGTGTCGGATTCTGAACTGTGTAGTGGAACTGTTTTTCAATCTCAATTCCACGCTGTTCAAAATAATGACGTCCCAGCTCTCCGAGTACGAAAAGTGAATGGTTCGGATGATTCTTTAAGTGCTCCTCAGCCATTTTCAGGATATTGTGGTTGTATGAGCCCGCAAGTCCTTTATCGGCTGTGATTACGATATATCCGACCTTTCTGTCCTCAGGCAGCTTATCCTCGTTGGTCTTGAAATAGATGTCCTCCATATCAGGCAGATGCCTGAGTATTCGGCTCATCTCTGATTGCAGTGTGAAGAAATACGGCTCTGTATCTGCCAGCATCTTTTTGGACTTTTTCAGCTTCGAAGAAGAAATCATATACATGGCATTTGTGATTTTAAGCGTATCATTGATACTTTTTATTCGATCCTGTATTTCCTTCGTGTTTGCCATAATACTACCTGTTACCCTTTATACTCTTTTACTGCATCCATGATTTTATTTACGAGCTCTTCATCAATGGCTCTGTTCTCTTCGATTTTCTGTCCGATTTCCGGATAAGAAAGATCCATGTATGAGAGGATATCGCCCTGATATTTCTTGACCTCTTTTGTCTCAATTGTGTCAAACACACCATGGTTTGCCATGATAAGTGTCATTACCTGCTCATGCAGTGACAGTGGGTGGCAAAGCGGCTGCTTCAAAAGCTCCATAAGTGCTTTTCCATGTGCAAGCTGTGCCTTTGTGGCATCGTCAAGGTCTGATGCAAACTGTGTGAAGACCTCCATCTCCCTGTACTGTGCCAGGTCGATACGGATGCTTCCTGATGCCTTCTTCATGGCCTTTGTCTGGGCTGCTCCACCAACTCGGGATACTGAAAGACCTACGTTTACGGCCGGTCTCATACCTGCGTTGAAGAGGTTGCTCTCTAAGAATATCTGTCCGTCCGTGATAGATATTACGTTGGTAGGGATATATGCTGATACGTCTCCTGCCTGTGTCTCGATGATTGGGAGTGCTGTGATTGAGCCTCCGCCAAGCTCATCGCTCAGACGGCTTGATCTCTCGAGCAGTCTTGAGTGAAGATAGAATACGTCTCCCGGATATGCCTCACGTCCCGGTGATCTCTCGAGCAACAGTGAAAGTGCTCTGTATGCTACCGCATGCTTTGAAAGGTCATCATATACGATAAGTACATCCTTGCCCTGATGCATGAAATGCTCTGCCATGGCTGTTCCTGCGTATGGTGCGATATACTGCAGTGATGCAGGATCGCTGGCTGTTGATGAAAGCACGATTGAGTAATCCATTGCGCCGTGTTTTGTCAGAGTTGACACAATTTTTGCTACTGTTGATGCTTTCTGGCCAATTGCTACATATATACAGATAACATCCTTGCCCTTCTGGTTGATGATGGTATCTGTGGCAATTGATGTCTTTCCTGTCTGACGGTCACCGATGATAAGCTCTCGCTGTCCACGTCCGATTGGGAACATTGAATCGATTGAAAGGATTCCTGTCTCAAGTGGAGTATCTACTGACTTTCTGTCCACGATACCCGGTGCCTCATTCTCGATTGGTCTGTAATCTTCCTCTTTGATATCGCCCTTTCCATCAATAGGCTCACCTAAGGCATTGATGATTCGGCCGATAAAGCCTTCACCTACAGGGATTCCGGCTTTTTTCTTTGTTCTTACTACTTTGGTTCCTTCATGGATTCCGTGGTCTCTTCCGAAAAGGATTACTCCGATTTCATTCTGACGGATATCCTGAACCATTCCTTTTACTCCATTATCGAATACTACGATCTCACCGTACATGGCATGGTCGATGCCGTATATTGTGGCGATTCCGTCGCCGACGTAGATTACCTCGCCGGTCTCACGGCTCTCGGTATCGAAGTCGAAATTCTCTATCTCGCTCTGGATAATGGAGATTATGTCTGTTGCACTGATTGCGCCCACAGGGGTCACCTCCTGGTCAATTTTCTTTCAAGCTCACGAAGCTTTCCTTCGTAGCTTCTGTCATACTCTGTATTAAGAGTCTTAATCACATATCCACCTAAAAGTGTTTCGTCCACTTTCTGTGTAAGGGATATTTCATATTCCGGATATTTGCTTTGTAGCAGCGCCTTGGCGTCATTTGCTTCCTCGTCGGTTGCGGCCTCTGCACTGATAAGCTCAGCTCTTATGATATGGTTTTTCTCATCCCAGTATCTGTAATATGCCTCAAAGATTTCATTCATTTCAGCGGCATATCCAAGCTTTACCATTTCCTTTATGAAGCTTGTGATAAGCTTTGGCTCACTCTCAAATCCGTATACCTTTTCTATGATGTCATACTTTTTGGTCAGCGGTATAAGTGGATTTGCGAGCGTCTGTGCAAGCTTTTCTGTCACAAAGTATACTCTCTGTGCTTCCTCCACATCACGACGCTCTACAGCCAGCCTGTACAAAACTATTGCATTATTTACTGCTGCCTGTGTCATTAGCTTCACCTGTCTTTACAATCTTTCTCGCTGCTAAGATGGCAAGTTTTGCAATTTCAGCCTCAGCGGCCTTTGTTGCCTTATCCTGCTCGCTAGCAATGTCCGCTTTTGCTTTTTCAAGCATACTGTCTGCTTCCTGTCTGGTTCTCTCAAGAGCCTTCTCCTGCTCAGCCTCAGCTCTTGCTCTGGCATCGAGTATTATCTGGTCTGCCTGAGTCTTTGCACTCTCGAGCTTCTTTTTATAGTCGCTCTTTAAGCTTTCTGCATCGTCCTGACTCTTCTTTGCTTCCGAGAACTGCTTCTGAATCATTTCGTCTCTCTGATTGATCACGCCCATCACGCGGTCAAAGAGGAATTTCTTAAATATCCAGTACAGGAAAAGCAGATTGACTACTGTCCATATTATGTTCCATGGATCAATTTTTAACATTGCTCTACCTTCCTTTCTGTTTCATCTGGTTGTAACTGTCAGTTACGCTGCCTGATTATTTAAGGAAGAGGATGATAAGTAATGCGATAACGAAACCGTAAATAGCTGTTGCCTCTGCAAGGGCACATCCTAAAAGAAGTGATTTAGAGATTTTGCTCTCAGCCTCCGGCTGTCTTGCGATTGCGTCTACTGCGCTGCTTGTTGCCTTACCGATTCCAAGTCCGGCTCCGATTCCTGTTAATACTGCGATTCCAGCTCCGATTGCTACTAATAATGTTGATGACATAATGTGTTCTCCTTTTCTTGCTTATATGCTTTCTTTTGGTTAGCAATTATTTTGTTTCTTTTGTAAGCGAGGTTACATTTTCCATGCTTACGATGTGAAATTAAATGATGTGGTGTTTCATGCCTCATCAGGTCTTCTTACTCGGTTGCCTCCTTGATGAAAAGTCCTGTCAGGAATACAAATACATATGCCTGTATAAGTCCATCAAAGATATCAAAATAACAACTGAATACTGCCGGGACGATTGCCGGGACGACCATCTTTAAAAGCTCCATGATTACGAATGAACCAAGGACGTTTCCAAATAATCGCATACACAGCGATAATGGTTTGATAAAGATCTCAAGGATATTGATAGGTAGTATTACCGGCATTGGCTCTGCAAAGCTTTTAAGCCACCTTTTGGTGCCCTTTGCCCTGATTCCTGCCACCTCGATAAGAACTATGCTCATTACAGCGAGTGCTGCGGTGACGTTCATATCCTTTGTCGGCGGTTTGAAGCCAAGCAAGCCTATCAGGTTTGCTATTCCTATATAGATGATTACTGTTGCCAGATATGGTATGTAATCCTTTCCTTTTTCTCCGAGTGTCTCACTGAAGAAATCATTAAGGAATTTGACTCCTGCCTCTACGGCTACCTGTCTGCGTCCGGGATTTTCAACTGAAAGATTTCTGCCGAGAAAAAAGCACAGTAAAAATACCGCTGCCATGATTATCCATGTGACTACTACCGACTCGTATATGGGTATGCCTCCGAATATCGGTATCTTGAATACCACGTCACAATTGAGTTCCTCTAACAGTCCATCTACCAGAGCATCCATCTGCGTTACCTCCTTTCTTTTTTGCTATATGAAATTTGATACGCAAATTGTTTCTTAATAACTCAAGATGTGTTTTGTCTGACCTTTGATGTTTGTTTGGTCTTGATTTAATAAGAAGCAACTATCGTTGTACTTGATTTTAGTCACATCGTTTTATAAAGTCAACGTTTCGTTTTTATATTGTTTGGCTGGCAAAGTTTCACATTTTTTAGTTAGCTTTTTATACATTTTCAACAATTTATGTTTTTATTTTTGTGCAGTTTTTCTATTGCGTTTTGGGGACGTTTA
>ENA-OQKK01000299-OQKK01000299.1-human-gut-metagenome-genome-assembly--contig:-NODE-299-length-14203-cov-4.525149_pt1 | contig 14203 bp, 11 predicted proteins | sample MGYA00242648_ERZ504797 | MGnify/ENA primary metagenome ERZ504797 (study PRJEB26092, sample SAMD00036412) | human gut metagenome | host: Homo sapiens | study: EMG produced TPA metagenomics assembly of... | reverse complement strand
ATGACTGGTATCGCTATGCACAATAAAAAATCCAAGATATTTTTTCACGATTTCATCTCCACTTTCAAGAATATATGCTAAGGTCACTGTGACTGCTATGACAAAAATGATGCACCAGCTTCTCATAGTGCTCTTTTCCTTGTCATGGCTTTTCTGTCTGTCAGAGCCAAAATGCTTATTGCTACAGGAATGCCGGTTTTTGTTAAATGTAAATATAACTTTTCCCGTATTTTCAGCAAAATTCTCACATCTTAAAACCGCATAATAAAGGCTCATATTGAGTACTGAAAACAACGTGAAAAACCACACCGACAGCATCAGTGCATCTGCCCTCTTGAAGAAGCTGCCTTTTATCTGCACATCACTCATCAGTACGACAGCCGGAAACTCTATTTCCGACAGTGAATATTTTCCGAAGTTTCCAAGCAATACTGCATACAATAAAAAAAGAATGCCTGCATATGTGAATATTGCTTTACTCACACTCCCTCGTATCTGTGAGGCAGTGCGTTCCCTTACAAACAGTATATTGAACACGGAAATTGATGCTGCAAACACATAGTATGCGCCCGCAAATATATCCGCTATGCCAAAGTCCACACCGACTCTGTCCTTAATCATCAGATAGTCTAATCTCATATCCGATAGCGCAAACAAAAGCATAGCGGCAAGCGGTATCAGCACAAAGAAAAATACTACCTCGTATACCCTGGCACGGCACTCCACTCCGCCACTTAGCGCATAAGCGCATACCGCCATTATCACAAGAAGTACAACTGTAAATGACTCATCCGGTATAAGGCTGTCACGTATCAGCTTTACAAATATCCATGCAAGAAATGCGGCCTGTGACAGTTCGTATATTGCAATAATTAAATCATAAATTAATATTTTTGCATGTGCTGTTTTACCAAAGCTTCTGTCATATATACTTTTCTTCTGATCTCGTACCTCGCTTACTATCCACATAAACAGCCATGCCATGAAAACACCAAGTGCGATTGAGATAAAACCATACTTTCCCAGTTTCGCCAGATTGTTTGGAAGCACCAGTGTGCCGACTCCAAGCAGATTAAAGACGTATAGCCTGTATAGCTGGCGGGGCGATATGCTTTCATTTTGTGCAAATGTGTAGCTTGTGCTCATATTTTTAGTCATCCTTATTTCCTTTCAGCTTTCTGCACTCCTTTTCCCTTGCAAATACAGGCCGCCTCCATAGTCTGCGAAGCGGAAATCGTATGATACTGTCCTTTTCATCCTCGCCGCCTGTCAGCTCGCTGCCCACAAATGGCATCATGTATGGGTAACCACAGCTTTTGAGCTTTGCGAGATGCAAAAGTATCACCATCAGACTTATTAAAAATCCAAAATATCCAAGCCATGCCGACATCATTATTACAGCGAATTTGAGTATCCTAAATGAAAATGCAAACTCCTCACTCGGTATGGCAAACGAGCAGAGTGCGGTGAATGCAACCAGGATGACCACTATAGGGCTCACTAAATTTGCATCCACTGCTGCCTGTCCGATTATGAGGCCTCCGACTATGCCTATCGTATTTCCCATGGCTCCGGGAAGTCTTATGCCGGCTTCGCGAAGCAGTTCAAAGGACAGCTCCATCATGAGCACCTCTATGAGCTGTGGAAACGGGCAGCCGAGTCTTGCTTCATAAAACGCCAGTATGAGTGGTGTCGGCAGTATCTGTGTATGAAAATTTGTGACCGCCAGATAAAGCCCCGGCAATGTAAATGACATAAAGGCTGCCACGTACCTTATCAATCTGGCAAAGCTTGCCGCTATCGTTCTGTTATAGTAATCATCTGCGGTTTTTAAAAAATTGTTCATGGTGGTTGGCAGTATTATTGCTATCGGTGAATTATCGCACAGCACCACCACCCTCCCCTCTAGGAGCGCATTTACCGCCACATCCGGCCGCTTTGTGGTCTGAAGCTGTGGGAACGGTGAATACCATTTTGCCTCAGCAAACTGTTCAAGAACTCCCGAGTCACCCACATGGTCTATCACATAGCTGTCCAGATTCTTTTCCACTTCCTCTACAAGCCCCGGTTTTACGAGGTCTCTCACATACAATATGTCCACATTGCTGTGTCCGCGAAGCCCCTTTTTCACCTCTTTACACTTTAAGCGAGTGCTCCTTAACCTGCGCCTGATAAGTGCAGTATTTATCTTTATTGAATCAGCAAAGCCCTCATTTGAGCCTCTTATGACCTTTTCCGAATCAATCTCCTGAATTGACATGGTGGGATATCCCTTGTCGGGAAGCTTAAAGGCATCCGGATAGCCATCCACAAAAAATATCACGTCTCCTGTCAGCATCATCTGGGCTGCCTCTCTAACCGTATGAAGATGCGCAAATTCGGATAGAGCTGCCTGATTTTTGTCAAGTACTTCCTTAACCTGATCCCGGTCTATCCCTTCAAGGTATGATGTAAATCGTCCAAACGCACTGTTATTGATACCGGAGCCTGCACATGTCACCTCAATATATGCAAACAAAGCACTTTATGGAGGCATCACGCCCCAGATACATCTCCTGCATCTTGATATCTGAGCAGTCAGAATATATCTGCCTGAAGTCTTTTTATGTTCTCATCTATGTTTGTGGTCATCTTTAACTCTCCTATATACCCAATAAATCCCGTCAGATTTAAAATCCCTGATATAGTATGACCATACAAGCTCGCAAATATCCCTGATTGTTTATTTTGTAACTATATAAGCCACTAAAAAAGGGCACCGTTCACACGTCAGTGCGGCCGGCAGCCCTTGGTTTTGTTATATTATTTTGTATTTTATTATCTTTGTCTGCTATAATCTTGTTTTATTTCTGTTTTATTTCTTCTCTTCATCCTGCTTTTGTATCACAGCCTTCACAGCAACCGCCTGATTGGCCACATGCGTATGCATTTCTGTAGTCACAAGCTCCATATTTCTTGCCTCAAGCGCCCTGTAGATGGCATCATGCTCCTTAACAAGCATCGGATAATTCTTTGGGTCCTTCAAATACTCCACTCTGTAGCGGTACATCTGCTCGCGGATATTGTTCATCATAGATACAAGCTTCGCATTGTCGGTTGCCTCGTAGATAGCATCGTGAAATTTCACATCCTCCTCAGCTATCTTTTTCACATCACCCGAATCCATGCTCTTTTTGAATTCATCCTTTATTGTCTTTAGCTTTGCGAGCTGCTCATCACTGATTTTCTTACAGGCTATTTTGGCTGCAAGCTCATCGAGAGCCTCTCTCACCTCAAGCACATCCTCCATATCCTTGAGAGTCATCTTGGCAACCTCTGCGCCCTTTCTCGGCATTGTGACTGCAAGCCCCTCCTGCTCAAGCATTCTGATTGCTTCACGTATAGGTGTACGGCTGACTCCAAGCTTTGACGCAAGCTGCAGCTCCATAAGTCTCTCTCCCGGCTTGAGCTCACCCTTTAAAATTGCCTCACGAAGTGTGTTAAACACCACATCACGCAGTGGCAGATATGCATCCATATTTAAAGTTAAATTATCAGTCATCAAACTTCTCCTATCTCTTGTATTATAATTCTCACATATAAGAAAAAAGTAACTATAAAGCACCCGCTGTGCTATCCGGATATCACGTTATTTGCGATTATTGTATACAGATGTCAGATACACCTGTCTGGCAAGATGTGAGCTTCTCATGGCTTTGTACGCTTTCTTTGCAGTATCTTCATCGTCAAACAGACCAAAAACCGTCGGACCACTACCGCTCATCATGGCTCCTACCGCGCCATTTGAAAGCATATGCTTCTTTATCTCGTCTATCACCGGATAGTTTGGTATGGTCACGGTCTCTAAGACATTTCCCATATGTGCTGCGATATCATGCAGATTCTTAGCCTTTATATCATCTATCAGGCGGTCTATATCCGGATGAATAGTCGTATCATCAAGCTTCAGATTCTGGTACACAAATTTTGTGGATACCGAGATGGACGGCTTTGCAATAAGCACCGGACACTTTACCATTGGAGGAAGAGGACTAAGCGCCTCTCCTATGCCCTCGGCCAGCGCCGTGCCTCTCATAATACAGTATGGTACATCCGCACCTATCTGCACACCTCTTTCCATAAGCTGTCTCTTTGTCAGTCCCAGTGAAAAAAGCCTGTTTACACCTATAAGCATAGCTGCCGCATCAGTACTGCCCCCCGCCATCCCTGCTGCAACAGGAATACGCTTGTCCAGCTTCACTGATACACCATCAGTTATAGAAAACTCATCCATCAGAAGCTTTGCAGCCTTGTATATGAGATTGTTCTCGTTTACAGGGAGAAAAGACAGATTGGTCTGTATCTGTATGCCAGGCTCCTTTGTCCTTTTGATATCAAGCCTGTCATACAGATGAATGGTCTGCATAATCATACGGACCTCATGATATCCGTCCTCTCTGCGCCTCACAACATCGAGCCCCAGATTAATCTTGGCTAATGCTTTTAATGAAATATCGTTATTACTACCCATATTGTATTACCTCTGTTTTTTGTATACAAGGATTATAACACACCCTGCCAAAAAGAGCAAATTTAAATATTCTCATTTAATTGTTCATTTTCATTACTTTTCAGATTTTCCACGTATCGCACAAAAAACTATGTTCACATAGTACATGTTTACTAGATTTAAAAAGTAACCCTCTAACGCACCACAACAAAAAGCCTCACAGCATATCAATAATGCTTGTGGGGCTTTTTTTAAAAAGTTTCTCTAAACTCGTATGTACAATTTTTCTATTTCTTTTCCAATATAAATTTGCTAATCAGCTCGTTCATTGTCTCCGCCTGTGCTGAAAGCTCCTCACTTGTTGCTGATGTTTCCTCTGCATTTGCTGAGTTGGACTGTACAACATCTGATATCTGATTAATACCGGCCTCTGCCTGCTCCATAGCCTTTGCCTGCTCCTCTGCAATCTCGCTGAGTTTTTGAGAAGAATCTGCAACTTCCTTCATACCATTGATAACCTTTTCAATAGAAGTACTTACGCGCTCTGCAGCTTCATTACCCTCGTTAGATACCGCAATGGCACTCTCTATAAGCTGACGTGTGTCAACCGCAGCCTTGGCACTCTGCTCTGAAAGACTTCTGATTTGTCCCGCAACAACTGCGAATCCTTTACCTGCCTCACCTGCACGCGCTGCCTCGATAGCTGCATTGAGTGAAAGAAGGTTTGTCTGACTGGCAATATCCTCAATCTCAGAAATGATATTCTCAATCTGCTTAGATGTATCATTGATGCGTCCGATAACATCAACCATGCCCTGCATCTCTGTATGGCTGTGATCTGCTTCCTCAGCATACTCCTGTGCAATCCTGTATGTATCATTGAGCTTCTCAGATGTTTTCTCAACACCGCCTGTGATATCTGCAAATGTAGCCTGAAGCTCCTCAATGGCTGCTGACTGATCCATAGTACCTTCTGCTATTTCCTGTGCTGCCTGAGCAAGGTTGTTAGAACCTGCTGTAACAAGTGATGATATCTCATTGATATGTGACATAACATCATTCATCTGTGTCTTCATCTGACGCATTGCCATGAGAAGTCCAATAAAATCTCCGGTATATTTATCTTCCATGTCTGATGAAACTGTATAATCTCCTTCTGCCATCTTTCCAAGAAGCTTGTCAGAGTCAGATATGATAGTCTTAAGGTCTGCTGCCATGTTTTTCGCAACCCCTACCATATCAGCAATTTCATCTTGTGAATCAACTGCCGGGAATGGAGCCTCAAGATCACCCTGTGCAAATGTACGTAATCTCTGTTTTAACTCATCGAGTGGTTTAGAAATACCAACTGCAACTCCGTCCCCGATTTTCATCGAGATAAAATATGAACTGACAATGATAACAATAACAATACCAAATACGGCATATGATACTAATGATAATCTCTTGCTTAAATTATCTCCATCTGTTACCTTTGTATCCATAAGGGCAACAAGCTGCTGATATATATCATCATATGCAGGTGTCAAGCTCTGCTACTGCTCTCTCCTCGGCCTCCTTTCTGTGTCTCAGGATCTGTAGCATTCCTACCTAACTGTCCGATTTCATCATCGAGACTCCAGTATGAGTCGAGCTTAACTGTTTATATCATCATATATAGCCTGCTCCTCATCTGTCTTTATAGAGCTTTGCAGCTCTTTCCAGTATTTTTGAAACTGATTCCTTTTTAGAATCATGTGTATCAGACATCTTACTTAATGTGTCAGAAGCTGTATAACCGATAAGAGCTCGTGTAGCGCTTCGTGTCTCTGAGAAGGTTACCATAACCTTTCCTATATCTCCCTGTGAAAATCCGTAAAAGGTTAGTGCGCTGGAATATCTCATTGATACAAGAATCATAAGAATACCCGCGATAACCCCCGATGCCGATGCTACAAATGTAGTCAGTCTGAAGCCTTTCTTTAAACGATTTTTGATGCTAAGTGCTTTCCACTTTGACATGTCTAATTTCATGATATTTCCTCCACATGAATAATGATACTTATATACTATTCTTCTATTATACACCTCTCAAAAAATTATACAAGCACTAAAAAGGTGACTGCACGCTGCGTGCAGCCCCCTTTTCATAATTCATAAATCAGATTTCTTATATAATATTCGTTCCATCACGACACTTTTACATACACATCCGGCTTCTAGCCCTGTACCTGTGTGTCCTCTGTGCCATTCTTCCAGTCATCAAACTTCTTGAGCACTGCATCATATGTATCCTGACATATTGATGGCAGCTTGTCTCCCCAGGCTCCTGTTGCCTGTGAAAAGCCTTTCTTGAATGCATTCAAAAGCTCATCAGCCTTGTCCTTGTCGCCTCCCGACAGTGCCTTTGCAAAGTCAAGAATACGGTCTGAGGTCTTCTCAACTCCCCAGTATCCATCCTCTGCGATGTCCTTTTTGGCCTGCGCTATTGTGTCTGCATCTACAGTCAGATTCTCAAACAGACTCTTTAAGCCCTGTGACTTGTCCCAGGTTGAAGCCTGTCCCGTCATGGACTTTCTGACGATCTCGATAAGCTGCTGCTGTCTGGCGTTGGCATCATCCTTAAGTGCCTGTACCAGTGCATCTCTGTCTGCCTTGCTCATCTTCTGGTTTACTGTGCTCTTTGCAGTATCCTTTGAATCATCCTTGCTGTCTGATTTCTCATATACAGCTGCCTCGTCGCTGAAGCCTGCAGTCTTTGCATCCGACTTATCCGTCTTTGCATCCTGTTTCTTTGAAGCGGTATTAGTATTCTTTGTCTGCGCCTCGTCCTTTGCTGTGACACTCTGCGCCGCTACTGCTGAAACTACACTTGAAATAGCATCTAACATCTCTCATCCCTCCCTGGTAATGTGCGTGCGGGAATCCTTTCCCGCTATACTATTATCAACCTGTATAGCGTCTGATATAGCTAAACAGTCTTTCTCTTATATTGTGTATCGGCTGTTTTGCGTCTGTTGCTTATAGCTTTAGCCGTTATTTTTTCAGCTTTCTGCCAAATATAAATGTCGAAAAATATATTACCGATGCAATAATCACTATCATCGGACCTGTTGCCACATTGGTGTAGTATGACACTGCGAGGCCGACTATACCGGAAAATACTGAAAATATCACTGAAAAGAAATGATACTCACGCATATTTTCCGAAATATTCCTTGATGAAGCCGCCGGTAATATAAGCAGAGCATTTATGATAAGTATGCCTATCCACTTGATGGATAGCATAACTATGAGTGCTACAAGCACCGCAAACAGATTATCCAGAAGACGCACATGGATACCCTTGCTTTTTGCCACGCTCCTGTGTATACATATGGCGTTGAGCTTATTGAAGCAAAGCACCCAGAACACTATAGTGACCACAAAAATCACAATTAGATAAACTATCTCAGTCTTTGTGATGCTTAGCACATCGCCCACCAGTATACTTGAGTATTTGCTGAAATTGCCGCCCTTTGACAGTATCGCAAGACCTATCGCCACAGAGCACGATGAAAATACCGATATAATGGTATCTGTCGATGCAGTGTTCAGACTGCCTATCTTATTTAAAAGAAGTGCAAACACTATCGCAAATATCACCATGGCAAGCGAGGTGTCTGCCATGCCGCATACCACTCCGACAGCGATTCCTGTAAGTGCTGAATGTCCGAGTGCATCTGAAAAGTATGCCATCTTTTTGTTTACAATCATGGTTCCCATTATGCCAAAAAGCGGTGTGATGATGAGCACAGCGATAAGGGCATTTCTCATAAAATCATATTGAAGCCAGGAGGTTATATTCATTTGTGTTCCTCCTCTCTCACCCAGGATTCCTCTCCTGTGTAAAAAATTCTCTCAAATTCCTTGCTCTCGAAGACTTCCTTCACAGTTCCCTGCTTTGCAACGGTCTTATCAAGCAGCACAACATGGTCTGCGTACTTTGCCACATAGTCCAAATCGTGCGATATCAGTATGATTGCAAGGTCATAGTGAGTCTTTAAATAATCCATGGTCTTATAGAAAAGCTCCATGCCGTTTTGGTCTATTCCGGACACCGGCTCATCCAACAGCAGCAAGTTCGGCTCGTCCATGATTGCCATGGAAAGAAGCACTCTCTGCAGCTGTCCTCCCGAGAGGTTGCACACCTGCTTGTCGATGAGCTCCTCAGCCTCAAATACCTCGAGTGTCTCCCTTATCTTTGCCTCTATCTTTTTGCTCTTTGGCAGAAAAACAGGATAATTGTACTGATAGCTTGCTATTAGGTCATACACGCTGACCGGTGTATTTTTCTCGATATTGACAGACTGCGGCACATAGCCAATTTTAAGCTTAGCCATATGTCCGTCCTTAGTATCCTTGAACTCAATCGTACCGGTGTGAGGTATCTCGCCCAGTATCGCCTTTATGAGTGTAGATTTTCCGGCACCGTTTTGGCCTATTATGACATTGAAGGAGCCACAGTGTATGTGCATATTTACATCCTCAAGCACCGTCTGCTCTCCGAAGCTCACTCCAAGGTTATTTATTTTTATGCAATGAAAGCCACATGGCTGTATTATTTTCCGCATATTTTCTCCAATTTTATTTAGTAAATGCCTCTTTGATAAGCTCTATATTGTGCTCCATACCATCAAGATAGCTGTCCTTGTCGTACTCTCCCCTGTTGAGAGGGTCGATATAAATCACATGCACATCTGTCTCACGCGATACGGTATCTCCCATGCTCTTTCCGTAGAGCTCCTCAGCTAGTATTACCGACACTCCGTCATCCTTTATGGCACCTATTACCTGTTTTATCTCACCTGCGCTGACTGAGCGCTCCTCGTCAAGGTCTAACAGATAGCATGCATTCATGGAAAAATCATCAGCTACATACGCATAGGCCTCATGGAATATGATGATATTCTGTCCATTCGTAAGACTCTTTAGGCTATTTATCTTTTCTTCAAGCACTGCAAGCTTTGCATCATATGCTTTTGCATTTGCATAATATTCATCAGCATGCTTTGCATCCTTTTCGGCAAGCCTGGATGCGATTGTCTGAACCATGGTGCGGTAACGCGGCACGCTCATCCATGCATGGGCATTCTCATCACCGTGGTCATGGTCATGCGCGCTATCTGATTCTGCGTCTGCTTCGTGGTCATGGTCGTGGTCACTGTCCGATTCTGTGTCTGCGTCGTGATCATGGTCGTGGTCACTGTCTGCATCATCCTCAGAAAGAAGTGCCACATCCTCACAGGCCTCAACCACATCAAGCTTCGGATACGCCTTTGCTACATCTGACATAAACGACTCTATACCGCCTCCGTTTATTACAAAAACATCGGCTGTGGATAAAAGCTTCATATCCTCCGGTGTTAGCTGAAAATCGTGCAGACAACCGGTCTGTGGCTCGCTTAAGTTTTCGAGTCTCACTCCGTTCACACCATCCACTATGTTTAAAGTGGCAATGTACATAGGATAGAAGGATGTCACGACAGTAAGTATATCGTCAGCTTCGTCAGTATTTTTTGTATTGCCCGAAGCATTTGATGCTCCACCGGCAGCGCCTTTCATACCTGCTGTGTGCTCATATGCCATTACCGCAAGCGTACACACTATCAATATACACAAAAACATAATGCCTACAAATTTGCATTTATTCTTCATATATTAAATATTCGCCTTTCTTTCTATAGCTTTATTTCTATCACTCTATTTCGACTTTATTTCTTTTTATGATTATTAACGCTTTTTTTGCTCTTGGCCTTATCTCTGCGTTCTTTAGTCTTTTTGGCAACCGGCTTTCCAGTCTTCTTCCAGCGCTCCTTTTTGTGCGGCTGGGATGCAGCGGCTCTTTTTGCAGCTGATTTTGCCTCGCGCTTTGCTTCTTCCTCCTGTTTCATGGCAAGAAGCGTCTCCTCATCAAACACGAGTGAATCTATGAGATTCCAGATTTCGTCCCTGCCTTCCTTTGACATGGACGAAAACGGTATAACTACCGTGCCCGGCTTCACATGAAGTACATCCTTGATAGTCTTTATGTGTGCGGCAATCTGGCTTTTTTTCAATTTATCAGATTTGGTTGCAATGATGATCGGTGCAAAGCCCTGGTTTATCATCCAGTCATACATCATGATATCATTGTCCGATGGCTCATGCCTTATATCTATTAATAGAAACACTGCCTGAAGCTTTTTTGAGGTGTGAAGATAGTTTTCTATCATCTGTCCCCATTTAGCTTTTATTTCGATATTGGCATTGGCATAGCCATAGCCCGGCAGATCGACCAGATACATGGCGTCATTGACGTTATAAAAATTGATGGTCTGTGTCTTGCCGGGCTGTGAAGAGATCCTGGCAAGTGACTTTCTGTTCATGAGCGCATTGATCAGTGACGACTTGCCTACATTTGACTTGCCGGCGAATGCCACTTCATTATACTCATTGTCAGGGATTGTGCTTGTAATTCCGCAAACTGTCTCTAAATTAACACTTTTAATTACCATAATCTCTTCCTCATTCTTATTTTACAAATGCTATCTTCTCCACCTGTGAAAATCTCTCCACCGGCACGATTTCCATGCCGTCTGTTATTTCTTTTGAAATCTCCTCCAGGTCCTTTTCATTATCCTTTGGAATACACACTGTTTTTATTCCGATTACTTTGGCTGCAAGCAGCTTTTCCTTGAGTCCTCCTATCGGAAGCACCCTGCCGCGCAGTGTTATCTCACCTGTCATGGCTACATCTGCCCTGACAGCTCTGTCTGTAATAGCCGAGAGCATGGCTATCGCCATAGTGATACCTGCAGATGGTCCGTCCTTTGGCACTGCGCCCTCCGGGATATGTATATGGATATCATGCTTCGTATAAAACTCTGCATCAATGCCATATCCTTCGCTTATTGAGCGCACATAGCTAAGTGCCGCCTGTGCCGACTCCTTCATCACATCACCAAGCTTACCTGTGAGAACAAGCTCACCCTTGCCCGGCAGCACATTCACCTCGACCTCGAGTGTGACTCCACCCACGCTGGTCCATGCCAGGCCTCTAACGATTCCAACCTCTGCGTGATCATTTTTCTTCTCCGGACTGTACTTCGGATTGCCCAGATACGTCTTAAGATTGGTCTTTGTAACCTTTACAGCAGCTTCGCTGTCCTTAAAGATTTCCCTGGCAGCCTTGCGGCACAGCTTGCCGATAGTCCTCTCAAGGCTTCTGACTCCGGCCTCTCTGGTGTACAGCCTGATGATATCCTTTAAAGCACCATCTGTTATCGTAAGCTGTTCCTTTTTAATTCCGTTTTTGCTCTTTTGCTTCTCAACCAGGTGTTCCTTTGCTATGTGAAATTTCTCATTTTCAGTGTAGCTTGACACCTCAATAAGCTCCATCCTGTCAAGAAGCGGCTTTGGAATGCCTGAAACCTCATTTGCAGTTGCAATAAAAAGCACCTCCGACAAATCCACAGGCATCTCAATGTAATGATCCCTGAATCTGCAGTTCTGCTCACTGTCAAGCACCTCGAGAAGAGCGGCTGATGTGTCACCCTTGTAGTCACTTGACACCTTATCTATCTCGTCCAACAGCATGAGAGGATTTGAAACGCCTGCCTGTCTTAAGCCATTTACTATACGGCCCGGCATAGCGCCGATATATGTCTTTCTGTGTCCACGGATTTCTGCCTCATCGCGCACACCACCAAGAGAAATACGCACATATTTCTTCTCCAGTGCAGACGCAATTGAACGGGCTATGCTTGTCTTTCCTGTTCCCGGAGGACCTACAAGACATATTATAGGACTCTCTCCCTTGCTTGTCAGATTTCTGACTGCCAGAAACTCAAGTATTCTCTCCTTAACATCCTTTAATCCGTAGTGATCATCATCGAGCACCTGTGCTGCATGGTCAAGATCCTTGTTGTCCACAGACATCTTGTTCCACGGAAGCTCAAGTACAGTCTCTATATAGCCTCTCTCAACTGTGCTCTCTGATGAGCTGCTGCTCATATTTCTAAAGCGCTTTATCTCTTTTTTCGTCTTTTCCTTTACGTAGTCAGGCGCATCTAACTCAGATAGCTTTTTCTCATATTCATCAGCCTCCGAGTCAGCATTCTCGCCCAGCTCCTCACGTATCACACCAAGCTGTTCACGAAGCACATACTCCTTCTGATGCTTGTCCACACGAACCTTTACTTTTTTCTGAAGCTCATTCTTTATGGAAATAACCTCCACCTGGGAGAGAAGTAATGATACTATAACCTGATATCTGTCATTGATATCCTCTGCCTCAAGCACCTGCTGCTTAAGCTCATATGACACCGGCAGATTGTTGGTTACATAATCAATGAGCTTTTCAAGATCCTCATACTGATCTATCTGCCTGATAAGCTCCTTGCTGATTTTGCCGACGACTGCCGCATATCTGTGAAAAGCCTCTCTGACTCCGAGAAGCATGGCTTCCCTGAGATCCTCCGGCAGGCTGTCTGCATTACTATCACAATAACAGATTTCTGCCTCAAGGTACTTCTCATTACCGGTAAAGCCAAGCAATGCTGCCCGGCTTATTCCATCTACAAGTATTCTCACAACATCATTCTGTAATCTGACAACCTGCTTTATGTCAGCAACAATACCCATCTGATAGAGATCTTCCTGAGTCGGGTCCTCACTGTCCACATTCCTTTGTGTGACAAGATAAATCTTTTGATCCTGCTCCATAGCCTCCTCGACAGCACGAAGGGAGCGCTCTCTGCTGATGTCGAAATGGGCAATCATCCCCGGCAGAATAGTAAGCCCTCTCAGCGCTACTGCAGGCATATTCATAATCTGTTCTTCCACTTATATCTCCTGTATTATTGCACAGCCATGCATAACAAACCGCTGTGCAATTTATATTATCCGATGCTGTATCTTTTGTAAAATACCGCCATGTACTTATGATGCCGCTTTTTCCTCGATATATGCCTCCGGCACACACTCACCATCTAGCTTTAAGTTTTCCTCAACTGTATCCTTGTCGATTACGCACTTGCTGATGCTCTTGTCTGACGGTATACGATACATAAGGTCAAGCATAACAGCCTCCATGATGGCACGAAGTCCTCTGGCTCCTGTCTTTCTCTCAAGTGCCTTGTCAGCGATGGCATTGACTGCATCGTCTGTGAACTCAAGACCTACTCCGTCAAGCTCAAAAAGCTTGGTGTACTGCTTGATAAGCGAGTTCTTAGGCTCCTTAAGTATACGGATAAGTGCATCCCTGTCGAGTGCCTCGAGAGAAACGGTAATAGGTACACGTCCGATAAACTCAGGAATCAATCCAAACTTTACAAAATCCTGTGGAAGTGCATGCTTAAACGCCTCTCCTACATTGAGCTCTGTCTTTGACTTTACGTCTGAATTGAAGCCTATAGATGATGTATCCATACGGCTGTCGATAATTTTTTCCAGACCATCAAATGCTCCACCGCAGATAAAAAGTATATTAGTAGTATCAATAGGAATAAGCTCCTGCTGCGGATGCTTTCTTCCGCCCTGTGGCGGTACAGATGCCTCTGTGCCCTCAAGAATCTTTAAAAGAGCCTGCTGTACACCCTCGCCTGACACATCTCTGGTGATTGAGACATTCTCTGATTTCTTTGTAATTTTTATCTATCTCATCTATATAAATGATACCATGCTCTGCACGCTCGATATCATAATCTGCCGCCT
>ENA-OQKK01000298-OQKK01000298.1-human-gut-metagenome-genome-assembly--contig:-NODE-298-length-14232-cov-3.433109_pt1 | contig 14232 bp, 12 predicted proteins | sample MGYA00242648_ERZ504797 | MGnify/ENA primary metagenome ERZ504797 (study PRJEB26092, sample SAMD00036412) | human gut metagenome | host: Homo sapiens | study: EMG produced TPA metagenomics assembly of... | reverse complement strand
TATTGCTTCCACTTCGGCGCCACGTATGCGAGCTTCTTCGGCCATGATGTCCAGCATTCGGCTGATAAGTCCTTGGCAACGAGGACTTCCGTTGAGTATCAATATCTTCATTACCTTATTTTTTTTAGGATGTTGTTGCGGACACATTGCACTGCAACCGTATAGTATTCCGGTTCCATATTTTCCAGATATGCTTTCAGCTCTCCTGTCAGTTCCGGTTCTTCCAGGCAGATGTCGTAGGCAAGTTTCATGCAGACGGCTTGTCCGGATGCGCTTTCGGCAGAAGATAGCATGCCTTGAAGGCAGAAATCGAAGAAAGCTGCGTTGACAGGCTTCGGGACAGGAAGATGATGAAGGATATTCAGTAGCAGGCGTCTTGTTCCATCGTGGGGGCATTGCATGGCCCGTAACATCAGTTCCTCCCTTTTATCCATCAATAGGGAAGGAAGGAGGAAACTCAGTTTTTCACAAGCCCAAGTGGCACGCCAGGCTATCCTTGTTTCTTCATGCTGCGTTAGAGTATAAAGAGCATCAAAGCGGTCGGGGGAGCTGGCCACTTGATCTACTATGTTGTCTATGTGTTTTCTTCCTAAAGTTCCTTCAAGTGCTTTCTTGAAATCTTCCATAGTTTTTACAAAGTCAGTTGTTTAATTACCCACGTTCTTCAAGTCGCGGCTCAGTTTCATAGCGCAGAAGTTGGGTCCGCACATGGTACAGTACTCACCGTCCGTATGGCGGCCTTCATTGAAGTATTCCAAAGCGCGGTCGGGATCCAGACTCAGATGGAACTGGTCGCGCCAACGGAATTCATAACGTGCCTTGCTTAAAGCATTGTCGCGGATCTGTGCGCCTGGATGCCCTTTCGCTAGATCGGCAGCATGGGCAGCAATCTTGTAAGTGATGACACCTATGCGTACATCTTCTTTGTTGGGCAATCCCAGATGTTCTTTCGGGGTGACATAACATAGCATGGCAGTGCCTAACCAGCCGATTTGTGCGGCACCGATGGCCGAAGTGATATGGTCATATCCCGGAGCGATGTCCGTTACCAGCGGACCGAGGGTGTAGAACGGTGCGTTGTGACAGTGAGAGATCTGGCGTTCCATGTTTTCTTTGATTTTATGCAAAGGTACATGTCCCGGTCCTTCAATGAATGCCTGTACGTTTTTGTTCCATGCTCGGAGTACAAGTTCACCCATGGTATCCAGTTCGGCAAACTGTGCCTCGTCATTAGCGTCAGCGATACAGCCCGGACGAAGTCCGTCACCCAAGGATACGGCTACATCGTATTGTGCCAGAATATCACAGATGTCATCAAAATGCTCATATAAGAAACTTTCCTTGTCATGTACCAGACACCACTTGCTCATGATGCTGCCTCCGCGGCTTACGATGCCACACAGACGTTTGTCGGCCAGATGTACATTCTGGCGGCGTATTCCGGCATGGATGGTAAAGTAGTCCACTCCTTGTTCGCATTGTTCGATTAATGTATCTTTATAAATCTCCCAATTCAGATTCTCTACTTTACCGTTTACTTTCTCTAATGCCTGATAAATAGGTACGGTACCTACGGGGACAGGACAGTTGCGGACAATCCATTCGCGTGTTTCGTGAATGTTATCGCCGGTCGAGAGATCCATCAGGGTATCACCTCCCCATTTGCAGCTCCACACGGCTTTTTCCACCTCTTCGTCAATGGAGGAAGTAGTGGCGGAGTTTCCGATGTTCGTGTTGATCTTCACTAAAAAGTTCCTGCCGATAATCATAGGCTCGCTTTCGGGGTGGTTGATATTGGCGGGAAGTACGGCACGCCCTGCGGCTATTTCATCACGCACGAATTCAGGGGTGATAAAGGTGTCGATGCCCAGTTCCCGGCAATTCATGTTTTCACGGATGGCTACATATTCCATTTCCGGTGTAACTATGCCGGCTTTGGCGTATGCCATTTGTGTGATGGCCTTTCCGGCTTTGGCACGATAGGGCAGGGCGATGTGTTCAAAGCGCAGGTGGTCCAGACTTTTATCGTCACGGCGCATCTTTCCGTATTCTGAGGTAATGGAGGGCAGTTTTTCCACGTCTCCCCGTCCAATAATCCAGCTTTCGCGCATACGGGGAAGTCCTTTTTTCAGATCGATTTCCATATTGGGATCACTGAACGGACCACTGGTGTCATAAATATAAACAGGAGCATTGGGCGTTGTTACCTTTTCACCGTTCACTATGTTCACAGTAGGAGTCAGGTTTACTTTCTGCATTCCTACTTTGATGTATGGGAACAGGGTTCCTTGCATATATGCCTTTTCTGCATGAGCGTATGCTTTTTTATCTTGCTTTTTGTCTATCATATTTCTGTTTAATCTAAGAATGAAGTTAAAGGGGATGAGGCGGATGCGATCAAGTTCTGTCCTACTGCTCCTAAGCCTGCTTCATAGGCGCGGCGTCCGGCAATGACAGCTTCCTTGAAGGCTATTGCCATTTCTACCGGTTGGCCGGCTACTGCGATGGCTGTATTGACCAGACAGGCGTCCGCACCCATTTCCATCGCTTCGGTGGCATGGCTGGGGGCGCCTATTCCGGCGTCTACTACCACAGGAACGGAAGCTTGTTCGATAATGATGCGCAGGAAGTCACGTGTCTGCAAGCCTTTGTTTGTCCCGATGGGGGCGGCAAGCGGCATGACGGTTGCTGCTCCTGCCTCTTCCAGCCGTTTGCATAATGTAGGATCTGCCTGGCAATAGGGCAATACGACGAAACCTAGTTTGACTAGTTCCTCGGTTGCTTTCAATGTTTCGGTAGAATCTGGCAACAAGTAGCGCGGATCGGGATGAATTTCCAGTTTCAGCCAGTTGGTGCCAAAGGCCTCGCGGGCCATTTGTGCGGCAAAGACGGCTTCTTCGGCTGTGCGCACACCGGAGGTATTGGGCAATAGCTGTATGTGGGGGTGAATGATATGTTTCAGCATATCATCTTCCTTATCGTCCAGTTCAATGCGTTTCATGGCTACGGTTACCATTTCACACCCTGATGCCAGAATGGCTTCTTCCATTACGGTGTTTGAATTGAATTTACCGGTTCCCAGGAATAAACGGGAATTAAATTCTTTTCCAGCTATAATCAGTTTCTTCATTGTATTTTGTGATTTTATTATAAATTCATGATTCGTTTAGTTTCCGCTACCGGGTCTTTCGCCCGGAGTATGGTTCCGCTCAAGGCAATACCGGTGATTCCCGTTTCCATGATGGAAGGGATATCTTCCAAAGTAATTCCCCCGATAGCAACGATGGGCAAATGGATATTTGCCTCTTTCATTTGCAGAATAATGGAACGGTAGCCTTCCAGTCCCAGCACTGGAGAGAGATCCTTTTTTGTAGTAGTAAAACGGAACGGGCCACAGCCGATGTAGTCAGCTCCGGCTTTGTAATGCATCTTTACATCGTCAAATGTATTGGCGGTGCCTCCGATGATGAATTCTTTTCCTAATATTCCCCGTGCTTCGGCTACGGGCATGTCCTTTTTTCCTAAATGCACTCCGTCAGCATGAATTTTCTTAACTAACTCCACGTGGTCGTCTATGATAAATGTCGCTCCATAGTCTTTGCATAAGCCTTGCAGGCGTATGGCTTCCCGTTCCACTTCGTCAACCGGAGTGTCTTTCATGCGTAGCTGGATCCAGCGGCAACCGCCTTCCAAGGCCATGCGTGCGGAATCATAATAGGAATATGTGTCGGTGAAGTGAGTGATGAATTGAAGTTCCACGGTCTTATCCTCCACATGCAGCTTTAATGACTACCAGACTGTCATTGGGGTGTAACACACATTTCTCCCACTCTATACGGGGAACCATCCGGTTGTTTACCGCTATGGCGATACCTTTCTCAGGAAGTGCCAGAAAGGTGGAAAGTTCGGCTATGGTGCATCCGTCCTTTACTTCGGTTTCTTTGCTGTTTACTGTCAGTTTCATACTATATCAGTTTATGAATTTACTTGTAAATACAAAGAGTTGCTTTTTGACCGGATGGTATGAGGTAAGAAGTAACAATCCCTTCGGCGGTACTAACCGCATCAGGTTCACAGGGTATAATCTCAGCCCGTCCGCTGTTTACGTGGGGCACCCCTTTGTTTTACGATGGCAAAGATATGGGAAAGAAATGAATAATGCTACAACAGACTGCTTTATTTTTTGTGGAAGAATGTTTTTTTATGATTATCTTGCATTATGCTTGTTTATTCTTGTAAAAGGATGAATGCATATCTGCTGTATCTTTGCATCTTAAAGCAGATTGCCCCGCTCCCTGAATGAATAGGGTGCGAGGCAGCTTTATTATGATGTATAGTTAAGGGTTCTTTTATAGACGTTTTTCTACTACATCCCAGTCAATGATTTCCCATAACTTGTTCACATGATCTGCACGGCGGTTCTGGTAATCCAAATAGTAAGCATGTTCCCATACATCGAAACCCAGCAATGGTTTCAGGCCTGCACGCCACGGGTTGCTTCCGTTTGGCTCTTTGGTGATATGTAGTTTTCCTTGCTTGTCTATAGAAAGCCAAGCCCAGCCCGAACCAAACAGTCCTGTGGAAGCGGCGTTGAATTCTTTCTTGAAGTTTTCAAAGCTTCCGAAGTCCCGGTTGATGGCTTCTGCCAATTTGCCGGACGGTTCATGCTTGTTGGGTTTGGGGGTGAACTGAAGGAAATATAATGTATGGTTCAATACTTGTCCGGCGTTGTTGAATATCGCTCCGTCGGGAGCTGATGCAACAATTTCCTCTACGGTCTTTCCTTCAAATTCTGTACTCGGAACCAAAGAGTTCAAATTGTTTACGTATGTTTGTAAGTGCTTGCCATAATGGTAGTCTATAGTAGCCTGACTGATTACAGGTTCGAGTCCGTTGTTTGCATACGGGAGTTTGGGCATTTCGTAAGTCATAACTAATGAAATTAAAGTGGTTAATAATATATTCATTTTTAGTCGAGGTTTTAATTAAACTTCTATCATAATAACATTATTGAGCATAGAATTGTTCTGATAAACTCAAACTTTCTCTATCTTTGCGGGCGAAAGGTGAAATTTATGACGAACTATTTAGAAGAATTGAATGAAAGTCAGCGCAATGCGGTGCTTTACAACGAAGGTCCCTCTTTGGTGATAGCCGGAGCAGGTTCGGGGAAGACACGCGTACTGACTTATAAAATAGCTTATTTACTGGAGCGGGGATATACTCCTTGGTCTATTCTGGCATTGACTTTTACCAATAAGGCTGCTCGTGAAATGAAAGAGCGTATAGCCCGTCAGGTGGGCGATCAGGCACGCTATTTATGGATGGGAACGTTCCATTCCATTTTTTCGCGTATCCTGCGGTGTGAGGCACAGGCTGTCGGCTTTACCTCCAATTTTACCATCTATGATTCTTCAGATTCGAAGAGTTTGATCAAGTCTATTGTAAAAGAAATGCAATTGGATGATAAAACCTATAAACCGGGGGTGATACAGGCGCGTATCAGCAATGCGAAAAACCATTTGGTTTTTCCCGATGCATATGTTTCGAACGCAGAGCTTTATCAGTATGATCTGAATGCCAAAGTACCCGCTACCCGTGATATTTACCGACGATATTGGGAACGTTGTCGCCAAAGCGATGCGATGGATTTTGATGATTTGTTGGTTTATACTTATATGTTATTCCGCGATCATCCCGAAATTTGCCGTAAGTATGCGGAGCAGTTCCGTTATGTGCTGGTGGATGAGTATCAGGATACTAATTTTGCGCAACACAGCATTGTGCTTCAGCTTACCCAAGAACATCAGCGTGTATGCGTAGTGGGGGATGATGCACAAAGTATTTATTCCTTCCGAGGGGCTAATATTGACAATATATTGAAATTTACTCAGCTGTATAAGGGAGCCAAGCTTTTTAAATTGGAGCAGAACTATCGTTCTACCCAGACCATTGTATGCGCGGCAAACAGTTTGATAGAGAAAAATAGCGAGCAGATAAGGAAGGAGGTATTTTCGGAAAAAGCGAAAGGGGAGCCTATCGGAGTTTTCAATGCCTACAGTGATGTGGAGGAAGGGGAGATTGTTGCCAACCAGATTGTGAAACTGCGTTCGCGGGAACATTATTCTTATAATGATTTTGCTATTTTATACCGTACAAATGCTCAGAGCCGTATTTTTGAGGAGGCTTTGCGGAAGCGTGCTTTACCTTATAAGATTTACGGAGGGCTTTCTTTTTATCAACGCAAGGAGATTAAAGATGTTATATCTTACTTCCGTCTGGCGGTAAATCCGAATGATGAGGAGGCTTTTAAGCGGGTGTTGAATTATCCGGCGCGAGGAATCGGGGATACTACGTTGAACAAGGTCATTGATGCGGCTGCACAGCATCATGTCAGTCTTTGGATGGTTTTGGAAGAGCCGTTGGCATACGGCTTGAATATTAACAAGGGTATGCATACTAAATTACAGGGGTTTCGTGAACTGGTAGAAAGTTTTATAGTGGAGGTCCCGAAGAAGAATGCATACGAATTGGGAGCAATGATTGTTCGTCAGTCCGGCATTATGAATGAGATTTATCAGAGCAATGATCCTGAAAATCTGAGCCGTCAGGAGAATATTGAAGAACTGATAAACGGTATGCACGATTTTTGTGCAACCCGTGAAGAAGAAGGGAATGAAAACATCCTGTTGACGGATTTTCTGTCGGAGGTTTCTCTGTTGACAGACCAGGATAACGAGAAAGAGGGGGATGCCGAGAAGATTACCTTGATGACCATTCACTCTGCTAAAGGCTTGGAGTTTAAAAACGTCTTTGTAGTTGGGATGGAAGAGAACTTGTTTCCCAGTGCTTTGTCACTCAATTCGTATAAGGAGCTGGAAGAGGAGCGCCGCTTGTTTTATGTGGCGATTACACGTGCCGAAGAGCATTGCTATTTGTCTTTTGCCAAGAGTCGGTTTAAATATGGAAAGATGGAGTTCAGTAGCCCTAGCCGTTTCTTGAAAGATATTGATGTACATTTCCTGAAGTTACCTCAGGAGGAACAGATGGCCCGGAGAATAGACGAGAGAGCCAGCCGTTTCTGTCGTGAGCAAAATGAACGTGCGGCTCGTTCCTTGTTTGACGAACCTGCTTCTCAGTCTTCTTACGGGCGTTCTTCATCGAACATCTCTGGTGGTCAGAAAACATTTTTAGTTGGAGAAAGACCGAAAGTTGAGATTATTCGTCCCAGTATACCACGTAATTTGACCAAGGTTGGTCCGGAAACGGTCTCAAAGCCGTCCGCAGCGAGAAACTTGTCGGTGAATGTACAGGCAGGGCAGGTGATAGAGCATGAGCGTTTTGGAATAGGCGATGTGATAAAGGTGGAAGGAATTGGTGAGAACAGCAAAGCGACTGTCCGTTTCCGGAATGCCGGAGAAAAACAATTATTACTGAAATTTGCCCGATTCAAAGTTGTGGAATAGAATAAATATTTTAATAGAATTCTGATACAAAAATGATAGATATCCATAAAGTACCTTCTCCATGCTATGTAATGGATGAAGCATTGCTCAGAAAGAATCTGAGTTTGATAAAGAGTGTGGCAGACCGAGCCGGAGTTGAGATCATCTTGGCTTTCAAGTCTTTTGCCATGTGGAAATCATTCCCCATTTTCAGGGAATACATTCGTTATACTACAGCCAGTTCCGTATATGAAGCCCGTTTGGCGTATGAAGAATTTGGCAGTAAGGCCCATACTTATTCTCCGGCGTATACGGATACTGATTTTCCGGTTATCATGCGATGCAGCAGTCATATAACCTTTAATTCTTTCAGTCAGTTCCGGCGTTTTTATCCTATGGTTGAGGCCTTTGGAGAAAAGATAACCTGTGGTATCCGCATCAATCCTGAATATTCGGAAGTAGAGGTGGAACTTTATAATCCTTGTGCTCCCGGTACGCGTTTTGGGGTGACGGCCGATTTGCTTCCTGAAACTTTACCGGAGGGCATCGAGGGCTTCCATTGTCATTGTCATTGTGAATCCAGTTCTTATGAATTAGAGCATACTTTGCAGCACATAGAAGAGAAGTTTGCTTCTTGGTTTCCACAAATAAAATGGTTGAATTTGGGAGGGGGACACTTGATGACACGTAAAGATTATGATACGGAGCATCTTATTTCTTTATTAAAAAACTTGAAAGCCCGTTATCCTCATTTGGAGATTATTTTAGAACCGGGTTCGGCTTTTACTTGGCAGACCGGACCTTTGGTAGCTTCTGTTGTCGATATAGTGGAAAACCGGGGGATAAAAACCGCGATTTTGGACGTTAGCTTTACTTGTCACATGCCCGACTGTCTTGAAATGCCTTATCAGCCGGCAGTGCGTGGTGCCAAAACTTTACCAGTCGATGCGATAAAAACAGCTTTAACGGAAGAGAATGTTTACCGTTTGGGTGGAAACAGTTGCTTAAGTGGCGACTATATGGGTAGCTGGTGTTTTGACCATCCGTTACAGATAGGAGAACGCATTGTTTTGGAAGATATGATTCATTACACTATGGTAAAAACAAACATGTTTAATGGAATCCATCACCCTTCTATTGCTATTTGGCATACAGATAATACATTGGAAGTATATAAAGACTTCCGATATGAGGATTATCGTGACCGTATGTCTTGATAGTAAGTAAAAAAAACTTTTGTTTTATATTGACTATGAGGAGTTTGATGAAATAATGTAATAAAAGTACTATAAAAAGTATAGAAAATTTTTGGAAGTTTAGAAAAAAGCACTACCTTTGCATCCGCAATCGGGAAACAGCTGGGAAATAGTTAAAACCGAAAGCGGAAATTGCGGAAATAGCTCAGTTGGTAGAGCATAACCTTGCCAAGGTTAGGGTCGCGAGTTCGAGTCTCGTTTTCCGCTCACATAAATAAAATCTTGTGCGTTGTGACAAGAGTGTTACACAGAATGCCCAGGTGGCGGAATGGTAGACGCGCACGTTTCAGGTGCGTGTGTCGAGAGGCATGCAGGTTCGAGTCCTGTTCTGGGCTACCACTATTAGAGGTTTCGTCGGAAATACGCTCAGTTGGTAGAGCATAACCTTGCCAAGGTTAGGGTCGCGAGTTCGAGTCTCGTTTTCCGCTCAAGAGAAAAGATCAGTGTAGAAGTACATTGATCTTTTTATTTATCATGGTGTAAATGTTAGAAAACGGAAGAAGGTCAAATCAAAATATTGATATACCCTCCTCCCGCTGTTTTAGTCAAATTATCCGCAATGGAAATATTTATTGACCAATGCCAACATCCCTTCCGGATTATCTTTTAAGTCGCTACGTAAGGTCAGATCGTTATAACTGGTTAATTTGCTGATGATTCCATCAATCATAGTGGGGCTGAACACATTATGTTTTTGGAATATTTCGCGCTGTTGTTGCAAACAGGTTGCGGAAGCTGCACAGCTATCGGGAAGCTGGGCTAATGCCTTCAGTTTGTCTGCATTTTCTTTCTGATGGATATTGACGTTTACGTAAGTTTTTTCTGCAATGTCCAGTGCATTTTCTATTTCAAATCCATGGCGACAGGCTACAGCTAATCCTGCTATCAGTTGGTAGAGATCGGCCGAACCGTCCGGTGACCGCATTTCCACTGTCTGTTTTTGTGTGGTATCATAATGGCTTTCTGTTTCCAGTGGATTGGCAGTCATGCACATGTCTGTTTTAGCTGCCCATCCTAGAGGTACGCGTACCAATACTGAACGGTTGCGGTCACCCCAGCAAATATTAGTTGGCGCTTCCTGATGGGGAACCAGGCGGAAATAAGAAGTAGGATTGGTATTACCGAATGCGGTGATGGATGGAGCAAGTTCCATCATGCCAGCAATAGCTTTGCGTGCTGTTTCTGATAAAACACCTTCTTTCAACATCTGGTTTTGTCCATCTTTCATGATACGCATGTGGATATGCAATCCGGAACCAGCTTTTCCTGTAGTTATTTTAGGTGCGAAAGTAATGTTATAACCATGTTTATAGGCCAGATTACGTATAATCCATTTGGCGATCATCAATTGGTCTGCCGCATCTTCGGCATTGACAGGCAGGAATTCTATTTCATTCTGTTCATATATCATGCCATTCAAGGTAAAATTACCTACTTCGGAATGTCCATATTTTATTTGTCCGCCTGCTTGTGCAATGTAGGCCATGCACTGGGTACGGAAATCATTGAACTTGGCATATGGTGCTGATTCATGATAGCCTTTCTGATCTGTAGCCTCGAACATATTTGTATCCGGAGCAATTACATAGTACTCTAATTCCCCCATAGCCTGAAATTCCATGCCGGTTACTTCATTGAATGCCTTGCATGCTTTGTGTAAGGTATGTTCGGGGGAACTTTCCAATGGCTCTCCATCCTTGTTAAAGAAAGAGCAAAGCATGGAAAGTGTAGGTATCTCGGCAAACGGGTCCAAAAAAGCCGTCCGGAATCGGGGAATTACATACAGATCACTGCTGCCCGCCTCAATGAATGGAAACAGGCTGGAACCGTCCACACGTTCTCCACAAGTCAAGATAGCATCTAGATATGCTTGGTTGTTGATAACGAAATTCAATGTCTTCAGTCGTCCGTCTCCGGCGGGATACATAAAGTTGACCATACGGATGCTATTCTGTTGAATGTATCGTTTTATGTCTTCTTTGGTAAACTCTGCACAAGGTTTTCTAGAAATGCCACCATTGGTTGGGTTCATTATTAATTCTTTATTCATAGCAAAATTGGTTGTTTTTGTTTGTTATTTGGTTAACTTCCAAAGATAACAAAAAGTTTCTGAAAATCCTATGAAAAGTTCATAGATATTTCTTCATACTGAGTGATATTCTCTTTATCTTTTCTGTTTGGGAGAACATCGTTTTATAATTTGTCCTACCTTTGCACCGCTGTTTTAAAATATAAATAAGAGAATCATTATGGAACCGATGCATAAAATTAATAAAGTAGAGGTCCGGAATTTACAGATCGAAGATTACATCCAATTATCACAATCATTCAAGCGGGTGTATGCGGATAAGGATGTGTTTTGGACACACGAGCAAATAGAAACGCTTATCCGGATTTTTCCGGAAGGGCAAGTAGTAACGGTGGTAGACGATAAGATAGTGGGATGTGCTCTTTCTATTATTGTAGACTATGATATGGTAAAGGGAGATCATACCTATGCCAAAGTAACTGGTAATGAAACTTTCTGTACGCATAATCCGGAAGGGAATATTTTGTATGGTATCGAGGTGTTTATCCATCCGGATTATCGCGGTTTGCGTCTGGCACGCCGTATGTATGAGTACCGGAAAGAATTATGCGAGAAACTGAATCTGAAAGCGATCATGTTCGGTGGTCGTATTCCTAATTATTATAAGTATGCGGATACGATGCGTCCTAAGGAATATTTGGATAAGGTGCGTTCCCGTGAGATTTATGATCCGGTATTGACATTTCAGCTTTCCAATGATTTTCATGTGCGTCGTGTCATGAAGAATTATCTTCCCAATGACGAAGAATCCAAGCATTGTGCCACTTTGTTGCAATGGGATAATATTTATTATCAGGAGCCTACGCAGGATTATGTGGATAAGAAAACCACTGTACGTGTAGGGTTAGTGCAATGGCAGATGCGCCCTTATAAAACATTGGATGATGTATTTGAGCAGGTTGAGTTTTTCGTAGATGCCGTTTCCGATTATAAGAGTGATTTTGTTCTTTTTCCGGAATATTTCAATGCGCCGTTGATGGCCAAGTTCAATCATTTGGGAGAAGCCCAGAGCATTCGTGGTTTGGCACAATATACCGAAGAGGTTCGCGACCGTTTTATCAATTTGGCTATCAGTTATAATATTAATATCATTACGGGTAGTATGCCATACGTAAAAGAGGACGGAGGGCTTTATAATGTTGGTTTTTTAGTACGGCGTGACGGCTCATACGAAATGTATGAAAAGGTACATGTCACTCCCGATGAGATAAAGAGTTGGGGCCTCTCGGGCGGTAAGATGGTGCAGACTTTTGATACGGATTGTGCTAAAATTGGTATCTTGATTTGTTATGATGTGGAATTTCCCGAGCTCTCTCGTATCATGGCCGATCAGGGAATGCAGATTCTGTTTGTTCCATTCCTCACCGATACTCAGAACGGCTATTCCCGTGTACGTGTTTGTGCTCAGGCACGGGCAATCGAGAATGAATGTTTTGTCGTTATAGCCGGTAGTGTGGGAAATTTGCCGCGTGTGCACAATATGGATATTCAGTATGCACAGTCTGGAGTGTTTACTCCGTGTGATTTCGCTTTCCCAACTGATGGCAAACGGGCCGAGGCGACTCCGAATACCGAAATGATTTTAGTTTCGGATGTTGATCTGAATCTGTTGAATGAATTGCATACGTATGGCAGTGTGCGCAATTTGCGTGACCGCAGGCATGACCTTTATGAACTGAAGATAAAGAAATAAAAAAATGTTTCATTACGGATTACTCAGGTTAACGCTGGTTTATAGATAAGTGGTTATTATTTTATATTTCCGCCTTACTTTTAAGAATAACCTGTGTTAATCAGAGTGATCCTGTAATGAACTTTGTTATTTCAAAATAAAAGAAGCTACGGGCCATTCTATAACAAATATAGTTTTTCCTTGTCTGCTTTCCTGTAAATAGAAATTGCCCCCATGTCTTTTTATAATCTGCCGGCACAGACTAAGCCCGATACCAGTTCCTTCTGTTTTTGTGGTAAAGAAAGGAACGAATATTTTTTCTTTGCAATTCCATAGGGATTCCCCGTCCATTGTCAAGTAGTCTTATATAAAGTTTGTTTGTTACTTCCAGTGTTACTTCTATTTGTCCGTCTGTTTTTCCTTCCAATGATTGCATACTGTTTTTCAGCAGATTTAAAAAAACTTGAGAGAGTTGCTTCTCATCGCCCTCAATATATATATCAGAGGGGGTGCTACGCAGAATGAAATGGATATGAGCATTTTCAAAATCAGATTGTAGTAACAGACCTAGATTGTGCAATGAATTGGTCAGTGAGAATCGCTTCTTTTTCGGTTCCGGCATATACGATAAGCGTCGATATGATTCTGTGAATTCCATCAGTCTTTCGCTTTGTTCACGAATCACTCCAAGTCCTCGTATTACTTTCTCGTCCGTACCGGGGCGCAATGAAAGTTGTTTGAGACAGAGAAACAATAGGAGCAATGGTATTCATAATTTCATGAGTAAGCACCCGGGTAAGTTTGTTCCATGACTCACTTTCTTTCTCATTCAGTTCATTACTGATATCTTTGATAGCCAACAGGGTAATCGTTTCTGAATTTAGTTTCATCCGGTTCATGGATAGTGACAGTTGTTTTTTTGAGTTAGATTGTAAAAGAAAGGAATTTTCCACATTTCCATGGGTTATGAAATCTTTCAAGATCGGATATTGCTCTTCCAATTGGCGGAGGAATATGATTGACTCAACTCCCAGCAAACGTAAGGCTGCACCATTTACAAACAGAACTCTTTTTTCGGAGTTCCACGCTAGCACTCCATTTGGTACTTCTTCCAGTAAAGAGTGATAAAAGTTCTCTTGTACCCGGCTTTGCGATTTCGTTGTGGCAAGCAATTCATTGATTCGGTTTAGTGAATGGCTAAGTGCATTCATTTCTTTATCTGCCGATTGCTCGTTGAACAGTATCATGCTCTCTTTATCTTCCATCGCATCCAAGAATATTCTTATTTTGGCATTGAATTTATTCAATTGTTTTACCAAAGCTCTGATAAAAAAAGTGAAATAATCAAGAAAAGACAGCCTAGAATAAGGGCGGTATGTGTAATAATAAGTGCGATACCAGCTCCGGCTACAGCAATTATTAATAAGATGTAGCTTAGGATAACCATATATAGATGTTTGCTGAATACCATGATCATCAGAGCTTAAAGCGTTTTATTTTGTTGTAAAGTGTCTGGCGGCTGATGCCTAACTGTTCGGCTGTTGCTGTCAGATTTCCATCGTTTTGACGGATGGCTGTTTCTATGGCCTGGCGTTCTACTTCTTCCAGATTAGGAACGGTAGTGGAGAATTGTGGACTCCAGGTTTGTTTTACGAAAATGTCTTTGGAACGGATTACATCTCCTTCACATAAAATAACTGCTTTCTCGATGGTATGTTGCAATTCCCGGATATTTCCCGGCCAATGATAAGAACATAATTTCTCTAAAGC